>MDTB01126127.1_pt1 | contig 14182 bp, 13 predicted proteins | sample 811161 | NCBI WGS metagenome assembly MDTB01 (sample SAMN05326650, study PRJNA326480) | marine metagenome | isolation source: seawater | place: Mediterranean Sea | collected 2009
AATGTTTAGGGAGTTTTTATAAACATAAACATCTAGGAACTTTTGGTGACGCAGGATGCTTAAGTTTTAATGGAAATAAGATAATTACCACAGGTGGTGGAGGAGCTGTCTTAAGTAAAAATAAAAAACTTAATGACAAAATTAAACATTTGATTTCCACAGCTAAAATTGATCATGAATGGGAATATATTCATGATGACATTGGTTATAATCTTAGGCTACCTAGTTTAAATGCTGCTTTAGGCCTAGCCCAAATAAGTAAAATAAATAATTTTTTAAGCTTAAAAAGAAAATTATTTTTTAAGTATAATAGAATTTTAAATAAAATTGAGGGTATAAAATTATTTAAAGAAAATAAATATTCTAAAAGTAATTATTGGCTTCAAACTTTAATTCTTGATAATAAAAATATTCCTTCAAAAAATAAATTGATTAAAGCCAGTCATAATAAAAATTTTTATATGAGACCTGCTTGGAAATTAATTTCTGATTTAAGTCCTTATAAAAAAAAACAAAGAATGAACTTAGAAGGAGCAAGAGAAATTTACAAAAGAGTAATTAATTTACCAAGCAGTCAAAGCTTAATAAGTAAAATTAAATAAGATGAAAGCTAAAAAAAAAAATAATTCTTATCGGTGCAGGTGGTCATTGTAATTCTTGTATAGATGTTATTGAACAAGAAAATAGATACAAAATAGTTGGTTTGATAGATAAAAAGAAAAAATCAAACTCAAAATACAAAATTATTGGAACTGATAAAGATCTTAAAAAAATTAAAAAAAATTGTAATAATATTTTAGTTTCGATTGGGCAGATCAAAAACTTTTTTGCGAGAGAGAAAATATATAAATTTGGAAAAAAAAATAATTTTAATTTTCCAATAATTATTTCACCTAACGCTTTTGTCTCAAAGGAAGCTAAATTAGGAGAAGGTACAATTATTATGCACGGAGCAATAGTTAATAAAAATGCTAAAATAGGAAGAAATTGTATTATTAATACAGGCTCAATAGTAGAGCATGACGTTCATATAGGAGATAACTGTCATATCTCAACGGGTGCAATTGTTAATGGCGGAGTAACCATAGGTCAAAATTCATTTATTGGAAGTGGATCAGTAATTAAACAAAGTCTTAAAATTGGCAATCAATGTTTTATAAATGCCAAAAAATTTTTACAAAAGAGTCTAAAAAATAATTCAAAGTTTTTATGAAGAATAAAACTATAATTATTGCAGAGGCAGGTGTTAATCATAATGGCAATATTAATTTAGCATTAAAACAAGTAGATATTGCATCAAAATCTAGAGCAGATTATATAAAATTTCAAACCTACTGCACTGATGATTTAGTTCAGAGAAAAGTTGGACTTGCGAAATACCAGAAAAAAAATTTAAAATCAACATCCACTCAATACAAATTATTAAAAAAACTTGAACTTTCTGAGACAGACCATTTAAAAATCATTAGAAGGTGCAAATTAAAAAAAATAAAATTTCTATCTTCTCCTTTTGACTTACAAAGTATTAATTTGCTTAAAAGATTAAATTTAAATTTATTTAAAATTCCATCTGGTGAAATTACCAATGTTCCCTATTTAAAAAAAATTGGATCTTTAAAGAAAAAAATAATTTTATCAACTGGAATGTCAACTAGTGAAGAGATAAAAAAAGCAATAAATATTTTAATTGCTTCAGGAACTAAAAAAAAAAATATCACAATCTTACATTGTAGTTCAGAATATCCTGCTAATAAAAATAATTTAAACTTGTTATCTATTCCTTTTTTAAAAAAAAAATTTAAGATTAATGTTGGTTATTCAGATCATAGTCTGGGATTGCAATCATCACTTACTGCCGTTGCTTTGGGAGCCCAAATAATTGAAAAACATTTCACTACAAATAAAAAATTAAGCGGTCCAGATCATAAAGCAAGTTTATCTCCAAATGAGCTTATAAGTTTCGTTAAAGGCATAAGAAGCGTTGAGTTAATTTTAGGCAAAAGTATAAAAAGACCATATTCAGAAGAATTAAAAAATTTAAAATTTATAAGAAAATTTATTGTAGCAAATAAAAATATTAAGAAAGGTGAAAAATTGTCAGAAAAAAATATAACCACCAAAAGAGCTAAAGTTGGTATACCAGCCTCTAAATGGGACTTGGTGATAGGCAAAAAAGCAAAAAAAAAATTTTTATATGATGAAAACATTAAAATCTAAAAAAATTTGTGTTGTTACTGGATCCAGAGCCGAATATGGTTTGCTTAAAAATCTTTTATTTTTAATAAAAAAAGAAAAATTATTTAAGTTACAATTATTAGTTACAGGTACACATTTATCAAAAAGACACGGTCTAACAGTTAATAATATAATTGAAGATCAATTAAATATTAAAAATAAAGTTGATCTTAAGCTTAAAAAAGATGATTCTTCATCATTAGCCAATTCAATGTCTCACGGGTTATCGAAATTTGTTAAGATTTTTGAAAAAAATAAACCTAACCTTATAATTTTACTTGGAGATAGGTATGAAATTTTTATCGCATGTGTTGCCGCTACTTTGTGTAGACTTCCTATCGCTCATATTCATGGTGGAGAAATTACTAAATCACTAATTGATGAAGCCTTTAGACATTCTATTTCAAAAATGTCTCATTTACATTTCACAGCAACTAATGAGTATAAAAAAAGAGTTATACAAATGGGAGAAAAACCTGAAAATGTATATTGTGTGGGCGGGCTAGGTGTAGATAACATTAATTTTTCAAATCTTTACTCCAAATCAGAATTAGGAAAGAAATTAAAAATAAAATTTTTAAAAAGAATTGTTATAGTTACCTACCATCCAGAAACTTTAAAAAAAAATTCTTCATTATTAAATTTGAAAAATTTATTTGATGCTTTAAAAACTTTAAGAGATACTACAATAATATTTACAATGCCCAATTTTGATATTGAGTCTATGGTTATTTATAATTTAATTTCAAAATTTACTTCTAAAAGAAAGAATTGTTATTTATTTAAGACTCTTGGTCAAAAAAAATATTTCTCATGCCTCAAATACGCTGAACTTATGATTGGAAATTCATCAAGCGGTCTTTTAGAGATGCCTACATTTAAAAAATTTTCAATTAATATTGGGGAAAGGCAATCAGGGCGAATTAAAGCGAAATCTGTGATTGATTGTAGTCCTAAAACTAAAAGCATTATCAAAGCAATAAAATTTTCTTTAAACTACACTAATAAAAAGAAAATCAAAAATGTTGTTAATCCATATGGTACAGGAGGAGCTTCAAAAAAGATAATAAAAATCTTAAAACGAAAAAATTTTCGCAACTTAATTTTAAAAGAATTTTTTAATATAAAATTTTAATGAAAATTCTATTTATAGGAACAGTTTTATTTTCAAAAAATATATTTGATGAGATAATCAAATCTAACAATAAAGTTATTGGCGTTATAGGCAAGAAACAATCTAAATTTAATTCAGATTATTATGATTTAGTCAAATACTCCAAAAGCAAAAAAATAGAGTCTATTTACACAAATGATATTAATTCTCTTAAAATTTTAAGATGGGTAAAGAAAAGAAAACCAGATATAATTTTTTGTATAGGATGGAGTCAATTATTAAAAAAGAAAATTCTTAAAACAGCACCTAAAGGAGTTATAGGTTATCACCCTAGTGATTTACCAAAAAATAGAGGCAGGCATCCAATTATTTGGAGTATAGTTTTAGGATTAAAAAAAATTGGCTCATGTTTTTTTTATATGAAAACCAAGGCTGATGCTGGCAATATTATTTCTAAAAAGTTAATAAAAATAAAAAATCATTATGACTCAAATTTAGTTTACAAAGATTTAATTAAAGTGGGAAAAAGACAAATTAGAGAGATATTAACAAAGATTAGGATTAATAAATTAAAATCTTTTCCTCAACAAAATTATACAAGTAGCTATTGGAGAAAAAGATCAGAACTAGATGGTAAAATAGATTGGAGAATGGACGCACACAATATCAATAATTTAGTTAAAGCATTAACAAAGCCTTACCCTGGAGCATATTTTTTATTTAAAAAACAAAAAATTAGAGTATGGAAATCTAAGGTAATAGATTTGAATAAAAAAAATTTTGAACCAGGAAAAATTATAAGATTTAACAAAAATTTAATTATAAAATGTGGTAGTAAAGCACTACAGCTTGTTACTTTTAAACCAAAAACAAATTTAAAGGGAGTTAGGTATTTATGAAGTCACTAGTAATTTCACCACATCCAGATGATGAGGTTTTAGGTGCCGGTGGGACACTTTTTAAAAGAAAAAATCTTAAAGAAAATCTACTTTATTGGATAATAGTGACAAGATTGAAACCTAATTCAGCAAAAAAAAAAATTTTGAAAAGAAATAATGAAATAAAAAAAATATCTAAACTTTTTGGATTTAAAAAAGTTTTTCAGCTTAATTTTAACACAACTGAACTAGATAATTCTTCAAAGAAAAAATTAATACAAAATTTTTCTGATATTTTCAATAAAATAAAACCTAATGAGCTTTTTGTGCCTCATTTTTCTGATGTCCACTCTGACCATAAAATTGTTTCTGAGGTTATCTCATCTAGTACAAAAAATTTTAGATTTCCATATATAAGAAAAATTTTAGCTTATGAGGTATTATCTGAAACAGATTATAATTTAAATAGAAAGAAAATTTTTTTTCCTAATTATTATGAAGATATAACAAAATTTTTAACAAAAAAAAAAAATGCTATGAAAATTTATAAATCTGAAATTAAAAAATTTCCCTTTCCTAGAAGCATTAAAACAATAGATGCTTTGGCGAGGCTAAGGGGATCTCAGATAGGAAAAAATGCAGCTGAGAGTTTTGAAATTTTAAGAGAAATTAATTAGGCACAATAAATAAAAGTATTAAAACTTTCACAAATTTAAATTAACTAAATGAAATCTATAATAACAGGAGGGGCTGGATTTATTGGTAGTCACTTAAGTGAAAAATTAATTTTACTTGGTCACAAAGTCGTGGTGATAGACAATTTTATTGTCGGAAAAAAGAGCAATATTAAGAATATTAAAGGTAGAATTAAAATTGTTAAGAAAGATATAAGAAACTATGATTCAATAAAAAATTTATTTAAAAATGTAGATTACGTTTTTCATTTAGCTGCCTTAGCTGATATAGTTCCTAGTATAGAAAATCCAGATGATTATTATTCAACTAATGTCCAAGGCACATATAACGTTTTAAAAGCCTCAGTAAAAAATAAGGTTAAAAGATTTATTTATTCAGCTTCATCTTCATGTTACGGAATTCCAAAAAAATATCCAACGCCGGAAAATGAAAAAATTTCACCAGAATACCCTTATGCTTTAACCAAAAGAATGGGTGAAGAATTAGTAGTTCATTTTTCGAAAGTCTATAAGTTGAATACTACTTCACTTCGATTTTTTAATGTATATGGACCAAGGGCTAGAACATCTGGAACTTATGGCGCTGTCTTTGGAGTTTTTTTGGCACAAAAAATGGCTAAAAAACCATTTACAATAGTTGGTAATGGAAAACAGAGAAGAGATTTTACCTATGTTGCAGATATCATAGACTCAATAATTAAAACCTCTAAACGTAAAAACTTAAGTGGTAAAATTTTTAATGTAGGGAGCGGCAAAACAGTTAGCATTAATAAAATTGTAAAGCTCTTGGGAGGAAGAAAGGTTTTTATACCTAAAAGACCCGGAGAACCAGATGTTACTTTTGCAGATATCAGAAAGATTAAAAAGGAAGTAAATTGGAAGCCTAGAATTTCTATAGAAAAAGGAGTTAATATAATTTTAAAATCTATTAATGACTGGAAAGATGCGCCAGTTTGGACACCAGAAAAGATAAAAAAAGCTACTAAAAAATGGTTTTTTTATCTAAAGAAATAATAATATGAAAAAAATTCATCAAAAAATTTTAAACTTAGAGCAATTAAAGAAAAAAATTTCAGTAGAAAAAAAAAGAGGAAAAAAAATTGTTCATTGTCATGGTGTTTTCGATTTATTACATGTTGGTCATATCAAACATTTTAAATCAGCCAAAAAAAATGGAGATTTTCTTTTAGTCTCTATTACCTCTGATCAATTTGTAAACAAAGGTCCTGGGAGACCAGCGTTTAATCAAAACCTAAGATCAGAAGTTATTTCTTCATTAGAATGTGTTGATGCAGTATTCATAAATAATTTTCAAACACCAATTAATTTAATAAATTTAATTAAACCAAATATTTATTTTAAAGGTCCTGATTATAAAAATATTCATAAAGATAGAACAAAAAATATAATTAAAGAAATTAAAGCAACTAAAAAAGGGGGTGGAAAAGTTATGTTTTCAGAAGACATAACTTTTAGCTCGAGCAGCTTAATAAACAATCATTATAATTTGCTTTCTCCCTCACAAAGCAAATTTATCAAGACTATTAAAAAAAAATATAATTTAGATTTTATAATTAAAGAGATTGAAAAAATTAAAAATCTAAAAATACTTTTGATAGGCGAAACAATAATAGATCAATACATCTTTGGAGAAGTATTAGGTAAATCAGGCAAAGAACCACATTTAGTAATGCAACAAGAGTCAAAAGAACAATATCTTGGTGGAGCAGCGGCAATAGCAAATCACTTATCTACATTTTGTAAAAAAATAAATTTTTTAACTTTAATTGGACAAGATAAAAATTTTCTAAGTTTTATTAAAAGATCACTAAGAAAAAATATCTCTTCACATTTTTTTTTGAAAAAAAAGAGTCCTACAATATTAAAGACAAGATTTATTGATAAGATATCAAATAGCAAATTACTTGGTGTTTACGATATGAATGATAAGAGCTTAGATAAAAATTTAGAAAAAAAATTTCAAAATTTTATTAAAAGAACATCGAAATCTAACGATTTAATATTAATCTCAGATTATGGACATGGCTTAATTTCATCTTCAACAGCTAAGGTTCTATTATCCCAGAATAAATTTATTTGTTTAAACGCACAAGTTAATGCATCTAATAACGGCTATCATTCTTTGAGAAAATACAAAAAAATTAACACTTTAATTATAAATGAAAATGAGCTCCGTCATGAAATGAGAGATAAAACAAGTGAAATTGAAATATTATCAAAAAAATTATCAAAAATTCACGACATAAAAAATTTAGTTGTTACAAGAGGTAAAATAGGTGCATATATTTTAAAAAACAAAACAAAGTCTTTTTATTGTCCTGCATTTGCGAATGAAGTGGTGGATAAAGTTGGTGCTGGTGATGCAATGTTAGCAATTATTTCAATATGTTTAAAAGTCAAAATGCCAGAGGATTTAGCTCTATTTATCAGTTCTTTGGCAGGAGCAACTGCTGTTGAGAATATTGGAAATAGTAAATTCATTAAAAAGAATGAGTTAATAAGACAAGTTGAATACATAACTAAATAAGTAATGAAAAAAATAATTGTAATCGGTGGAGCAGGCTATGTTGGATGCAGGTTAGTGCCAGAGCTTTTAAAAATTGGCTATAATGTTACAGTTTTTGACTTATTTATTTATGGAAACAATCTCCCAAAAAAAGAGAAAAATTTAAATGTAGTTAAGGGAGATGTAAGAAACATTATAAAATTAAAAAAAGCTTTAAAAAATCAAGATATCGTTATTCATCTTGCATGTATATCAAATGATCCAAGTTTTGAACTTAACCCTAAATTAGGACAAGAAATAAATTTTGACTGTTTTGAGCCACTGGTTAAAGCATCAAAAGAACAGGGGATAGAACACTTCATTTACGCATCCTCATCAAGCGTTTACGGTGTAAAAGATTTACCTAAAGTTACTGAAACTGCCTCATTAGAACCTTTAACGGATTATTCGAAATTTAAAGTTCAATGTGAGGATATTTTGCTTTCAAAAACAGACTCAAATTTTGTTGGCTCAGTTATAAGACCTGCGACAGTTTGTGGATATTCACCAAGACAAAGGTTAGATCTAGTAGTAAATATTTTAACAAATTTTGCTTACCATAAAAAAAAAATTAAAATATTTGGCGGTTCACAACTAAGACCAAATATTCATATAAGCGATATGGTTGACTCTTATATATGTTTAATAAAATCAGAAAAAGATAAAGTAAAAAATCAAATTTTTAACGTTGGATTTGAAAATCATTCTGTTGAGAAATTAGCATCAATGGTTAAAGAAAATATTAAAGAAAAGGTTGAGCTAGAGTTTCATCAATCAGATGACAATAGATCATACCATATAGATTCAAAAAAAATTAGTGATCTGCTGAGTTTTAAACCGAAAAAAAATATTAATGAAGCCATTAAAGATTTAATCGATGCCTTTAAAAAAAATGCTTTATATAATACATTTGATAACGAGGAATATTTTAACATAAAAAAAATGCAAAAAATTAGTTTAAAATGATGAAAGTTAGATATTCTTATTTAAAACAACAATTTTCTAATTGTCCAGAGCTTTGGTCTGAATTAAAAAAGTTTGTAAGTACTGGAGATTTCACTTTAGGAAAACCTTTATTGCAATTTGAAAAAAATTTTGCAAGACTTATAGGTGTAAAATATGCTGTTGGTGTAAACTCAGGAACAGACGCTATCAAATTAAGCCTTAAAACTTTAAATGTTAAGCAAGGAGATGAGATAATAACTGCTGCAAACACATTTGTTGCAACGATTGGAGCAATAACAGAACTTGGAGCTAAACCAGTTTTTGTAGATTGTGATGACACCTTTTGTATGAATGTGGATCAAGTAAAGAGGAAAATTTCAAAAAAAACAAAAGCTATATTGCCAGTTCATTTCACTGGCTACATGACAAATATGATCAAATTAAAAAAATTATCGAAAAAATATAAGATCCCTATTGTAGAAGACGCTTGTCAGTCAATCTTAGGATCAATAAATAAAAAAAAAGCAGGCACATGGGGTGAATTTGGAGCATTTTCATTACATCCACTTAAAAATATTAATGTTTGGTCAGATGGAGGAGTAATTACTACAAATAATAAAAATTATTATAAACATCTTCTTCTGCTTAGAAATCATGGATTAGTAGATAGAGATACAGTAAAAATATCTGGCTACAACTCCAGATTAGATACTTTCCAATCAGTTGTAGGAAATTGGTTATTACCAAAAGCTCATTCTATAGCTAATAAAAGAATAAAAAATGCAAAATATTTTGATAAACATTTTAAAAAATTTAAAGAAATAACTATCCCTCAAAGACCTAAAAATTTTAAGATAGTTTACCATCTCTATATTGTGTTTGCCAAAAAAAGAGATCAACTTCTTAAATATTGTCACTCAAAAGGCATAGAAGCAAAAGTTCATTATCCCAAACCAATGTATTTGCAAGAGTCTTTAAAGTATCTAAAGCATAAAAAAGGAGATTTTCCGGTGACAGATGCGCATACAAAAAAAATTATCACTTTTCCTTGCGATCAACATTTAAGTAAAAAACAATTGGATCACATAATTAAAACTGTAAAAAATTTTTATAGAAGCTAATGAAAATACCCTACGTTAATTTGAAAAAACAATATTTTGAGGAAAAATCAAAATTAATACAAAAAATAAAAAAAATATTAAATTCTGGACAATATGTTGGCGGAGATGAAGTCAAAAAATTTGAAAATAAAATTTCTTCCTTTTTAAATGTCAAACATTGCATAGCATTGAATAGTGGCACTGATGCCCTTACATTAGGCTTGTATGCTCTTGGAGTAAAAAGAGGTGATGAGGTAATAACGACATCTAATTCATTTATAGCTTCCACCTCAGTAATTGTACATCTAGGAGCTAAACCTATCTTTGTTGATGTAAAAAAAGATCAAAACATAAATCCAGATCTTATCGAAAAAGCTATTAGCAATAGAACTAAAGCAATTATGCCTGTTCATCTTACTGGCCGTGTTTGTGATATGGATGCTATCCTAAAAACGTCTAAAAAACACAATATACCAGTTATTGAAGATGCTGCACAAGCCATAGGATCGAAATATAGAGGAAAATTTTCTGGAACTTTTGGAACTGTTGGCTGTTTTTCGGCTCACCCTCTTAAAAATTTAAATGCTTTAGGCGACTCTGGTTATTTAACCACTAATTCAGGCAGAATTGCAAAATTAATCTTGGATTTAAGAAATCACGGGATGACAAACAGAAACATAGTTAGAAATTTTGGTTATGTCTCAAGAATGGACAATCTTCAAGCTGGAATATTAAATTTTAGGCTAGAGAGATTAAAAAACGTAGTATTGAAAAGAAGAAAAAATGTAAAATTGTATTTAAAAAACTTAAACCAAAAATTTGTTTATATACCTCAAGAAACTAAAAAAGAATATAATACTTATCATACTTTTGTAATTCAAGTTTCAAAAAGAGATGATTTAAAAAAATATTTAAAAAAAAATGGAGTCGAAACAGCTATACACTATCCAACTCCTATCCATTTACAACCAGCATATAAAAAATTAAAATTTGAAAAAAATTACTTACCAGAGACTTTGAAACAATCGAAAAAAATAATTACTTTACCTATCCATCAATTTTTACAAAAGAAAGAAATAATTAAAATTTGTAAATTAATAAATAAATTTTATGAAAATTAAAAAAAATAATAAAATTAAACTCTATTATGAAATGTTAAGAATTCGAGAAATAGAAAAAACTATAGCAGAAAAATATAACGAATGGGAAATGCGTTGCCCAGTACACTTGTCTATTGGTCAAGAGGCTGTTGCTGTAGGGGTGTGCCAAAACTTAAAAAAAAATGACGAAATTGTTACAGCTCATCGTTGTCATGCACATTATCTCGCAAAAGGAGGTTCTCTAAAAAGCATGATATCAGAACTTTATGGAAAAGAGACTGGTTGTGCTAAAGGATTGGGAGGCTCAATGCATTTAATAGATTTGAGAGCTGGTGTTTCCGCAGCTGTACCAATAGTTGGAAGCACTATTCCAATTGGCACCGGAATAGCCTGGGCAAATAAAATTAAAAAGAGTGGAAAAATAGTAGCTATTTTTTTTGGTGATGGAGCAACTGAGGAAGGTGTTTTTTTTGAAAGTTTAGACTTTGCAGCTTTACATAGATTACCAGTTTTATTTGTGTGTGAGAATAATGAGTATTCTGTTTATTCGCATATCTCTAAAAGACAATCAAAAAAAAGAAATATTACATCAATTTCAGAGTCTCTAGGTGTAAAATCATTAAAGTTAAATGGTAATTCAATAGAGGAAGTTTTTTTGAAATCAAAAGATATCATTAATAAAATGAGAAAAGATTCGAAACCTTATTTAATAGAATTAAAAACTTTCAGAGCAGTTGAACATTGTGGCCCAAATAATGACGATAACCTTAATTATAGAACAAAAAATTATTTAAATTACTGGGAACAAAAGTGTCCAATTTCAAATTATGAAAAATTTTTAAAAAGGAATAAACTACTGTCTAACTATCAATTGTTAAAAATTAAAGAAAATATTAAAAAACAAATTTCTTCTGCATTTGATTTTGCTAAAAAAAGTAAATTCCCAAAAAAGAAATTGCTCAAAAAATATATATATGCTTAAAAAAAATAGAAAAATTTCTGTAGCTGAATCAATTAGAGAAGGACTTATCATGTCTATGAAAAAAGATAAAAATGTTATTTTGATTGGCCTTGGAGTAGATGATCCTAAAGGAATTTTTGGAACTACAAAAAAAATTGATAAAATATTCTTGAAAAAAAAAAGAGTTTTTGACTTTCCTACAGCTGAAAATACAATGACAGGAATTGCTATAGGCTCAGCGCTCTCTGGTGTTAGACCTGTAATAGTGCATCAAAGGGTAGAATTTTCTCTTCTTTCTCTAGAGCAAATTATTAATCAGGCAGCGAAATGGTATTTTATGAGTGGGGGTAAAAAAAGTGTGCCTCTAGTAATCAGGTTAATTATTGGTAGAGGATGGGGGCAGGGACCACAACACTCACAAAGCTTAGAGACTTTATTTGCACATATACCTGGCTTAAAAGTTGTATGTATTTCAAATCCCAAAAATGCAAAAGGCATATTGATATCAAGCATAGAAGATAAAAATCCAGTGATAATTTTTGAACATCGATGGCTACATGAAGTTAAAGATTTTGTTCCAAAAAAATATTATAAAACAAAACTAGGAAAAGCAGAAATAATTAAAAAAGGCAAACATATTACCCTTATATCTAGTTCATATATGACAATGGAATGTTTAAGATGTGCAGAAATTTTAAAAAAATATTCTATACAAGTTGAAATAGTTGATCTTCAAAGTTTACGTCCCTTAGACATTAAAACAATAATGAAATCTGTAAGAAAAACAAAAAAAACGCTAGTGGTTGATAACGGTGGTATGATGTATGGAATAAGTTCAGAAATAATTTCAAAAATTCACGAAAATTTAAATCCGCGTGAAAAAAGTAAATTTTTAATCAAAAGGATCGGGCTCTCCGATAACCCTATTCCGAGCACTAGAAGCCTAGCTAAATACTGTTATCCCACGTATGATGATTTAGTTGATAAAGTAAATAAAATGTTAAAAACAAAACTAAAAATTAAAAATAAACTTCTAACAAAGAATATAGCAACGGATCAACCTAATCTAAATTTTACAGGACCTTTTTAACTATAATATGATGAAAAATTTTGCTAATACTGAAACATTTGCCGTGGGTGAAAAATGGAAAAATGCGAATGAAAATGATAGAAACAAAATGATTTCAGGTATTTTAAAAAAAAATTCGGTATTTAAAGATATTAAAGTAGTAAGTGTTCCAAATAATGGCCAGATAGTTTTAAAAATTGAACAGTCTATACCTGCCAATCATAGAGGACCAATGTTACTAGATTTAGAGGAAAAAATTAAAGAGTCAATTGATGAAGGTATTACTGTATGGTGTGAGCCTGTCGGTGATAAAAGTGTTTTAAGAAAATTAAGAGGATTAGAAATAAAAATATGAAACTTAACAAAGAAAGTTTGAATAACAAAATACAAGGAATAGACACCAGAGAAGGCAAATTAATTTTGGACTCTCATAAATTATCTTATCATTACGACAGAGTTGAGTCCTGGGCTAATGGTGAAAAAATAGCTCCAGTGAGTGTAGACATGGCTTTAACTCGAGCTTGTGGAGCAATGTGTTCTTTTTGTTATGCAATGGTTCAAGAGCCTCAAGAAAGAGCAAGTATTAAAACTAAAAATGCTTTAGATTTACTTGATGATTTTAAGGAAATAGGTGTAAGAGGCGTCTCATTAATTTCAGATGGTGAAAGCACGCTCTCCAAAGCCTATGTTCCATTTATACAACATGCTTCAAAAATAGGTATTGATGTAGGAAATGCAACAAATGGTTGGGAATGGGAGAAAGAAAAAATAGACCAAGTGCTTCCCCACTTAAAATGGGTAAGATTTACGGTAGCTGCAGGTACTCCAGAGTCCTATTCAAAGATTATGTTTAAAGGCAGTGAACATACAAAAGTATTCGATAGGGCTATGTCAAATATTAGATATGCGGTTAGTTTAAAAGAAAAACTTAAACTCGATGTTACACTGGGTATCCAAATGGTTTTATTGCCTGAGTTTAAGGATGAGATAATTCCTTTTTCTAAATTGGCAGTAGATCTTGGGGTTGACTATGGTGTTATCAAACATTGTTCAGACGATGAATTTGGAACATTAGGAGTGGATTATAGTAAATATGAGGATATGTATGCTGAGCTACTTAATGCAGAAAAACTAAGCAATGATAAAACAAAGATAATTGTTAAATGGAGTAAAATAGAGAATAAGGGTATTCCATCATATAAAAGATTCTATGGACCCCAGTTTCTTTTACAAATAAGTGGAAGTGGACTAGTTGCACCATCTGGAATGTTTTTTAATGCAAGGTACTCCAAATTTCACATTGGTAATTTTGTTGATGAAAGATTTAAAGATATTTTTAAATCAGAGAGATATTCAAGAATAATGAATTATTTGGCTTCACCCAACTTTGATGCCCAAACTATGATGGGAACATTGCCAATACAACATTATGTAAGTGAAGCATTAGACAAACATATTAAAGGGATTGAAAAAATACAACCTGCTAAAGATCCGACACCTTTACATAAAAATTTCTTAT
>MDTB01179754.1_pt1 | contig 14182 bp, 19 predicted proteins | sample 811161 | NCBI WGS metagenome assembly MDTB01 (sample SAMN05326650, study PRJNA326480) | marine metagenome | isolation source: seawater | place: Mediterranean Sea | collected 2009
CATTAAAAGATCTAAAACAGATCAATCAGGCGAAGGAAGTGTTAAGGCAATCCCCTACTTTGAAAATCAAGAATTTTGTCCAGTTTTAGCACTTAATGAATATATAAATCAAAAATTTGAAAATTTTAATGAAGGAAAAATATTTAAAATTTCAGATAAGTCTGTATCTCTTATAATTAAAAAATACACTAATTTAGCTGGGCTGGACTCATCAAAATATTCAGGACATAGCTTAAGATCAGGTTTTGCAACCACTGCAGCAGAGTTTGGAGCAGAAGAAAGAAATATAATGGCAATGACAGGTCATAAAACTTCTCAAATGGTAAGAAGATATATTCAAGAGGCAAATCTATTTAAAAATAATGCTTTAAATAAAATAAAAATATGATTTCTAATTTTGATGATATAACGATTGTTATTATTACATACAAAAGTGAAAAAATTATTCACAAATTTGTAAAAAAAATTCCAATAAATATTAAAACTATCATAATAGAAAATTCAAAAAATAATGAATTAAAGGAAAAAATTGAAAGAAATTATAAAAATATTTCTTTTTTTTTAAAAAACAATGATGGTGTTAGTTCTTCTCTAAACTATGCAGTAAGCAAGATTTCGACAAAATATTTTTTACAAATAAGCCCAGACATTAATTTTACATATGAAGATCTAAGTTTATTCAAAAAATTAGCTGAAAAACTTGATGATAAGTTTGCAGCTATAGGACCAAGATTTATTAATGTAAATAATAAAAGCCATAAGCAAATTAAACAAGCTAAAGAATATGATATTATCGACTCAATACATGGATCATGTATGTTTATTAATAAAAAATGCTTTGAGGAAATTGGTGGGTTTGACGATAATTTTTTCTTATACTTTGAGGAAACTGATTATTGCTATAGAGCAAAAAAAAAAGGATATTATTCTTATCAAATTAATGCATCAAAGGTAGAAACTTTAGGTAGGTCAATAGATATAAATAAAGATGATAAAAAAATATCAAATATTTTAATTTGGCATTTTATTTGGTCAAAATACTATTTTAATAAAAAAAAATATGGGAATATTCTTACATTTATAATCTTTATACCAACTTTAATGAGAATAATATTTAAGATATCTTTATACAAAGTAAGTGGAAATAATAAATTCTTAAAATATAAATTTAGATTAGATGGTCTATTGAAATCAATCAGTAATCAGAAATCTAATCTAAGACCATAAAAATTAATTTCCCCAAACAACTTTAATAATATTCTTTTTTTCTTTACTACTCATATTTTCATATTTTCGTGTATGCTTGTCTGATATTAGTATTCTGGAGGTTTCTTTGAAACAATAGGTATTACTTGAATGCCAATCAATTAATTTGAAAGATTTGCCTTCAGAATTAATTAATAAAATATTGAAATTCAAATTTAAAAAAAAGTTAGTTAAGCTTGATTTACCGCTTTCAATTTTCCAAGCATCAAACTTATTTTTACACGATTTATTTTTATAAAATCTTAAATAATCTTTAGCATATATTAAAAAACCGGTTGTTCTTAAATGCGGATTTGGGAATGAATTGAAATATATAGAATTTATCACTTTTTTTAAAATGAAGGAGATTATTTTGTAAAATTTTTTTAGCTTTATATTACTTGTGTGACTTTCATATGATGCGGTCGTACCAATTATAGTGTTAGATGTATAATTATTAACTATTAATTTTAACCAGTTATTAATAACTGGCCTAGATGAAGCGTTTAGAAAAAAAATTAAATAATCTTTATATTTATTTGCAATTCTTGAATAACTTCCAAAATCAAAATCATTATTTTTGTTGGTATCGTTAAATAATTCAAATTTAACCTTTTTCTCTACCAAGAAATCTTTGACGTAATTAAACTTATCATCGTCTAGTAGTTTAAAACAAATTACTAACTTATGATTATAACCTGATGAAAAAGAGTTATAGTTATCAATAAATTTACTTAAATCATCGTATTCATCAAATTTGGTGAAAAGATAACAGACTAAAACTTTATTATTAATAATCACACCGAATATTCAATCATCAGTTAAACAACCTTATTAAAACTGGTGTCTTAATGATATCTTTATTTCTTTTAAATATTGATAAACATTTTAATGAGTTAGCTTCATTTGCCTCGTGTGTAATAATAACAATTGATGCAATTTTTTTCTTATTATCAGGAATCTGAATTAATCTTTGAATTGAAATCTTATAACTCGCAAAAAGTTTAGTTATAGAAGAAAGAACACCCGGTTTATCTTTAACTTCTAATCTAAAATATAAAGAATTTGATGATAGATCTTTATTAAAAATTTGAGGATTAATTCTTTTTTTTTGAGAAATACCAAATGGATATTTTATATTTCCTCGTAAAATAGATAATAAATCAGACATTAATGCAGAAGATGTAGGGCCTGGTCCAGCCCCCTCACCTTGCAAAACACTTTCACCAATTGGGGCTCCATTTAATATTACTGCATTCATTACACCATTTACATTGCCTATATAAGAATCTTTTTTGACTAAACATGGATGCACTCTTTCAAAAATTTTATTATCAATAATTTCTGTAATACCTAGTAACTTTATTCTAAAATTTAATTGATCTGCAATTTTGATATCAGCATAATCTATATTTTCTATACCCTCCATCAAACACTTTGAATTTGAAATTTTTTTATTGAATGCCAGTGACGATAAAATTTTTATTTTTGCAAGCGCATCATAACCATTAAGGTCTAATTTTGGATTACTCAATTCCGCATATCCAAGATTTTGTGCCTTTTTAAGTACGTTCTTAAATGAATCTTTGGTTTTTTCCATTTCAGTCATAATATAATTACAAGTTCCATTAAGTATTCCGTATATTTTAGTAATTTTATTCGTTGCTAGACTTTCTTTTATTGTCCTTATAATTGGTATACCACCAGCAACAGACGCTTCGAACTCGAGGTTAACTTTATTTTTTTCTGCCAATTGACCAAGTTTATCACCGTGTTTTGAGATAAGTGCTTTATTAGGAGTTATTACATGAATTTTATTTTTTAAAGCGGTTTCAATTATTTTTTTTGAAATTCCATCAGATAGGCCAATAGATTCGAACAATATATCAATCTTTTTTTTTTTAAAAATATCAAAAGGATTTGAGTAAAAAATATTTTTATTAATCTTAAATTTTCTTTTTTTATTTCTATTCTTAGCTGAAATAGCTACAATTTTAATTTTTTTACCTGTTTTTTTTTCTATCTCACTTTTTTTTATATTTATTTCATTATATAGGTAGATACCAATCTGACCCAAACCAACTATTGCGATATTTATATTTTTTTTCATATTAATCTTTTATATCAGGATAAGGACTAGTTATTGCATATTGATCTAATTTCAACTTAAATTCTTTGAAACTCATCTTTTCTGGAAACGTTATATCTTTATTTAAATCATTCTTAGCAGATTTAATTGTACAACAATTCAGGAGTAGAACAATTACTAATAAATTCAATTTCATTTTAAACCTTCATCAATACTAAAATTAAATTTCAAATTCATATTTTGTATAGCTTGACCTGCTCCACCTTTAATCAAATTATCTATAGCAGACAAGATTATAATTTTATTTTTATGCTGTGTTTTACAAACTGAAATAAAACAATTATTTGTATCAATAACATCATTAGTACTTAATGGTTTATTATTTTCTAAAATCTTAATAAATTTTTTTTTCATGTAAAAAAATCTAAGTGTATTTTTCAATTTTGTTAATGAAATACCAGATTTAAGGTCTACATAGATAGTACTCAAAATTCCTTTAAACATTGGTGATAAATGTGGAGTGAATAGTAAATTGATATTTTGTTTAGTATGATTATTAAGTTCTTGATTTATTTCTGGAATATGTCTGTGATAACCAACACTGTATGCACTCAAAGAATTATATAGATTCTTTTTTTTAAATTTTTTGTGTACACTTTTTCCAGCACCAGAATAACCTGATTTAGAGTCAACAACAATATTTTTTAGATCAATTAAATTCTTATCAACTAATGGAACTAGTGGTAATAATATCGAAGTAGGATAGCAACCAGGGCAACTTATTATTTTATACTTTTTTAAATTTTTTAGACAAATTTCAGGTAAACTATAAACACTTTTTTTTATGTTCTTTACTGATTTATGCTTTTGTTTATACCATTTTAAATAATCCGAACTTTTTTTAAGTCTAAAGTCGGCAGCTAAATCGATTAGTGTGTTGTGTTTTTGAAGAGAATTCGAAATTTCTTGAGCTTCACCGTTTGGCAAGGCAGTAAAAATAATATCTACTTCCTTAAGTAATTTTTTATTAAATTTAATAATTTTTGGCAGCTTTTTATTTTGAAGAGAGTGGTCATATAAAGAAATATTTTTTCCTACAGAATTGTTCCCACATAAAAATTTTATATTAATATTTTTATGTTTGACTAATAATTTTATTAGTTGAATTCCAATATATCCAGTGGAGCCTGCAATTAAAGCATTAAGCTTGTACATTTCCTATTATAACAGTTTAAATTAAAAAAAAAATTATCTTTTAGAGAATTGAAAGCTTCTTCTAGCTTTTTTTCTTCCTGGTTTTTTTCTCTCAACAGCTCTAGAGTCTCTAGTGGTTAATTTATGAGCTTTTAGGGCTGATTTAAAATTTTCATCAAACATGACCAAAGCTTTTGAAATTCCATGAACCATTGCACCAGCTTGGCCAGTTGGGCCTCCACCTTTTACATTACATCTAACATCATATTCTGTAGCTTGATCAATTACCTCAAAAGGTCTTACAATTAACATTTTATGATTATCGTTTGAAAAATAATCGCTAAAAAGTTTACCATTAACAAAAATTTTTCCAGATCCTTTTTTTAACCAAACTTTAGCTATTGATGTTTTTCTTCTACCAGTAGCATATTTACTATCCTTAAAATCTAATTTTAATTTTGGTTTTTTTTCTACTAACTCTACATTGTCCATATTAATTTCTAATAATATTTTTGTTATTTAATTTATCTAATTCAATTAATACTGGGTTTTGTGAAGAATGAGGATGATTATTTCCGGAATATATCTTTAATTTTGTTAATTGTTTTTTTCCCAAAACTCCTCCTGGTAACATCCTTTTAACTGCAAGTTTTAAAGCTTCTCCTGGTTTTTTTTCATGAAGTTTTTCTGGTGTCGTTTCTTTAATTCCACCGGGATATCCAGTATGTCTATAGTATTTTTTATCTTGAAATTTTTTACCAGTGAATTTAATTTGCTCAATATTTTTAACTATAACAAAATCACCATGATCCATGTGAGGTGTATAAGTGGTTTTGTTTTTTCCTCTAATAATTTTTGTTATAACTGAAGCTAATCTTCCAACTACAGCGTTAGTTGCATCTATTTCGTACCAAGACGATGATAATTGATCTTTTTTAACAAATTTAGTCATGATTGGCGGGATTAATACTGATAAATGTAATATTGTCAATTTATATTAATATTGATACTTAGATAGTAACATTTTAGAATATAATTAGATTTTAACATTAAAAAAAAAGGGAATTTATGACAGATAAAAAAGATAAAGGCACTAATCCTAAAACCTACAAATTTGATACGCTCAGTCTTCATGCTGGTTATCAACCTCACAAAAATGCTGGTTCAAGACAAGTACCAATTTATCAGACTACTTCTTATTTATTTGATGATGTTGATCATGCCGCTGCACTTTTCAATTTAGAAAGAGGCGGGCATATCTATAGTCGAATTTCGAACCCAACAGTTGCAGTTTTAGAGGAAAGAGTAGCTGCGCTTGAAGGCGGTACTGCTGCTCTAGCAACTTCGTCAGGAATGAGTGCAATTTTTTTAACTGTGATGACATTATGTCAAGCTGGAGATCATCTTGTGGTTTCATCTCAACTTTATGGCGGAACAGTAAATTTGTTTAGACTTACCTTGCCTAAATTTGGTATTAAATGTACATTTGTAAAACCTAGAGATACACAAGGTTTTAAAAAGGCGATTCAAAAAAATACTAAAGGTATCTTTGGTGAACTCGTTGGAAACCCTGGCAATGAATTAATGAATATGCCTGAAATTGCTAAAATTGCACATGATGCAGGAATCCCCTTGATGATAGACGCAACTTATCAAACACCTTATCTTTGTAAGCCGATTGAACATGGTGCTGATATAGTTGTTCATTCACTTACAAAATGGATGGCAGGTCATGGTTCATCAATGGCTGGTATCTTAGTCGAAGGTGGAAAATTTGATTGGATGCAAAATGACAAATTTCCTACTATGACAGCTCCTTATGAAGGTTATCATGGACTTTCTTTTGCAGAAGAGTTTGGACCTACTGCTTTTACAATGAAAGCAAGAGCAGAAGGTATGAGAGATTTTGGACCATGTTTGAGTCCACAAAATGCCTGGAATGTTTTGCAGGGTATAGAAACTTTATCTGTTAGAATGCAGAAACACTGTGCTAATGCAGAAAAAATGGTTGAATACTTGTCTAACCACGAAAGTGTTGCATGGGTTTCTCATCCAAGTGTACCTGATCATCCTGATCATAAACTTGCACAAAAACTTTTACCTAATGGAAAAGGTTCTATGATAGCTTTTGGTATCAAGGGCGGTAAAGAAGCTGGTGAAGCTTTTATAAATAATGTCATGCTTGCTTCACATCTTGCTAATGTTGGCGATACAAGAACATTAGTAATACATCCTGCTTCTGCAACTCATTCACAAATGGATGAAGCAACTCTCAAATTTGCTGGATTATCACAAGACATGATAAGACTATCAGTAGGTATAGAAGATATTGATGATATTAAAAATGATTTTGAAGCAGGCTTTAGGGCAGCTAGAAAACCTAGACTTGTTTCAAATCAATGAAATTTAAGGTAAATGGAGAAGAAGTTTTTGCATCAACTGGTGGAAGACCCTTTGACAAAAAAAAGCCATTAATAATATTTGTACATGGTAGTGGCTTAACCCATATGACTTGGGTTCTTCAAACTAGATACTTTGCTTTCCATGGTTATAGCGTTTTAGCTTTAGACATGCCAGGTCACGGACTTTCAGCTGGGAAAAGCTTAAAATCAATAGAAGAAATGGCCGATTGGGTAAGTAGTGTAATTGACTCTGTAGGTTATAAAGAGGCATCTTTGGTTGGTCATTCTCAAGGCTGCCTAGTTACAGTTGAGTGTACATCAAGAAATCCTGATAAGATAAAAACATTGAGTTTAATGGGTGGAGCCGGTGCCATCCCAATGAATCCAGAATTATTATCTCTTGCAGAAAATAATGATCCTAAAGCTGTAGATTTAATGATGGATTGGGCTCACGGACCTGCTGGTCATTTCGGTGGGCACCCCGTCCCTGGTTTATACCATATTAACACTGGGGGAATGTTAGCTAAATCTAGAGCAATAAAGAATACACTTGGTGTAGATTTTAGGGCTTGTGATAACTACAAAAATGGTTTCGAAGCAGCAAAAAAAATAAAAATCCCTACTCTCTCGATACTTGCAACAGATGACAAAATGTGTCCAGTTAAAGAAGGTAAAAAGTTAGCAAACTTAATAGAAGGCAGTCAAATAGATATTATAGATAATTGCGGACACATGATGTTATTAGAAGAAGCAGATAGAGTTTTGAATGTTTTAAAAAAATTTATAACAGCAAATTATCCACCAAAAAATTAGTTGTTTAATAAGATTTATGAAAAAAAATTTTAGATTTTTTGATAGTAGACAAAAATATTTACTTTTTGTAACCACAACGAATGAAAAAAATATGATTGCTGATGCACTAAAACCTATTGTGCATAAAATAAAACCAAAGTTTCCTTCTTTAAAAATTTTTGATGCAGGTATGGGTGATGGAACTTTATTAATGAATATAATGAGACAATGTCATCAAAAAATGCCACATATACCACTCCTAATTAGTACAAAAGAGATAAGCATGGAGGATGTAAGGTTAGGCTTGGAAAAACTACCAGATAGATTTGTTGAACATAAAAATACTGTATTTGTTATTTCAAATTTAAACTATACAGAGTCAACTTCACTTAAATCAAATAACATTACTAAACAAAAAAAAATGAATTGGAAAGTAATCAAATTAAGAGGCAATTCATCTTTGGATTTTTCGAATCAATTAAGGAAATTCAATCGACAATTCTTAAGTAAAATATGGCAAATAGAAAGAAATTCAATAAATGGTAATCCTACTTATAAAGAACCATCTGTAATAGTTATTTACAGAAAAGATCAAGAATTTTCTTTAAAAGATGTTATTCCAAAAAAAAATCAAGGAAAAAAAAATTATGATTTAATCATTGCATCACAACCATATAGATCAAGGATTGCAGCAGAAAAAAAAGTTAAATATGTTATAGAACCGATGATAAAGTCATTAGATAAAAATGGTAAATTAGTTGTAGTTCATGCGAGTGGTAATGACCCAGGAAATAAAATAATAAAGAAAATTTGGCCAAAAGAAAAACCATTCCCAACTTTATATAATTCAATATTAAAATGTATTAAAAAAAATGTAGATAAAAATTTGTTAGCAGATTTGAAATTTAGTAAAAAAAAAAAAAGTTAAGTATGTACTAAGAGCTTTACCTAATGAAATAAGTGGCGGTATATCAACTTCTTTAGTATTTTCTGCATGGAATGCTGCTGTTTATGTAAATCAAATGTCTGATGAACAAGTAATAAACGCAGAGAGAAGTAAAAACTATCTAAAAATTGTAAAAAATATAGTTAATAAAAATAAAGGTTTATATTTCAATGATGAAATGTTTATCATTGAGCGTAAAAATTAGGTAAATCGATTTTTAAATAAAAAATATAGAGCAGACGATATCAAGAGAATGGAACTAATTTGATGTAAAGAAGCTACTATGATATTAGCACCACTTAAAACAGTTAATATACCAAGAATTATTTGTAGTAAAATAATTAATCCTAAAATAGTTATTGGTTTAACAAGTTGATTTATTCTTTTCTTAATAACAACATAAATAAGTATTAAATAAGTAAAAAAAATTAAATATGCTAAATTTCTGTGAAGAAATTGTACTAAGGATGGATCACTCAAAGCTTTTATTTTAAAAAGTTGTAATAATTTACTATCATCTGGAAAATATGAATCACCCATCAATGGCCATGAATTATATATTTTTCCAGCATCCATACCAGAAACAAAGGCACCAATAATAATTTGGAGAAATATTAAAAATAAAATAAATTCTGGTAAAAAATTAATTAAATTTATCTCATGTCTATTACTTTGATTAAATAAAAAATAATTCCAAAGTATTAATGATAATATTATAAATGCAAATAAGAGATGAAGTGACAACCTAAAATGGCTTACATCAACATTATCAACAAGTCCACTTTGTACCATATACCATCCTAAAAATCCTTGGAAACATATTAAAATAAAAATAAAATATAGATTTGAGAGTTTTTTAAGACCTAATTTGATACTAAAATAAATTAATGGTATTATAAAAGAAATACCAATTAGTCTTCCTAAGATTCTATGTCCCCACTCCCACCAGAAAATCACTTTAAACTCTTGTAAAGTCATACTGTAATTTTGTAATTTAAATTCTGGAATTTCTTTGTAGAGATTAAAATATATCATCCAATCATTTTGATTTAGTGGTGGTAAGAAACCAGAAAATAATTCCCATTTTGTTATTGAAAGACCAGAGTCTGTTAATCTTGTTAAACCACCTACAATAATCATGATTGAAACCATCCAAAACATGAAAAGTAGCCAAAATGATATTAGATTATTAATTTTATGATTTAATGTATACATAATTGCATAAATATAATATTTTTTTATATATCCAAATATATAAATGTCGCCCTTAAAAAAAAAAAAAACTAAATAAAATTAGAATTGATTTAGATAAGCTTGATAATTCTCTCATAAAATTAATAAAAAAAAGAACTTCTTTAGTCAAGAATGTTTTAAAACTTAAAGAAAAAAAAAATCAAATTGTTGATAGGAAAAGAATCAAAAAAATTTTAAAAAATGTAAGAAATAAGTCTATAAAGAATAAGATAGATCCAAAAATAACCCAGAGAATTTGGAAAAATATGATTGCAGCTTACATAGATTTTGAAAGACGCAATTTTAATAAAAGATAACTATTTACTATGTGGAGGAAGTTTTTTTTCAATAAAAGTTTCATGCTTACGTGTCGTAGGATTATATTTTTTTGCTTTTAATTTAATTTTTGCTTTTTCACCTCCAGCTGGTTTCTTTACATAATAAAAAAACGGACTATCTGGTTTAGACTCTGGAACTAGTCTCACTTTAATATGTGTTTTTTTAGCCATTTTATTTTAACTCTTTCAAAGATTTAATAATATTTGAAATTTTTATTACTTTATTTCTTAAGTTATAGGCTTTTATAGATTTATTTGTAATTTCGTCAAGTTTTAAAGTTTCTTTATCATTCATTAAAAGTTTAGCACCTTTTATTGTCATTCCTTGATCCTTCAATAGAAATTTAATTTTTTTTAGTATATTTATATTCTTTTCATCATAGTATCTACGATTACCATTGAAAATTTTTGGTTTTAACTGTTTAAATTCTTTTTCCCAAAATCTAATTGTATGCGTTGGAAAAGATTTATTATTTTTTGACTTTAGATTGAGAATTTTTACGACTTCCCCGATAGATTTGTAGGCATATTCGCTTTTTTTATTCATTATATTTTATTATTGATTAATTGTTTAAATTCTTTTGATGGTTTGAATAAAATAACATTTCTTGCTGAAATAATCTTTTTTTCTTTAGTTTTAGGATTTCTTCCAACTCTTTGTTTTTTTTTTCTAATGGAAAAAGTTCCAAATTTCGATAATTTTACCATTTTATTGACCTTTATACTCTCCAATATTATTGAAAAAAAATCCTCAATTAATATTTCTGATATTTGTTTTGAAAATCCTATTTGCATGTAAATGCTGTTAACTAAATCTTTTTTAGTTAAATTAATTCTCATATTCTAAATATTAGCTTTTATTTTATTTATTAAATTGCCTTTAACAATTTTGTGACATACATCTAAAGAGCTTGAGAAACCTATATAATCTGTTCCCCCATGACTTTTTACCACTGGAGAGTCAAGACCAATAAATATAGCTCCGTTATATAATCTTGGATCTAATCTTTTTTTAAATCTATTTAAATTAGAAATATTTAATAATGATGATATTTTTCCCAATATAGATCCTGTCATTGCTTTTTTTAACTCACTAGTTATAAAATTTGCAGTACCTTCAGCTGTTTTCAAAGCTACATTTCCAGTAAAACCATCTGAAACAATAACATTTACTTCACCGTTCATTAATTGATTACCTTCAATATAACCATTGAACATATAGTTATTGTTTTTTTTATCATTCAAAATCTGATAAGTCTCTTTGATAGTTTCATTACCTTTTAACTCTTCAGATCCAATGTTTAAAAGTGCAATATTGGGTTTATCATTAGGATATAAAGAAGTATAAAGAGCAGCTCCCATTAGAGAAAAGTCTAATAAATTTTTAGAATTACATTCAATATTTGCACCTAAATCTAACACAACACTCATCCCTTTTTTATTTGGCCAAAGAGCTGATAAAGCAGGCTTATCAATATTTTCAATCATCTTAAGATTTAACTTGGATATTACTAGCAACGCTCCAGTGTTCCCTGCCGATATAACTATATCAGCTTCTTTTTTTTTAACACTTTCAACTGCCAACCACATGCTTGTATCTTTTCCCTTTTTAGCTCCTTCTAAAGGACTGTCAGTGCTTTTAACTACATTTTCAGTATGAACAATTTCATAAAATTCATTTCCAATTTTATCTTTGATTAATTCTATGATCTTAAATTTATCACCAAAAATTTTGAAGAAATTATTTTTATTAGTTTTGTGGTTTAAAATCAGTCCATCTATGACTTTTTTTGGTGAACCGTCACCGCCCATTGCATCAACTGCAATTTTAATCAAATTTGACATTATCTGAATTTAAAATATTTATTCTTTTGGGTCTAGGACTTGACGTCCTTTATACATGCCAGTCTTAAGGTCTATATGGTGAGAAAGTCTATACTCACCTGATTTTTTATCTTCAACAATGTTTTTTGATGAAAATTTCATATTTTTTGATCTTCTCATCCTAGTTCTCGATGGTGTTTGTTTACGTTTTGGTACAGCCATAATTATTGGTTAATTACACTTTTTAAATACGAATTCAAACTTTTTTTTGATAAATCTACATTAAATTCGTTAAAATAACGTATTAAATGATCAATATTTGTATAATTATCTAAATAATTTGAAATTTTTTTTTGTTTTTCTAAATTATCATAAGTTTCCCAAAAATGTAAATCAGAAACTATACTGTGAAAAAGATTTATATAATCTTTCATTTTTTTGTTTATAGATTGATCTCCGTAGCCAATTTCTCTTATACTTAACTCAACTTGTCTAAATATAAAGTCGTAAATTTCCTGTAGAATTTTTGTATTCTGTTCATTTTTAAAAACTTTTAAAAAAAAAGCAAAATGTAGAAGAAATAAAATCAATCTATCAGAAAAGGTATCTTGTTTAGTCATATTTATGTACAAATTTTTATTTGTAGTCAATGTGACGAAATTATTATAAATATTTATATAATTTGTACTCATGAGAAAAATAATTTATATATTACTTATATCATTTTCAATATCTAGCTGTAATCTAAATAAAGTTGTTCATCATCATGGTGTACATAATTTAGAAAAAAAACAACTAAATTTTAAAACTAATTATACTAACAAGAATGATATAATCAAAACTATTGGTCCCCCATCAACTAAAAGTACATTTGACAATGATGTATATATATATATTGAAAAAAAAATGAGTAGTTCAAAATTAACAAAATTAGGTAAAAAAGATTTACTTATAAATAATGTTCTTGTTTTAGAAATTAATGATAAAGGCCTATTAGTTAGTAAAAAATTATATAATAAAGATGATATGCAAAGAATTGAGTTTTCTTCATCTGAAACATCAATAAATTACTCAAAGAAATCTTTTGTTTACAACTTTTTATACTCTTTAAGACAGAAAATAGATGATCCTCTAGGTAAGAAAAGAACAACTAATTAGCCAGCTATCACTGCCAATAATAGTAATGCTACTATATTCGTTATTTTAATCATTGGGTTTACCGCGGGACCAGCTGTATCTTTATAAGGGTCACCTACTGTATCACCGGTTACAGCTGCTTTATGTGCTTCAGATCCTTTACCTCCATGATTACCATCTTCAATGAATTTTTTAGCATTATCCCAAGCTCCACCACCGGCAGTCATAGATACTGCAACAAATAATCCTGTTATAATAACACCTAGTAGCATTGCACCAACAGATGCTAGTGCAGCAACTTGACCTCCAATAGCAAAAATAATAAAATACAGTACTATTGGTGATAAAACAGGAAGTAATGATGGTATAATCATTTCTTTAATTGCAGCTACTGTTAATAGATCAACAAGTTTAGCATAATCAGGTTTTTGTTTTCTCTTCATTATACCAGGGTATTTTTTAAATTGTCTTCTTACTTCAACCACCACAGCACCACCAGCTCTACCAACTGCCTGCATACCCATGGAACCAAACAAATATGGTAGCATTCCACCGATCAATAAACCAACAACAACATACGGATTTGATAAATCAAAAGTAACAACAATTCCCTCGAGTGCTGATCCTGCTTCTTTAGAAAAGTGTTTTATGTCTTCAGTATAAGCTGCAAAGAGGACTAATGCTCCTAATCCTGCAGAACCTATTGCATATCCTTTTGTTACAGCTTTTGTTGTGTTTCCAACTGCATCAAGCGCATCTGTAGTTTTTCTGACGTTGTTTGGCAATTTAGACATTTCTGCTATACCACCTGCATTATCAGTAACTGGACCATAAGCATCTAGTGCAACAACCATTCCTGCTAAAGCCAACATAGTTGTAACTGCAATTGCAATTCCGTAAAGACCAGCAATATGATTAGTAGCCAATATTCCAGTAACAATAATTAAAGCTGGAATTGCTGTAGCTTCTAGTGAAACAGCTA
>MDTB01183531.1_pt1 | contig 14182 bp, 13 predicted proteins | sample 811161 | NCBI WGS metagenome assembly MDTB01 (sample SAMN05326650, study PRJNA326480) | marine metagenome | isolation source: seawater | place: Mediterranean Sea | collected 2009
AGTTAAATTTATATAATTTTTAAAAAATTTATTTTTTTAACCAATTTGCAAGCAAATCTGTTTGTAAACTAGTTATTCCCTCTTGAGGATTACAATATATTAATCTTTTTTCACTATCTGGAAATTCAAACTTTGCGTCATCAACTGCTCTCCAATCACTTATTTGATTGAAATCTGCATATTCCTTTATTTCATTAAAGCGTGGATATAATCCATTAAAATTTTCTCCTGTAACACCAATTACTCGTTTTCCAAGTTTCTGTAATTTGAGCCTTAATTCTCCTATTTCATAATGGAATCTCCAGGTCGAAGAGATTACTACGTCAAAATTAAAATTTTCTAAAAGTGGTTCAAAATAATTTAACCTTGAAAAAGGTCTAGAAATATAAATAGATGAGGAGTGAAGAACCCCATCAAAATCAAGAAAAATAGTTTTCATATTTGAGTTACGCTACCCGTTGTATTTATTAAATATAATTTTATACAAAATCAAGTAATAGACCGTAGTGTGCATATGACCTTGCTCCAAAATAAATTTGTTCGGGTGGCCTTGATTACTATTATTTATTTAGATTTAAATCGACATAAACCTGTTTTTTTTAAATGTAAATTCTAGAAAAAAATTAACACAAAATTAAAATTTAAATAACACCATCCTCTCTTTTCATAAAAAAAAATTTTGGCGGAGAGACCGGGATTCGAACCCGGGGTAGGCTATGAACCTACACACGCTTTCCAAGCGTGCGACTTAAACCACTCATCCACCTCTCCTATATCAAGATACTATTGACTTCTCCTTGAATTTATTAGAAGTTAATTAGATATTCTTAGTTGTTCAAGGATAGCAGGATTTTCTAGAGTAGATACGTCCTGAACTATCTCTTCATCATTTGCTAAAGCTCGAAGAAGTCTTCTCATTATTTTTCCTGAGCGAGTTTTGGGTAAATTATCCCCGAATCTAATTTCTTTAGGTTTGGCAATTGGACTAATTTGATTTGCAACCCACTGTCTCAGTTCTTGACCAATTTCTTTTTCTCGCTCAGGAGATAATTCAATACCCTTAAGAACAACAAATGCAATTATCGCTTCACCTGTTAGGTCATCTTGCTTTCCAACCACAGCTGCTTCAGCTACGACTGGATTCGAGACGAGGGCAGATTCTATCTCCATTGTACCCATTCTGTGCCCTGAAACATTAAGTACATCATCAATTCTTCCCATAATTGTGAAGTACCCATTTTTTTTATCCCTAATTGAACCGTCTCCAGCGAGATACAGCCTTCCACCCAACTCAGCAGGAAAATATGTTTTGACAAACCTTTCTGGATCTCCCCAAATCGTTCTAATCATTGATGGCCAGGGCTTTTTTATTACCAACATCCCTCCTTGCCCGTTTGGCACATCATTTCCATTTTCATCAACAACTCCAACATCTATACCAGGAAAAGGCAAAGTACAAGATCCAGGTACCATAGGAGTAGCTCCTGGCATTGGTGTAATTACATGGCCACCTGTTTCAGTTTGCCAAAAGGTATCAACAATAGGGCAATTATCTCTGCCAATATTTTTATAATACCAAATCCAAGCCTCTGGATTGATTGGTTCACCAACCGAACCCAAAAGTCGTAATGAAGAAAGATTGTACTTTGTTGGATGGATCTCACTATTTTTCTCAGATGCTTTTATTAAGGATCTAATTGCTGTTGGGGCAGTGTAAAAAATTGTCACTTGATGCTTCTCAACAATTTCCCAAAATCTACCAGCATCAGGAAAAACAGGAGTACCTTCAAAAACAATTTGAGTGGCTCCTGTTGCAACTGGGGCATACGCTACATAAGTGTGTCCTGTAATCCATCCAATATCTGCTGTACACCAAAAAACATCATCTGCTTTAATGTCAAAAGTATATTTCATAGTTAGAATTGAATGCAGCAGATATCCAGCTGTTGAATGTTGAATCCCTTTTGGTTTTCCAGTCGATCCTGATGTGTAAAGGACAAATAAAGGATGCTCAGATTCAACCCAAACAGGCGCGCATATTTCCGATTCGTCTTTAGTTAAATCGTGTAACCATAAATCTCGATCATCAAAAAACTTAATTTTAGTTCCGGTCTTTTTGTATACAATCACATTTCTAACATGATCACAGCCCCCTAAAGAAAAAGCTTCATCAACGGCAACTTTTAGGGGAGTTTTTTTACCGCCACGAACTTGCTCATCAGCAGTGAAAACTAAACATGCACCAACATCAACAATTCTCTCCTGTAAACTTTTAGCAGAAAATCCACCGAAGACTACCGAGTGAGTAATTCCTAGTCGGGCACATGCGTGCATTACAGTAATTCCCTCAACGGTCATCGGCATATAAATTATTGCAACATCACCTTTCTTGTAACCAAGTTTTTTTATTGCATTTGCTAATTTACTAACTTTTTTAAGTAACTCATTAAAAGTAACTGAATACGAGTCCCCGTCATCAGATTCAAAAATAAATGCAATTTTTTCGCCGTTTCCATTATCAATATTTTTATCTATACAATTATATGAAGCATTTAATAAACCATCTTCAAACCATTTATAAAATGGGGCTGAAGAATCATTAAGAATTTTAGTAAAAGGCTTGTACCAAATTAATTCATCAACAGCCTTTTCAGCCCAAAATTCCTCATAATTTAAATCAACTAAATCACAAATTTCCTGATAATCCTTCATATTTTTAATCCGGGCACTCGAAGAAAACTCGATTGAAGGATTGAAAACTCTAGACTCTTGTAATGATGACTCGATTCCTTTCATCCAAGTCTCCTATAATATTTCGTAGATTTTAAATTTTAAACATACACCAGCTTGGATCTATTTATAAAAAATAATATTAAATGTAATTGGTTTAGAAACTTTATATACAAATACGAACTGAAGTCAATCGCCAACATTTAATGCCAATACAAACAGGTTTTTCAATTTTGTTGAAATTATATTCCTAATTTTTTTCCAAACTGATTAAGTAGTCAACCCCAGCCTTTGCTACAAGTTCGTCCTCATCAGGTTTAAGGTTTGAAACTCCCACCGCACCAATGCATACTCCTTCATAAATTAAGGGAAGACCACCTGTCATTAGGCCTTTTACATCAGGAGCAGATATTAGTGCGCCTCGTCCCTGATTAATTTGATCTTCATATATTCTGCTTGCCCTTCTACCTAATGCTGAGGTTCTTGCTTTATTAACCGCGATTGAAGATGATATTGGAGGTACAGTATGCGGTCTTTTTAACCATAGTAAATGCCCACCTGCATCACACACAGCAACACTGACCTGCCAAGTTTTTTCTTTTGCTTTTTCAATACAAGTAAAACCTATTTTCTCAGCCAACTCCGTAGTTAATAATGGTGTCGTTTCCATTTATCCCTTTCATTACATATATTATAAAAAATTCAAGTTAGTTCATTTGCAATATTTTTGCAAATGATTATCATAATTATTATTATTAATTTAAAGGTTACCTCACCAGTGAAAAAGCAGAACATATCTTACGTAAGCAAAATTGTTTTTTCCCCGATTTTATTAATCTTGCTCAATGTTACTTTATTATTTCCATCAATTGTTATGGGAAGTGAGGAGATAATTAACTTATATACTGCTCGGCACTATAGTTCTGACAAAGAAATATATAGGATGTTTACAAATAAGACTGGTATCAAAATCCGTGAAGTAAGCAGTAAAGATCAGGCACTTCTTGAAAGATTAAAAAGTGAGGGAACAGCAAGTCCAGCTGATGTGATTATTCTTGCAGATGCCGCCAGATTATGGAGAGCTGAAAACTCAGGGTTTTTTCAAGAACATAATTCAAAAAAAATAAAGGCAAAAGTTCCAAAACAGTTTCAGTCGGGAAAAAATTGGATAGGACTTACGACTCGAGCTAGGATCATCGTTATTAATAAAAGACGATATGGATCAGAGAAGATTGAAACATACCAAGACTTAGCCAGTTCAAAATTTAAAAATCAATTTTGTAGTCGTTCTTCTACACATCCCTATATGTTGTCGCTTGTTTCTAGTATTTTTGTCAATAACGGAGAATTTAAAACCAAAGAATGGGCTTCAAAGGTTGTTTCAAATCAGGCACGAACACCAAGGGGTGGTGATACTGATCAAATTCGCGCAGTAGCCTCAGGGGAGTGTGGAATTGCCCTAACAAATAGTTATTACTTAGTTCGATTAATGAGATCCTCAAATCCAGCAGACAGAGCTGTTGTGAAGAAAATAAAATATATCTTGCCCAATCAAAAAACAACTGGGGCTCATATAAACGTAACTGGGGCTGGGATTGCAAAGAATGCTCCAAATTTAAAAAATGCCAAACTCTTTCTGGAATTTCTGGTTTCAAAGAAGGTACAAAATCTATTTGCAAAAGGCAACAATGAATGGCCTGTTGTTGAAAATGTTGAGCTCAATAATTCCAAATTGACTTCATTAGGTGATTTTAAAAAAGACATGTTAACTATGGAAAAAATTGGGGAAAACCAGTTCGCTGCCCAAAAACTTCTAGATAGTGTTGGGTGGGAATAAGTAAAAGTTTTAAACCGATAGAAAGTTTCTGATTATTGAAATTTGGTCAAAATGCATAAGTGTTGGGGCATGACCGGTGTTAGGGACTTCAACAAGTTTAGGTTTTGGACCTGATCCGGACATTTGACCAGCTATAGTTTTTTCAAGCAGTTTGCTATTTTTACCTCTAAATAAAAGGGTATTGCATTTTATGTGCTCATAAAATGTCCAAAAATTTAAGTCAGGAATTTTAAAAAGAGTATTATTAAATTTACCTCCAAGTAGCAAAAGAATTCTTCTAAAATGTGAAACTATTGCAGGGTCAAAATGAATCATGTACGTTCCGTCTAGCTCTCCAGGCCTTAGAAAACTCTCTGTTAAAATTTTCCATTGCATTTCAGAGTGAGGGCCGAAATCACTACATAATTTCTTAACAAGAATTTCAGCTTGATGAAAATCTCCAAACACCATTTCAGGATCAAAATCAATATGACCTGCTAATTCAAACAAAGCTCTTATTGGCACTTGGGCTCCAAAATCATTAATGACTAAAGAATTAAAAATAATTTCATTTTCAGTTCTACTGACTGGTGCTCCAGAAAAAAAAAGAGGGTGTTTTTTAAACTCGTCATCAGAGACAGAGCTTGACATCAACAACCCTAATAAGCCTCCAAGGGAGGTTCCAATGATATTAACCTCCTTAATTTTTAACCGATTAATCATTGTTTGTAAATCATCAATATATTGGGAAATTTGATATAGATTTTCGTTCGGAAGCCAGTCTGAGTAACCTCTCCCCACTAAATCTGGGGCTAGAATTCTATGTTCAGTCGCTAGACTAGCTGCCAAAAGAGAAAAATCTTGTGCTGCCCTTGTGAATCCATGCAAACAAAGAATTACTGATTTATTTTTGGAATCACCCCACTCATGAACTACCATATTATGATGGCCGATAGGATTACGGCATCTAATATTGATTTTTGAAGATAATAATCTATCGATCATCGTTCAGTAATTTTGGAAGAATTCTTGTTGCATTCATGTAATTTAACTGAGCAATCTTTTTCGTACTCTGTTTCCTCAAATTTGCCAAATAGGCAGCTATTTGAGGTATTTCCTCAGGAGAATTTTCCTCATTTTTTTGTTTCCATGATGGTGACATATCTGGAGAGTCCGTTTCTAGTACAAAAGAATCATCTGGGGTGCTGCATGCTAAATGCCTAATTTTTAATGCTCTTGTAAAAGTCATTGCCCCTCCAAAACCAAGTAAAATCCCATTTTTTACAAAATTATTAGCTTGTTCTTGACTTCCATTAAAGGCGTGAGCAATACCTGCTGCTACTCCAGATTTCTTAAAATATTTTAAAACTAAATCCTGAGACTTTCTAATGTGTAATAGAACTGGTAGGTGGAAGTTTTTTGCAATAAATAGTTGTTTACAAAAAAAATGTTCCATTTTCAAAGTATCACGTTCCTTTAAAAAAAAGTCTAATCCGATTTCACCTACGGCAATCAACTTTGGATCATTTATATTATTGGTTAGAAAATTTTGAAGCAATAATAAGCCATCATTCCCTGTGTTATTGACTCTACAAGGATGTATACCTACACTATAATATATTCCTTCAAATTTATGAGCTAAATTTTTCACTGTTTCAAAATTACTCGGTTCAATAGCTGGAACAATAATTTTTCTTACACCTCTTGCTTTTGCCTTTAGGATTTGTTTCTCAGGATTTGACAACATATCAAGATGACAGTGAGTATCTAAAAATGGAAATTTCATATTAAAATTTTATAGGTATTTGGTATTGTTAAGCAAATCGATAGAGTATTTAAAAAAAAATTGTGGTTTATACAAAAACCATCAATTCTCTGTTATAAAAACAACTAAAAAAAAGATTGATTTTGTTTGTCTTTCCCAAAGATCAGTATCAACCTCAATAGCCGTTGGTTTATTCTGTGGATTGCTTCCTGCTCCATTTCAGATGGTCTCTGCTACAGCCATAGCTTATTACTTAAATGCAAATATTCCAATAGCAATCTTTACAACCTTGTATACAAATCCAATTACAGTAATCCCAATTTATATTGTATGTTTGAAAGTTGGTTTAATTTTTTTGAATTATTTTTCTAATAGCAAAGAAAGTACTTTTATCTCAATAAAGCAAGAGGATGACACTAGCGTTGTGGAGTTAGTAAATCAAGTCCCTGATTTTAATCTTCAAAACCCAATGAACTACATCGAAGAATTGTTGATGTGGTTATTTTCGATTGGCTGGCCATTATTAATTGGAACTTTGATTGTAGCGATCGCCTTATCAATAGTAGGTTACGGTGTTACAAATCTTGTTTGGACTCTTCGTAAAAGAATCAAGTTGAGAATTTAGTATATTGTTATAAGGCTATTACATTTTTCTGCAAGTTTTAAATCATGAGTAACTACAACTAGTGCGGCTTTAGATATCTTTACACGCTCCAATAGTAAATTGAACACATAACTTGCATTTTCAATATCCAGGTTTCCAGTAGGTTCATCTGCTAAAACTAAACATGGATTTGTTATCAAAGCTCTGGCAATAGCCACCCTTTGTTTTTCACCACCAGAAAGCATTGAAGGAAAGTGACCCAATCTATCTTTTAAACCCATATCAGAGAGCAAAACCTTTGCTTTACTACAGGCCTTGCTGTATTTCATTCTTCTGATAATTAAAGGCATAGCGACATTTTCAATTGCACTGAATTCGGGGAGCAGGTGATGGAATTGATATATAAATCCAATTTTCTCATTTCTGATAGAGGTTCTTTCTAAATCGGTTTGATTATTTAATAATTTCCCATTTATGAAAACCTCACCTGAGTCTGGTATGTCGAGTCCTCCGAGAATATGTAAAAGAGTACTTTTTCCTGACCCCGAAGGTCCAACTACTGCCATCGATTCTCCGAGAAACAATGAAATATTTGTATTTTCTAATGCAATTACCTGAGAAGTACCAACTTTAAACTTTTTGCATAGATTTTTTGCCTCAAGAACCTTATCATAAACGTTTATTGGTTCCATCTTGTCATCAACCAAATTACTATTCATATCTTAAAGCCTCAGCAGGTTGAATTTTTGAAGCTTTAAAACTAGGGTAAAGTGTTGCTAAAAGTGAAAGTCCAAATGAAATAATACTAATAGTTACAACATCACTTATTCTTAGGTCTGTTGGAAAAGTATTGATCAAATAAATACCTTTTGGCAATACTTCAAAATTAAATAAACTTTCAATAAAGGAAATAACCACACCAAGGTTAATTGCTCCAATTACACCAAAAAAAACACCCATCATTACTCCTAAAAGGCCTAGTAAAGCACCTTGAACAACGAAAATAAATAAAATTGATGCTCTGTTAGCTCCAATTGTTCTCAAGATGGCTATATCAGACCTTTTATCCATTACTGTCATTACGAGCATGGAAACTAAGTTAAATGCAGCAACTGCTATTATTAGCATTAAAATGATAAACATCATTCTTTTTTCAACTTGAACTGCTGCAAACCAGTTTCTATTTTCACTGGTCCAATCTCTGACAATAAAATTCTCGGATATTTTTTTTTGAAATTCTTTACTAAATTCAGGTGCTAGGTGCAAATCACTCAATTTAGCTCTTACTCCCTCTAAGCCTGAAAATCTAAAAAATTTTCTTGAATCAGACTGATTAGCAAAAATTAGACTTTGATCGTATTCGTAATGACCTGAGGAAAAAATAGCTTTTATTTCAAACTTTTTAATTCTTGGAAAGATTCCAACTACGGAGGATGTGTTTTCTGCAGTTATTAACATTAGAGTGTCAGAAACTTCAACATCAAGGCTTTTCGCAAGCTCCTTACCAATTGCAACACCAAAGGATCCGGCTTTCAAACCAGTTATTTCGCCAGAAATGATATTTGAAAGACCATTGCTTACCTTTAATTCCTGTGATGGTTCTATACCTCTGACAACCACTCCTTTAACTTGATTATTTCTGGCTAGCATCGCCTGAGCAAAGGTAAAGGGAGCAACCGTAACAACATCCTTTTGTTGGGATAGTAAAGAACTGATTTCTACTAGCTGCTCCAGATTATTAGTATTTGAATAAACTTCAACATGAGATAAAACACCTAACATTTTATCTCTTACCTCTTTTTGAAACCCATTCATAACTGATATAACTATAATTAAAGCCGTTACACCCAAAGCAATTCCTAAAGTTGCTAATATAGAAATGAAATTTACAAATCCAGATGCCCTACTAGACCGTATATATCGAAAACCAACTAATATTTCATACATAATAATTCTCTGTCAGCCATAACAAATTATGAAAGTAAAAAATAATAAATTAATTATTTATCAAAGCAATCTATTAAATACAGATCTAATCAGTTTCGTCATAAAATCAAAAAACATTGTTTCCACAAACGTAAAAAAACAGCTTTTAATTGAGTGGTATAAAACAAAATGGTTAATTAAAAACAATAAAGCTTTTCTATTTGAAAGAGATAAGCTGGATCAACCTTCTACCTTAGACGTATTAACATCTTACATTATTCAAAAAAATTTATGGAAAATTGGGGTTAAAATCCCATGGGCTTATTTTGTTGCTTTAGCTCTTGGGTTAAAACCAGAAAAAGAAAAAGCTTGGGTTGTTGTTTGGCCTGCAAATGTAGGCTTATCTGTTTATCAGGCAAATCTAAAGGTTTTGCCCGGAAGTACGCTAGACAATAAAAGAAAGATAATTCTTACAGAGTCTATCCTAAAGTTTGGCGGAGAAATTTTTTTTCCTAAAGAAAATGTTGATTTTTTTTTAGTAAAGCTACCAAAAAAATTTAGTGTATTGTTTGATAGTTTTCCAGGGCAGGTATCAGAATTATCTAGCTACAATTTCAGTGCTAGAAATGAGCCAGGTAGATTATGGAGAACATTAATGACTGAGGTTGAAATGGAATGGTTTGAGTTAGAACCACATGCACATGGAGTAAATTCGTTATGGACATGGGGTTGGGGTCACATGCCTAATGAACCAGAACATCTGAAAAAGATTACTATTAAAGATGAATATGAAAAAAATGATAGTAACGAGATTGTATCTCTCGTAAAGCATGGACTTGGATATTGGCTTCAGACCCTGTCGGGTGAAAAATTCACAATCGACATAATAAATGATAAATCACCGAATATTGATATCTACACCCTCAAAAGTTTTTCAAAAATGAACGAAAATGAAGTCATTAGTGAAGAAATAAAAACAAGTTTTCAATCTTTTACTGAAAATCTTAGAGAATTTAATAAAAGTATTCAAAACAATGAGCATGGAAATAATATTTTTATTACAAACAATATTTATACTATAAGTAAAGGTGAAGATTATTTCTTCTCTAATTTATCAAAGTTTTTATTAAATATAAAATCCCTACTTTTTTGGCGTAAATGAAAACCATTGATAGAGAATCAAACACAACACTTGAAAATATTTTTATCAGTGCTGGAGTGTCTCCTCTACTTGCTAACATTCTTTCTAAAAGAGAAATCAAATCACTCGAAGAATTGGACATGTCTATGTCGAAACTTTTACCACCATGGAATTTGTTGAATATTACTAAAGCTTCAAAACTTCTTGGTGACGCTATTATTAAAAAAAAGTTTATTGTTGTTGTAGCCGATTTTGACGCTGATGGAGCAACTGGTTGTGCAGTTGCAATACTTGGACTAAAGAAATTTAATGCTAATGTGGATTTCATTGTTCCCGATAGATTTACTTTTGGATATGGACTTACTTCCAAACTAGTAAATTATGCGGTAGAAAAGTTTGAGAAAACCCACAATACAATACCAGAACTTCTTTTGACAGTTGATAATGGTATTTCCAGTCATGAAGGAGTCTTAACAGCAAAGAAATTTGGAATAAAGGTGTTAATAACAGATCATCATTTACCAGGAAAGAAATTACCTGACGCATTGATTGTTAATCCGCAACAGCCCTCTTGTAAGTTTGAGAGCAAAAATATTGCTGGTGTTGGAGTTATCTTTTATCTTTTAATAGCTACAAGAGTTTGGCTAAGAGAAGAAAGTTATTTTGCAAATACAGTTGAACCAAAATTAGATGATCTTTTGAGTTTAGTTGCGCTTGGAACTATCGCAGACTTAGTTCCACTTGATTTAAACAATAGAAGAATAGTTTCTCAGGGAATAAAGCGTTTTAAACTTAATCTGATTCCTGAAGGATTAAAAGCATTGTTAAAAATATCGAATATAATTCCAGAAAATTTAATTTGTTCTGATTTGGGTTTTAAAATTGCACCTAAATTAAATGCTGCAGGTCGTCTTTCTGATATGACTATTGGAATTCGATGTCTGATCGAAGAAAATGAAGAAATTGCGTTAAAACTCGCCTCCCAATTAGAGGAATTGAATAAAAAAAGAAAAGATATTGAAATTACAAGTAGAGAGGAAGGAATTAATTTAGTCCTCAAAGAAAAAATACAACAAAAAGGGCTTGGAATAGTGTTGTTTAAGAAGAGCTGGCATCAAGGTATAGTCGGGCTAATTGCTAGTAAAGTAAAAGATATTCATACTAAACCAACGATTGCATTTGCCTATCAAGATGAGAAGTTAACTCTCCTTAAGGGTTCTGGAAGGTCAATTAAAGGTATTCACTTAAGAGATGTACTTGAGAGAATTTCAATGCGTGATCCTAATTTAATTAATACTTTTGGTGGCCATGCCATGGCTGCTGGCATAACGATTGATGAGAAAAACCTGAATGACTTTAAAATTTCCTTCAATAATGCCCTTAGCGAATTTGATGATAAATCAATATTTTCCCCAGTATCAGAAACCGACGGAAAACTAGATTTAAAAAAAATTAATATTAACTTCGTTAAAGAGCTAGAAAATTCCATTTGGGGTCAATCATTTAGTACACCTTTGTTTCGTGATGAATTTACAATACATCAAAAAAAATTGATCAAAGAAAAACACCTTAAACTAATCATAAGTCAAACCTCAAAACAATCTGATAAGTACGAGGCTGTCTGGTTTGACGCACCTGAATTTTATGAAAAAAAAATATCTGTTATTTATGAGCTAAGTATAAATAGGTGGCTAGGAAATGAAAAAATACAGGTTCTGGTCAAAGATTTTGCTGAATTTAACTAAAATTTAACTCATATGCTACTTTAGTATAATTTATTTGACATTATTAAATACTTTAGTATAATTAAATGTGTTTAACTTTACCCTGTTCTTTCCGATATATAAATATGATGCAATTTTCTAAATTTATTACAAATCAAATGTTATTGAACAATTATGTGGTATTCATCTCAAATTCCACTGTCAACTAGAAATAAATCAGATGATTTATACTCTGACTCCGAGTATGCAAGTAAATCAAGGGAATCTATCCTTCACAAAGCCCGTTTTTCAGAACTACAAACAAGACAAAGAAATGACGGTATGAAAAGTTTTATTGATGAGGATTATGATCATGACTATGAAAAAACCAAATCTAAATCAAAGGTTTTGAAACTTGGTTTTCTTATCTTGTTTGCTGTCATCACAGTCCTAACCATAAGTGGAAAACATCTTTTTCCAGAACAGTTGACAGATTTTTCTAAAATTTTGAAAATGATCGAAGTAGAGGCATTCGAAGTCAAAAAAGTTAAATCAGTTATAGGAAATGAAGAGAAAGAAGGTTCTGCTAATAAAAATGAAACTGCTGTTAGTGTATCAAATAAAAACAATTCAACTCCTTATGCAAAATATTCTAGAAGTTTAGTATTACTTGATTTAGAAGATTGGCGTAAAAACTGGTCTTCAAGAAACTTAAAAGGTTTCATGGCCTACTATCATCCGGAGTTTCCTGATTTGCAAGTTTTTAAGAACAATAAAGAAAGAATTTTTAAAAAAACAAAATTCATAAAAATATCTCTTAAAAATATCGTTTCAAGAGCAGAAGGCAACAACATCTACACTTCTTTTACTCAGACTTACAGATCAAAAAGCTACAACGACAAATCTATCAAAGAGTTAAAATGGTCTAAAACCGAATTGGGATGGAAAATTATTGAGGAAAAAAATATCAGTTCAAATGTCGCAAAGCAGGGAAAAGAATAACTTCTCTAATTGATTTTTTATCAGAAAACAACATCAATAACCTGTCTATTCCAATTCCACATCCAGCTGTTGGAGGCATTCCAGATTCCAATGCTTTAATGTAATCTTCATCATAATGCATTGCTTCCATATCGCCAGCAGCTTTAGCATCAACTTGTGAAAGAAATCTTTGAGCTTGATCTTCAGGATCATTGAGCTCAGAAAATCCGTTTGCTACTTCTCTTCCTCCAACATAAAGTTCAAATCGTTCAGTAAGTTTATCATCCTCATCCGACACTCTTGCCAATGGAGAAACCTCAACTGGATAATTTATAATAAATGTAGGTTCAATTAGAGACTCTTCGGCAACTGTTTCAAACAATTTATACTGTAAAGTAGCTAAATTATTAATCGAAGATAGTTTTTGAGAATCAACACTGCTGTATTTTACAAGTAATTGCCTTAACGAACTAATTTCATCTATCGAGTGTTTTTCATTCTCGTCTAACGCTTGTTTCAAAGCATCGTATATTGTTAACCTGTAAAATCGTTTTTTAAAGTCAACTTCTTTTTGCCCAATTTTAATTTTGGTAGTTCCTAGAACTGAAAGAGCAACACTTGAAAGCATATCTTCCAAAAAGTTCATTAACCATTTGTAATCAGTGTAAGCTGCATAAAACTCCATCATAGTAAATTCTGGATTGTGTCTGGTACTTAGACCCTCATTTCTAAAACTTCTATTTATTTCAAAGACTCTCTCAAACCCTCCAACTATTAACCTTTTTAAATAAAGTTCTGGTGCAATTCTCAAAAACATTTTTTGGTCTAAAGAATTATGATGAGTAATGAAAGGTCTTGCAGTAGCTCCACCAGGAATTGGATGAAGCATTGGTGTTTCGACCTCTAAGAAATTTTTTTCCTCCATATAATCTCTTAAAACAGATAGAACTTTTGACCTTACTTCAAATGTTTTTCTTGTGTCAGGATTGCAAATTAAATCCAAATGCCTCTGTCTTACTTTTGACTCGGAGTCTTGTAATCCATGAAACTTATCGGGAAGTGGCCTTATAGATTTTGCCAAGAGTGATACTTTATTACACTTTACAGTTAACTCACCTATTTTAGTTTTAAATAACCCACCCTCAGCATAAATATGATCTCCCAAATCAAATTGTTTAGCTATTATATGATCTTCTTTTCCTAGAGAATCATCACTTAAATACAACTGGATCCTTTCTGTTGAATCTTGAAGAGTAAAGAAGCTTGTTTTCCCTTGAACTCTTTTGAGCATAATACGCCCGGCCATTGTCACTTTGATTGAATTAGTAGTAAAGAATTCTCGTTCTTTGTCAGAATATTGATCTTTTAAAAATTTAGCTCTATCTTTTGGATGAAAATTATTTGGATAAGCTTTCCCAGATTTTCTAAGATCAGTTAACTTTTTTCTCCTGTCCGAAATAATTTTATTTTCGACATTTATATCTTCAATACTTTCTTGTTCACTATCGTTCATCTA
>MDTB01208343.1_pt1 | contig 14182 bp, 12 predicted proteins | sample 811161 | NCBI WGS metagenome assembly MDTB01 (sample SAMN05326650, study PRJNA326480) | marine metagenome | isolation source: seawater | place: Mediterranean Sea | collected 2009
ACAAAAATAAAGCCAGTGCATGATGCACTGGCTTTGACTTATGGTATTTTTATTTTATTGTTTAGCCGCCGAAACCTTGGTTTGCTAAAAATAAGCCCAATACAAACCAAGCAACACCGCTTGCGCGATAAACTAAATCACTTGAATTAATCATTGGTTTAAATAGCTTAACCACACGATCAGAAATCATCGATCCACCGCCTGCTACGACCCCCCAATAACCAATTAGTGTAATGATTATTGGCCAGTCAGCAACAATGTGATTATGTGTTGCTATAATAAAGCAGCCAATTATAAGAGCAACAAGCCCACCAAAAACCATTCGGCGACTTTCACCCATAATATCGTGATACCATGCACGAAACCTTCCTGGATTTAACATTAGTGCAATCCCTGTAACTATAAAATAAATGCCGTAAGCTTTTGCATACATTATTGTCATGGCAGCTGTCGACTGTAGTTCTCCGGTCATAATAAGTTCCCCCTATCTAAATTTTTCATACTTTAATTCATCGATAAAACTTTAAAATAGTTTAGAGTTTTGTTTTTTTTAAATATTTTAAACAATACACTTCTTTATAACGCTAATTAATATCTCTCTTAACATGAGAAACTTAATATGGAATTAATAATGCTTTTTTTGCGATAGAAATTTTAGCTGGTGACTTGCCAATATATTCAGCATCGGCGTGTATATTGTGCCGTCCAAAACTACGTACTCGAATAGACGTACATGTAATTAGCTTAACGTCTTTTGAATGTGTAATCTTTCCAAATTTAACTTTTACACCAAACCAAAGTGTTTTTAAAACACCTTTTCCATTAAAAATACATATCTCCAAATTCCCATCGAATGGATCTGCTTTGGGAGTTATAACTTGCTCACCACCATAATATTTTGTATTGCTAATGATTAAGAAATAGCCTTTTTGTTGATGGAAACTATTATCAATATTAAATAAGATTGGATAAAATTTATAACGAAATATTTCCCACATTCCAACCATGATATAACTGAGTGCGCCAAATGCTTGTTTTAATGATCGATCCGCTTTTTTTATAACAAATGCGTCAAAACCGATTCCTGCCATACAAGCAAAATAAGTTCCATTAATTCGACCTAAATCCATTTTTCTGGGTTGCCCTTCAATTATCTTTATGCATGCTTTTTCAATATCCATGGGAATGTTGAATGCGAGTCCAAATACATTGGCTGTTCCATATGGAATTACACCCAACATAACAGATGTGTTCGCTATACTATTAATGACTTCATGAATCGTACCATCACCACCAACTGCAACCACGGCGTCTACATTTTCTTGAACGGCTTGTCTGGCAAGCTGTTTTGCATCTGACTTACCTTTTGTAAAAACACCTGTTGCTTCAATTTGATAGCGTTTAAAAATATCGATGATGTAATTTAATAATGAGTTATGATTTAAAAAACGATTTTCTCTATTTTTAATTCCGAGAAATTTACGCACCAGCCAAAACAAACGATGATCATTCCCAGCATTTGGGTTTATGATTATCAATACCTTTGACATCGGTGTTTGTTTTTTAAAATTGGACATTATGCTGCTACACTTAATTATAAATAATTTGATCCAACATCACTAATTTTTAGATGGTTAACCTGTATAAAAAGTATTAATACGTCTTAGATCATAACTTTTAATGCCAACCCTAAACTTTATACCTAGACTAAACGTTGTAAAATATGTCTTCTACAGGAGGTGCTGATGGTATTACCGATTGTGTTTGATTTGAATGTTGAATCCAATCATTTGTCGGTTTTGATAGGGTATGATCTGATGAATTCATCAGTGATGCTGGTGGAGCTGACGGTGTTGACCGATCAATTTGACTCGCAAATAAATGTGCCTGTGCAATAAAGTCACGAGCATTGTCCTGAGTATTTTTTACAGCATTTAAAAATAATTCGGCATCATCTCTAGAAATATCTAAGTCTTCTGTCAAAGATTCAAGTTGTAACATTTTTGCAAATTCATAATCATTAGCTATTGTTTGATTATGCTCAACTTGACCTGGTTGATCTGATTTTAAAGAAATCGAATTTAAGTTTTGCTGTAACCGATACGGTTGTACAGGTCCAATTGAATTATATGCCAAACGACACCTCTTTTTTATTTTATTTTGTAATTTTTTAATTAAATTACATTAAACTTTTAACTTTTTCAATATTAACTTTGATTAGACCTTGTATATCATAGACATCTTTATTTCACGATGCTACTATTTACTACGCGGGCGATTAGCTCAGTTGGGAGAGCACATCCCTTACAAGGATGGGGTCGCAAGTTCGAGCCTTGCATCGCCCACCATAAATTATTATGAAACTCGCATTTACTGATCTATTTAAAGAAACTGATAACACATTAACTGCAAAAAAAAGTTTGCGCATTGGTGCACTTGTTATTCCCGATGGACACACGATCGATCCAAATGATCCAAATCTTGGCTTACCTTTAAATGATTGGAAAGATAAACAATTTGATGTTGTGATTGATAATGACTGTGTTGTTATTCAACAGATTATTTAAGTTTTAAAGAATTATTTTGGATTTAATCTTTGCTACTTTTGATTTGCCAATTAACTTTTCAAGTTGATCGATTGATTTGATCACCCCATTTAATTCACGAAATGCTTTAATTTTTTTTGCATACGCTGTACCAATTCCTGGTAATGACATTAGGTCTTGATGGGAAGCAAGATTAATATTTATTTGTTGGAATGATTGATTTTTATAATTGATTTTAATTTTTTGACCGTCTCGAAGTGTTTTAGCAAGATTAAAAGTTGATAAATCTGCGTTTTCTGACAAATTTAAATGTTCAATTAGTTGATGTAATTTAGCACCAGGTTTAAGTTTATAAATCCCAGGAGAATCTAATGCGCCACTCACATGAACTGTAATATTATAATTATTTTTTAATGGTTTTTGATCAAGCTTAACGACGATATTGTCATTGTTATTAACTAAATAAAAAATAAATGGAAATGAGAAACAGATAATGGTTATTAACCAAAAAATGATTGATTTTCCCTCCCTTGTCATTATTAAAAAATAGCATTTAGGCATTAACTTTACAACATCAATATATGCCATCATTACATACGTCTATTCAATTAATTTAACGTATTAGATAGCAGTTATAAGCGTAATTGCTTGTCTGAACATTGATAAATTAAAGACTCATAAGGGCAATTACTACAGGCATTCGAATTTGTTGTAAATACATTGGATGTTAGGTTATTGATTGCCGTCTGAATTCCGACTCTTTGTGGTTGAATCTTAAGACAGTCCCCCGATTGAATATTAATAATTGCTGAGTTTTCCCTATCAAATACGTAATTAGGATATGATGAAGCAACCACAGTTGCGTAAAAATTAACCTGTTGTTGATATCGAATAAGATGACGTCCTATTGAACGCTTAAATTCGAAGATTTGAAATGAATTTGACTGATCACAAAACCATACCGCATCAAAACGACCTCGAATTATATACGTATTATATTGATATTCAAACGGCTCCTCTACAACTAACCGTCCATTGCAAATAATACGTTGATACCATGGTGATGTAATTAAGTTTTTTAGCCATTCTGGATCTGAGTCATTTGGTTGCTTTTTCTTTTCAATCAATACAGAAGCTAACATTGCATGCATTGATAAGCCCTCTTTTTGAACCTCTGATTCTATAAACTCGATTGGTCGAAACTTTTTTAACATCATTTGTTTCGGACAATCTAATGCATCTAATATATTAGACATCGAAAAGGAGGTCAGATGCGGAATCGGCGCTGAGCTATATATCTTTACATTATTATTGGATACCAAGGTATCAACTGGTTTAACATCCTGTTTCTTATTTGTTGTTTTTAATTCTCCTGGAAATTTGAATGACACCCAACCATTGGGCTCTTTAAGGTATGGTAAACATAGCGATAAGCGAGATGTGTTTTTGCGCTTCAATTCCTTCCCAGTTAATAATAAATGCGATTTTGCTCGGGTTAAGGTTACATAAAATAACCTTATTTCTTCACATATTGCCTGTTTTTTTTCTAACTCATAAATATGCTTTCTTATTTTATTTTGTTTACTATATTTTGGAATAGATAACCCAATCCCAGATTCGGAAGAAATAATCATTGGGTCCGTTGCACCAACATTAAATTGAGCATCCAAAAAAGGAACGATTACGGTTTCAAATTCTAACCCTTTTGCAGCATGTAAGGTCATAATTTGTACAGCATCTTCTGCTGATTCACTCTCGATTCCCATTGATTTAGGCGCACTAATACAAGCATTCAACCAATCTAAAACTGATTTTTTATTTCCAGCTACTGTTTCCCACATCGTCTCAAATTTTGCCATAAATACCTGTACTGCACGTTGATCATTTTGTGACATTGCCAAAGGTAGCTTCCAAACCAGATAACTTAATTGGGATAGCATGTTTCCTGTTTGTAATTGTTTTTGCCATTCTAATACTTGACTATTTTTTTCGAGAAGTATCTGAATTGATTGATCTTTTTGTTTAAGTAACTGCAAGAAAAGATCATTATCTCTTAAAATATCTTGTACAATTCCAAACCAAGCTACTGCATCCGATGGATTTAAAAGTCCCTTTAAAAAAGAAATAATAACTTGAACAATATCAAGTTCACATAGCCCTGCACCTTTGCTTACCTCACAAGCAATATTATTTCGTTCAAGATAAGACTTCATTGTTTTAATATCCATATTTTTTCTAACTAAAATAGCAATGTTTTTAAACGATTGACCATTACCTTTTTGGCTTAAAATATAATTAAGAATACTCGTTAATTCGTCATTTGCTGATTCACTAATTATGCAATTAATGCTGGCCCCTGATTGATCTTCCTTTTGAGGCACCATAGGTAAAAATGTTTCATTTTGATCTGCAAATAAACGTTCAAATAACTGATTGATAAAATTAACTATAATCGGATGCGACCGATAATTATTGGTATTTTTATGGTGCTTTAAATTATTGTGATTTGTTTCTATAACCATTTGCATTAAAGTGTCATCTGCTCCACGAAATCCATAAATGGCTTGGCAACGATCACCAACTAACCATAATTTATTACTTTCAAACGGATTGGAATCACCACAGAGCTGTTTAACAATTTGCCACTGAATTGGTGAGGTATCTTGAAATTCATCAACAAAGATATATCGAAATTGTTCTTGATATTGATCTCTTAACCAATCTGTATTTGCAAAAAGTTGAAATGTTTTGGTTAAAATATCGTCGTAGTCTAGCCAATCATTTGTTATTTTGTCTTTATTTATTAACGTAAAAAACTCTGTTATTGCTTTATGTAAAGCGTTACAAGACGTCACGTACTTGGTATGGAAATCACCTAAATTATCAAGGATGTCCTTATCAATGCTGATAAAATCATTTTCAAGCCAGTAATTTATTTTATCTCGATTAGAATATGCTTTGAATAATAATTGTGAGAACTGCTCCTGTGACCATGTACTTAGACACGTTGTTAACCACATTGGCGGATTATTACGGTTGGTTAAATATAAATCAGTGATGATTTGATTTAATCGGTTCACTTTTTCTAAACCTTCAATAATTTGAAATTTTGGAGACTGTTCAATATTTAAGGCATGTTTCGATAATATACCTTGGCAAAATGAATGAATTGTAGAAATGGTCATCTTTGATACAAGATCTATTGGAAAAGTTACATCGTTATTCATTTTGAATTTATGAATTAAACGATCATTCATTTCTTTGGCTGCCTTTTCCGTAAATGTGATTGCTAAGCACTGCTCAGGCAATACGTTATGATTCAGAATGAGGTCTGATAATCGCTGAACCATTAACGTTGTTTTACCCGATCCAGCGGTTGCTTCAATACACAAGCATTGATCAAGTTTAGTATGTGTTTTCATCGTTGATGCCGATCTTTAAAGTGACAAACATAATAATATTCACAAACACGACATTGGTTCTTTGTGAAGCGAGGATCTGAAAGAGCATCTGCTGGATTGAATTTAGACTCAGATAATTGATTGAATAACTTAACTAGATGCTTCTTTAACCCAGACATGTAGTCTGAAAACGCTTCATTTTCATAATCGATCGGTGTGCTAAAATGTTGATCTTTTGCTAATAAACTCGCTTTGAGTGTGGTTTTTTTAAATGCTTTTTCAATTAATAAAAGATAAACCCCCAATTGTATATATTCATATGTTTTAATTTCTTTAGCTGTGGGTAGTTTGCCGGATTTAACATCGACAACTTCAATAGACTCATTACTAGAGAAGATTATATCGGCACGCCCTTTTAATGGAATTCCTTGAATTGTTTCGCTTAATTCATGCTCTGTGTAAATTTCCCCTGAAAACTGATTCACCCATGATGTTACTTCAGTTATGTTCCATTCTTCATTAAATTTGGTTTTCATTATGATTGCCATTAACGTATTTAACTTGCTGCTAATATAGGCTTTAACTTCGTCTGCATTTATGATTTCTTTTTTAGCCACCTTTTCAATTAATTCGTGTATTAAAACCCCAAATAATTGGTATTCACTTGCTGGGTCATTATTTGAAATCCCCATGATTTTCGATAAAAAAAATGCATACGGACACCGTTGATATAATTGTAAGCTTGATGGCGATAGCGCTGATGTCAAGTTTACTTTTAGAGCGTTCATGGGTTGTCTTGAAAATGGTATGTCTGCTGTTTTTTTGTTGTGAATTTTTAATATATTTGTCTGAATGGAATCCATTGGGTGATTGGTTTGTTCATTAATCTGTGATGACGTTGATGCACCTAATAATTGGTGATTAGATAAAGACCAAATGCCAAATGCTTGGCGAATAGCTACTATTTCATGATCTTTTCTATGTGTATCTGTAGCCAAATAATTTGATGATTGTTTTTTGCGCCATGTTTCGTTGCCAAACCCCAAGATCCAAATTGCATGCGTTGGAAATTTACATAATGATTCGGGTTCAATGCAAATGATTTGTGGCTCATTAAATGATGTTAACTCTACATGTGTATGCTCCAACATGAACAACAAATAGTTTCCAGGAGAGGGTACTGCTTTTGCTTGATTCAACATGTGAATCAATTTTGAGCTTGTTTGAAACCTAACATACGCATCATTTTCTATTGAAAATGGGGCTTTTATTTGATTCATAAGATCAATGACGTCATCTATATTTTTTAATTTGACCAATTGATGAACGTTGTGAGATTCATCAATCTTTTTAAACAATTTGCCGGGCATTATTGGTATAGCGTTTGCGTGTTTTTGCTTGTTTAGTTCAAATGAAACTTGTTGTTTAATGTGTGCCATGTCCTCCCAATGCCAGGCATGGATCAATTGATCAAATTGCTCGAGTGTTGGGGTTTTAATCCATTGCCAACATTCAATTAAAAAATTTCCCATTTCAGTGTCTTTTAATTTGATGGTTTGGGCACGCAAATCAAGCCCTTGTCGAATGCCTTCATTGATTACCTGTTTTTTTATTATTTGATTAGGCACGATTAAAGCAATTTTTTGTTCTGAATGACATATTTTTGACACCACGTGTTGGCACTCTTGCTCTAATGAATCAAATGAATTTATTGTAGTATTCATCTTTTTTGAATATTTATTTTGTCCCCAGTGATTCATAAACTCAGAAAAATTATTCGTACTTGTCTTTGTTGTTGTTGTTCTATAACTAGGTAAAACCCAATGCAATGGTTGCTCCAGTAGATTAATTAATGTCATGACTAAATTTATTTGATGATGGTTAAATCCGAAAAATATAATGTTTTCATATTGCGCATTCATCCATTTAGCAGCATCTGAAATTTGATTTTTGATATCATCATTTCTTTTTGTGATTTCAGGATCAAGTCTATACTCATGTAGTGCTTGATGGATCCACTGAAACGAATGATCTTGTGGATCTTGTGTCATTATTAAAGACTGAAATAAATCATTTGCAATACTTTTAACACTTTTTTTACTTAATCTTTTGGGTGCATATTTAATACATTTATCAAGTAAGCGATCATAGCATGAGAAACGCCCGTCAATATCGTCTTGAATAAAATAATCCAACGGTAAAATATTAGGGAATTGATCAATAAACAAGGGATTTAATGGAATAATTAAACTTGATTCCTTTTGGTCGCTTAGCCACTGAACGGCGCTTTCCTGCTCATCAAACTCATGCACGTATATTTCTTTAAACATCCTAGTGTAGTTTACATCAAAGGCTATTTTTCTTCATCTGATCTTAAAAAGCAACGAATGAAGTATTGTCAGTTCGATGGATTTTAAACTAAAATTTAACCAAGCGATATGAAACATCTTTTTGAAAAATTACAGCGACATGTTACCATTCCAGCTATTGATAAAATAGAGTTTATTCAGTCTGACTCACATATTGTAACCATTAAAAGTGTTTCGCTAACTGATCCCGCATTTCAAGGACAACTCGCATCATTCCCGCAGCAGAATCTAATTGATGCACATTATCAATCCGGAATATTATATTTACTAAACCAAAATTATTTGGATGATCATGACTATCAATTATCTAAAATTTCTTCTTTTGAATCTCTGCAAGATATTTTTCCAGGCGATCAAATTCGTTTTGAGACTGAAATTAAAACTATAAAAAATAATTTATTTTCTTTTCTATCTCGCGCTTACATTTCTGGTGCTCAATGTTCGGAAATTAAATTTAATATTCAACAAACGAATGCAAGTACCAGTAGTACATTTATTCACCCAACTGCATCGGTCCATTCTTCAGCTGTATTAGGACAAGGTGTTCATGTTGGGCCTTACTGTATTATCAATGAAGGTGTAACAATTGGAGATCACACATCACTTACTGCTCATGTCATGGTGGATAAGTGGACAACGATTGGGAAACAAAACGCGATTGAATTTGGTGCTGTTATTGGCTCGCAAGCGCAAGATGTAAAATACAAAGGTGAAGTTTCGCATGTTAATATTGGGGATAATAATCAAATAAGAGAATATGTGACTATAAATCGAGCGACTGGAGAAAATCAAATAACTGACATTGGTTCAAACAATATGCTGCTTACGAATACTCACATTGGTCATAATTGTGTTATTGGTAATAACGTTGTACTAGCGAATGTTGTTCATGTTGGTGGCCATGTTGTTATTGAGGATAAGTCTACGATTGGTGGATTAACAGGTATTCATCAATTTGTTCGGGTTGGTAAAGGAACTATGATTGGCGGTTACTCACGACTTATTCAAGATGTCCCACCTTTTATGCTTTGTGATGGCAATCCTGCTTATGTTCGAAACTTAAATGTTATTGGCTGTAAGCGTAGTGGGATGACTCGCGCAACTCTCAGTGATCTAAAACAGCTATATAAATTACTCTACCGATCAAACTTAAATACTAAACAAGCTTTAAATGAGTTTAATCCAGCTGAAGCATCTACTGAAGTCACTCATCTTTTAGATTTTATTCAAACTGATACGTCACGGGGTATTTCTAAAAAATCAATATCTGATTCATCTGACGAATGAATATCTTAATCATTTGTGGCGAAACATCTGCAAATATATACGGATCTGAACTTGCCAAACATTTAAAATCAGCTACTCATGAGGTGTATAGTTTTGGTGATCATCATCTAGCAAAAACAACAACCCAACTTTTAAAAATTGATGCAAGTTATCACTCCGTAGGGCCTTTTAGTTGGTTTAGAAAACGTCGGCTTACCAACCAAATGGATCATTTAATGCAATCCATAGATTTTCAATTTGATAAAGTGATCATTATAGATTTTCCTGGCTATAATTTTAAAATTGCACACTTGTTTAAATCCCGACATATTCCGATTGTGTCTTTCATTACACCAAATTTTTGGCTATGGAATCAAAAAAGGTTGGCAAAAAAATTAATCGATTATAGCTCTCTTGTTATCACGATCTTTAAAAAAGAATATGATTTCTATCGGAGTCTAAATAATAAAAAAGTGGTTTACCTTGGGCATCCGTTGAGTTTAAATGACTATTCCTCTCATTATTATTCTGGTCCACCATTTCAAATTGGTATTTTTCCAGGGTCTCGACGATCAGAAATTATTGATCATATGCCGGTTTTTCTAAACATTGTTTCTTTACTTAAAAAAGAGCCCACTTACTTGTTTTCAATTATTTGTGCAAACTCAGACTTACATCCTCTTATTTTAAAGCAATTGGATGCGCATCATATGAGTGATATCCCCATCGTTGATCATGATTCTATGCCATTAAGTTACGCAATTAGTGTTCCAGGTACAAACACATTTCGTCTTGCTCTGATGGGCATTCCTCTTACAGTTATTGGTCAACTACATTATTTATCTTATTTTATTGCAAAATACATTCTGCAAATCAATATTGCGTTTATTGCACTTCCAAATATAATTTCAGATAAAAAAATTGTACCTGAATATATTCAAGTTCGGTCATCTACAGATGAGATTTCAGCTGAAATTTTGCATAATTTAAATTCAGTTGATCGCATTAAAATCATTCAAAATAACCTAAGTACCATCAAAAATAAAATCCAAGCTCCTGCTGATTATTGGCAACAAATATCGAGCTTAATCACTAAATAATAAATATAAAAATCATTCCTTACCTTCTCAATTTAAATTCAAAATGATAATATAATAAAACAAATTTTGCGGGGTTAGCTCAGTTGGTAGAGCATCTGCTTGCCAAGCAGAAGGCCGCCAGTTCGAATCTGGTACCCCGCTCCATGGTATACCTGGAGGAAATATGAAAGTAGTAAAATCAAAACGCGATGGAAATACAATGACACTTGAAATTGAAGCAAGTCACGAAGAACTTGAGTCAAAATTTGATGGTGCATTTAAAAAAGTAAGTAAGAAAGCATCCTTACCTGGATTTCGAAAAGGAAAAATTCCCCGAAAAGTATTTGAACGTGAATTCGGTAAAGGTTCGATTATTCAAGAAGCAATTTATGATGTTGTTAATGATTCATATAAATCTGCCATTGATGAATTAAAATTAAAAGTTATTGATTACCCTAAAAACGTAAATATTGACGATTACAAAGAAAATAAACCCGTGAAATTTAGTTGCAACGTTGATGTTGAACCAGAAATTAAATTGAAAAAGTACAAAGGTTTAAAAGTTGAATTTAAAGAAAAGAAAGCTGAAAAAGATGCTCTTCAAAAGGAAATGGATATTCTAATTGGGATGCATGCCACTTATGAGTCTGTAAATCGTGAAGCAAAAGATGAAGATATTGTTCGTTTTAATGCAACTGCAACAATTGATGAGCAAGCATTTGATCTTTGGTCTCGTGAGAATCAGGCCACACGATTGGGTGTGAAAAATTATGGAGAGTCTTTTGATAATGAATTAGTTGGTTTACAAACAGGCGATAAAAAAACCTTTGATGTTACCTATGAAGATGATTTTAAAACAACTGAGGTGGCCGGAAAAACCGTACACTTTGATATTGAAATTAAAGAGGTTCGAGAACGCATCTTACCTGACGTAACTGACGAGTTGGTAAAAAAGATAGATAAGAATTGTGCCACAGTTACTGAATGGAAAGAGAAATTGCAAAATGAGTTGGATTCTCGATTTGATAACGAAAATAAACAACAAAAAGAACAAGTCGTTTTTGATAAATTAATTGACGAAAACCCCGTCGATATTCCGGCACCAATGATTGACCAAGAAGTTAATATGTCTCTCATGCAATTTGAATACTCTATTCGTCAGCAAGGGATGGATTTAAAACAATACATGCAAATTACAAATAAATCAGAAGAAGATCTTCGAAATGATTTAAAAGAAACATCTACAAAACGTATCCACCTAAGAAAAATAATTGAGAGCATTATAGAAAAGGAAAAAATCGAAGTCTCTGACGATGATATTCAACAAGAGATTACCTCTTGGAATGATGATAAAGTAAAATCGATTGAAGATGTAAATTCATCTAAAAATCATGACTTAACAACCTTAAAAAATAATCTTTTAGATCAAAAAGTTAGGGATTTCATTATTGATTCCGCTAAAATAAAATAAAAACATTAAAGGAAGGGATTTTATTATGAGTACATTGATTCCAATGGTAATTGAACAAACAGGACGAGGAGAGCGTTCGTATGATATTTATTCTCGCTTATTAAAAGAACGAATTATTTTCTTATCAACACAAATTGATGATGGTGTTGCAAATACGATTATTGCACAATTATTATTTTTAGAAGCTGAGGATAATGAAAAAGATATTTATCTTTATATTAATAGCCCAGGTGGTGTTGTTACTGCTGGCTTAGCTATTTATGACACAATGCAGTATATTAAGTCGGATGTTTCAACCATTTGTTTGGGGCAAGCGGCGTCTATGGGGGCATTATTACTCGCAGCTGGTGAATCTGGTAAGCGATTTGCATTACCTCATTCTAGAATTATGATTCATCAACCACTTGGTGGCGCTCAGGGCCAGGCTACTGATATTGAGATTCAAGCCAAAGAAATTTTACGTATCAAAAAAGAGATTAATAATATTTTGGTTAAACATACTGGCCAAACTTATGACAACATTGAAAAAGATACTGACCGAGACAATTTTATGGACACTGGTCAAGCAAAAAAATACGGATTGATTGATAGTATCATTACTCAAAAAACAGCAAAGGAAAAAGTTCTGACTAAGTGACGGATATTCTTACTTGTTCATTTTGTAATAAATCTCAACATGAAGTGGCCCGCTTAATTGCCGGGCCACCTGGTATATATATCTGCAATGAATGTGTAAAAGTTTGTACAGCTGTTATTGCTCAAGAAGAGCGTAAACATATTGAGCCATCTACTAGTGGTTTACCAACATTAATTGCAGACAAATTACCTACGCCAAAAGACATAAAAAAAATTCTTGATGACTTTGTGATTGAACAAAATCATGCAAAAGAAATTGTTTCGGTTGCAGTCTACAATCATTATAAACGTTTATTCAAAAAATCAGTCACATACCCAGATGTTGAAATTCAAAAAAGTAATATTTTGATTGCAGGCCCGACTGGTACAGGTAAAACATTAATTGCACAAACACTTGCGCGTCTTTTAGATGTTCCATTTACCATTGCAGATGCTACGACGTTAACTGAATCTGGCTATGTAGGGGACGATGTAGAAAGTATGTTATTTCGTCTTTTGCAAGTGGCCAATAATGATGTTGAAAAGGCTCAAACTGGTATTATTTATTTAGATGAAATTGATAAGATATCTCGAAAATCAGAATCTGCTTCGATTACGCGAGATGTGTCTGGTGAAGGTGTTCAGCAAGCACTACTAAAAATCCTCGAAGGTGCTGAGGTTAATGTGCCTTTAAAAGGGGGGCGTAAACACCCAAATCAAGAAACTGTTACGTTAAATACTAAAAATATATTATTTATTTGTGGAGGCGCATTTCATGGAATTGAAAAAATTATTGAAAAAAGATTAAATAACAAACCGCTTGGTTTTGGAACTGATTCAGAAAAAGCAGATGTTGACGACGACTCTGTATTTAATCACCTTGAATCTGAAGATTTACTTCAATTTGGAATTATTCCAGAACTCATTGGCCGTATATCTGTTATTGCACCGATGCATTCGTTAAGTGAAGATAACATGGCAAAAATTCTTACTGAGCCAAAAAATTCAATTCTTAAGCAATATCAATCATTAATGGATATGGATGGAGTCACCTTATCGTTTCAAAAAGAGGCCATACGGTTAATTGCTAAAATAGCCAAGTTACGTAAGATTGGTGCCCGCGCATTGCGATCAATTGTGGAGGAATTAATGATGCGTTATATGTTTAATTTTCCAGGTTCAAATAAAAAAACATTAACAATCACGCAGAAAGATTTAAATCATTATGTGGATCATCATTTATCAAAATCTGAACGTAAAAAATTAAACGTTACGATCGATAAATAACGTATGGATTCTAAAAACTATTTAAGTGAAGTTTCAATTTCTTTAGCTGATATCGTTGTGTTTCCACAAACCATTCAACGAATTAAGGTGCCAGAATCATTGACACTTGTTAATCGGCAATTAGTAACTTTATTTAATAAAAAACAAA
>MDTB01053962.1_pt1 | contig 14180 bp, 18 predicted proteins | sample 811161 | NCBI WGS metagenome assembly MDTB01 (sample SAMN05326650, study PRJNA326480) | marine metagenome | isolation source: seawater | place: Mediterranean Sea | collected 2009
ACAAATAGCACAAGAGGGAGCTAGCGATGAAATTGAAGAATATTTATCAACATTTAGCTTTCCATCAGAGGAGTCAAAAAAATTATCAAAAGTTGCATTATTAAATTATTGTGGTGCAGCAATATTAATGCCTTATAAATTTTTTCATTCGGAGTGTAAAAAACTTAAATACGATTTAGAGTTATTACAAAATACTTTTGCTACTTCATTTGAGCAAGTTGCTCATAGAGTAACATGCTTGCAAGACCCAAAACTTCCTGGAATTCCTTTTCATTTTTTAAGAGTAGATATGGCAGGAAATATATCAAAAAGATTTTCATTATCAGGAATTGATATTCCTCGTTATGGTGGGGCCTGTCCAAGATGGAATGTTTATTCTGCATTAACTAGACCAGGTGTTATTCAAGCTGCAGTGAGTAAAATGACCAATGGTGAAAAATATGTTTGTATTGCAAGAACAGTTGAAAAAGGCATTGGAAGATTTGGCCAAGCAAAAAGTATTTTATCAATAGGACTTGGATGTGAAGCTAAGTATGCAAAAGATTTCGTTTATACAGAAAATGTTAATATTAACGATAAATCAACTGAGATTCCAATTGGTGTTTCCTGTAGAACATGTGACAGATTAGATTGTTCACAAAGAGCTTTTCCACCATTACATAAAAAGTTTGATGTAGATATAAATTCAAGAGGTGTTTCAGTTTACGTAAGTGATAAAGATAAGTAGAAATATTAATGATTAAGTTTATTTTACCAGCAGTAATTGTATTTCTAACTATTCTCTTCTGGGAAAAAATCTGTGATTTCGTTTATAAAAAATTTAAAATTAAATTAAATTATCTAATAACGAGTGCTATTATATTGTTTGTTGCTATTATAATATTATTAGTTTTTAATTAAAATATACTTAATTTTTTTTACTTTTGGCCTCTATACCAAGCTTTTTGCTATGTCTAAGCCTCATCACAACAATTGCTATTGCAATTAATAGTATTGCAACTGACTCATAAACTAATGCGGATGGGTCCATTTCTTTGCCTTGAAGAATAATGAATCTTGATAATGCTGTTATTGCAATTAATAATGGTAAAGTAATTCTAATAGACTGCTCATCCCAAAAGACCCTTACCATTGCCATTACCTCCAAATAAAGAAACATAAGTAATAAGTCAGCTAGAGTAACTGACTTAGCTTCATACATATTAATAATTTCAATAAAAACAGCTATCAAAGTGCTTATTAAAATTATTATTAATAAACCAAGCTGTAAATTTTTAATTATCTCTTTCATCTTTAATTTTTCTTTTTAGTAAAAGGTAACCATTTTTCCTCTGGAGTTTTATCAGGTCCACTGTATTCAATATCATAAGAATTATTTGAATTTAAGACTTCAATTCCTTTTGAAAATACAAACATAAAAACAATTATAAAAAAAATAGACATTATTTTAAAAGGATCAAAATTTCTTGTTTTAAATACACTTGCGGATTTTTCTTCAGCTCGGTGAAATTGTTTAAAAGTTGTATAAACTGCAAAAATTAAACCGACATGAGCTATATAGAGTCCCGCCCAACCAAAAGCAAAGGTTGTGTAGGAAAAGACGTATAAACTAAATACAGTCGTCCAAATAAAACTTAATACCAATAATATCTGTAATCTAACCGACTTGGGTAACGCTCTTAAGTCATTTTTACTGTCATCAAAAAGAATATTAGCACTTTCAGACATCCAGTTTTTAAATTTTTCCATAAGAATCATTTTACGCATTTATCGCTTAAATTAAATAATCATTATTACTTATCTGACTATCCGGTATGTCAAAATAACTACCTGCGACAAATTAAAAAATATAAACTTTAATTTCTTTTAACTTTACCATGCAAAATAAAGCAAAAATATAAAAATTTGAGGAAATTTTATGTTAATACACAGTTTTATAATGTTATTGCAGCCATACTTGCTTTGATGTATCTATTTTTTTAATAAATTGACTTAGCAAGAAAGCCCATGAAAGAACTAATTAAAAATGTTAAAGAAAAGTTAGTTTCAAAATATTTAAAAAATACTCCTAAAAATTACTTCAACAAAGCTAGAAAATTTAAACCCAGAATCAAAGCAAGAATAAGAAAAAATAAACAAATTATTGGTAAAAATATTGGAAATTTTTTTGATTGGATTAAAGGTGCAGAATTAGTTGAATTAAAAAAATGTAATATAAGTGAAGATCCGGTAAGACCAGAATTGAGCAATGAATTTAGAACAAGTGATGGCCGTAAAATTTTTGGAGTAAAGTATCAAGGTGAAATTCACGCTGTTATGTGTTTTGCTTACACCAATGAAATTCCAAAAAGTGTAGAGGATCTAGAAAAAATGAGTCACGATGCATATTTACAAAGCACTTTAAGGGGTCAAAATATTGGTAAAATTGCTATTGCATACACTGTTTGGTCCAAAAAGAAAGGGGGAGGAAAATTAATTGTCAAAGAAGTTTATAAGAAGATAAAAAAATCTAATCATTTAAACAGACTAATAACACTTTCACCGCTTACAGAAATGGCCTCGAAATTTCATAAAAGAAATGGTGCTAAACTTTTACAAATCAATGAAACAACTCAAAATTTTGAATATAAAATTCTCTAATTTTTAAATCTTTTTTAAATTAATATTAAAGTATAATTGTTTATAAATTGTCATGATTAAAAAACCTTATCATCATCTTTCAGATGGAATATTTAGAAATCCCGAGGGATCTCCTGAGAAAGATACAAATTTCAAATGGTCTTTTAAAATTTTTAAGGAGGAAAAAAAAAAATTAGATATGAGAATATCTGAAGAGCATATCGTTGATAAAAAAAAAGTTTTATTAGATATAGATAGACTTAAAAATGATGATTATATTGGATGGATTGGACACGCTACGTTCATCATTAAACTTGGAAATACAACTATCATAACAGATCCTGTATTTTCTAAAAATGCAGGTCCTTTAATATTTGGCCCAAAAAGGTTTACAGAACCTGCTTTAAAACTTAATGAGATCCCTAAAATTGATTTATTTTTACTTACTCATAATCATTATGATCATCAAGATATGATGACGATAAGAAGATTTCCTTATAAAGATGCAAAAGTTTTGGTTCCACTTAAACTTGGAAAATATTTTACAAGAAATGGATATAGAGATGTAAACGAAATGGATTGGTATGATGAAATAAATATTAATGAAAAACTCAAAATCACGTTCCTTCCTGCTGTTCATTGGTCAAAAAGAAGTTTAACAGATACCAACAAAACTTTATGGGGTAACTTTTTAATTGAATATGAGAGTAAGAAAATTTTATTTGCTTGCGATACCGGATTAGGGAATATTTATAAAGATTTAGGGAATAAATATGGTCCAATAGATATCTCATTTATAAATATTGGTGCTTATAATTTTTATCCAATATCACCCTATAAAGATAAATCTGCTTATCATACCAATCCCGAAGAAGCTTTAAGTATTGGCAGAGATTTGAAAAGTAATAAAATTATCGGAACTCATTGGGGTACATTTGTTTTATCTTTAGAGCCTATAATGGAACCTCCAATAAGATTTAAAAAAAATGCTGAAAAATATGGATTTAAAAAAGGGGATGCAATAATCTTTAAGATAGGTCAATTTTCAAAAATTAGTGAAATTATAAAATAATATAAAGAAAAATTAATGCAAAAAGTTAGTCTAGATTACTTAATTGTATTATAAATTATGATAGGCATATGAAATTTAGTTAAGGCTTATTAAAGAATGAAAAATTTACATTTGTTGATTGTTGAAGGAAATCTAAGAGAAGAAAATCAAAGTTTTACCACTGGTGGTATTAAGACCCACACAGAAAGTCTTAAAGAAAGTATTGATTATATAACTAAAAATATAAGTATAGACGTTGTTAATCCTTCTTCAGATGAAAATATAAGCAAAAGAGTTCGAGAGCTAGACAAGTATGATGGAATGATATGGGGAGGAAGTAGTTTAAATATTTACAATGATACAGTTGAAATCAGGCGGCAGTTAAATTTTATGAGGGAGTGTCAAAAAAAGATTAAACAAATTTTAGCGATATGCTGGGGTATGCAAGTTGCTGTAACTGTTGCGGGGGGAACAGTTAAAAGGAGTCCAAATGGAGCTCATAGAGGTATAGCACATCGAATTATAATTAATGAAGATGGTTTAAAACATCCTATTTACAAAAATAAAAATCCCATATTCAATACACCAGCTTTTAATTTTGATGAAGTAAGTACTTTACCTAAGGGTGCAACATTATTATCTTCTAATTCAGTTAATAAGGTAATGGGTATACACTTTAAATCAGGAGAAAGTAATATTTGGGGAATTCAATATCATCCAGAGATAACTTATGATAAAATGATAAGTTTAATATATTTTAGATCTAAAAAGTTAATAAACAATAAAACATTTAAAGATCACAAGGAAATTAATAAACATGTTGAAATGATAGAGAACGAAAATAAAATTACAAATAAAGATTCAAGGATGAGGGAATTAGAGAATTGGCTGAACTTTTTAAAATAATTAAATATTTAATTATTATTTAAAATTTTAATAAGAAGCTTGAGAATTTAATCATTTTAAATTAAGATAATTCATCATGTTAACATATATAATACCTTTCGTTATATTAATACTAATAGTAGTATTCATCCATGAATATGGACATTATTATTTTGCAAAAAAATATGGTGTTGGGGTTACTGATTTTTCGATAGGTTTTGGTCAGGAAATTTTTGGGTGGAATGATAAAACTGGAACAAGATGGAAAATATGTTGGATTCCATTAGGTGGTTATGTAAAATTTTTTGGAGATAGAAATGTTTTTTCAAAAGCTGATCAAAAAAAAATTCTAGAAAAATATAATGAAGAAGATCGTAAAAAACTATTTGTACTTAAACCTCTATATCAAAGAGTTCTTATAGTTTTTGGAGGACCTTTAGCTAATTTTTTATTAGCTTTATTTATATTTTTTTCGATTTATACATTCGTAGGAAAGGATTTTACACCTGCAGTAATTAATGAAGTCCAAAAAAATAGTCCCGCCATGGATGGTGGATTAAAACAAAATGATATTATCTTAGAAATTGATGGTAATAAGGTCCAAAGCATCATGGATGTTTCAAAATATATAACTATGTCCACCGATGATATTATAAATTTTAAAGTTAAACGTTCGTATGATGAAGTGTTTTTAAAGATCAAACCAATTATAGTCTTAAGTGAAGATAATTTAGGCAATAAATTAAATAAACGAATGGTAGGAATAAAACTTGGGGCATATAATAATGAAATTAACCATGTTAAATTAGGACCCGCTCAAGCAATTTATCATGCTGCTAATGAGGTATATTATGTCAGTGTTTCATCTTTAAAATACTTAGGAGCAATGATTTTTGGTAAAGCTGATACCTCTCAATTAGGCGGTCCAATTAGAATTGCAAAAATTTCTGGTCAAGTAGCCGAATTTGGTATTTTAGCATTTATTAGCATGATGGCCTATATTTCAATTAGTCTTGGTTTGGTAAATTTATTTCCTATTCCAATGTTAGACGGAGGTCATTTAATGTTTTATGCTTTTGAAAAATTTTTAGGTCGCCCATTATCACAAAAAACTCAAGAGGGGTTTTTTCGAATCGGTTTGTTTTTGCTTCTATCTTTAATGTTTTTTACAACTTTTAATGATCTAAAAGACTTAGGGCTATTTTAATAGATTGTTTTTCTTTGAAAAAAAAACGTTTAAAATCAACACTTTTTTATATTTTACAACATGTTGTGTATAACTTTAAAGCATACACTAAAAAAAGTCTTGATTTATCAACTCTTTTGATAAAGATGGTAAATAACCTAATGAAACCGGAGCTAAAATGAATAAAAAACAACTTATCGTTAAGCTTTCAGGGTCTTTAAACTTAAGTAAAGCAGACGCTGAAAGAACTTTCGACACGATTACTAATACTATTTTAGATGCTTTAAAAGGTGATGATTCAGTGAAGATAGCTGGTTTTGGTACCTATAAAGTAGCTAAAAGAAAAGCTAGAGTAGGCAGAAATCCTAGAACTGGTGAACAGATCCAAATTGCTGCATCACAAAAGGTAAAATTCTTACCTGCAAAGGCTTTAAAAGAAGTATTCAATAGATAGATAAATAAAAACAGTCTTAATGTATAAAAATGCATTAAGGCTGTTTCTATATGCAAAATCTGCATACCCAGTTTTCCAAATGAACGTTAGTTTTTTAATCTTATAAAAATATAAGTATCCATCAACAGGGAGGTCTTATGACTAAAATAATGAAAAAAATAAGTGCACCACTTATTAGTTTAATTTTTTTATTAAACATGAGTAGTGTCGCTATGGCAGAAACCACAGTTTCTGCTGAAATAAGTTTTATATTAAACACCTTGCTTTTTTTAATTTGTGGATTCTTAGTCTTTTTTATGGCTTGTGGATTTGCAATGTTAGAATCAGGAATGGTTACATCAAAAAGTGTATCAGTAATTTGTGCAAAAAATATAGGTTTAGTATCGATTGCTGGAATAATGTTTTGGATGTTTGGTTACAATCTTGCTTATGGTATTCCAGAAGGAGGTTATATAGGAAGCTTTATTCCTTGGTCAGATTCAAGTGCAGTTGATACTGGTTACGCTGATGGTTCAGATTGGTATTTTCAAATGGTTTTCTGCGCAACAACAGTATCTATTGTATCGGGAACATTAGCTGAAAGAATTAAATTGTGGCCATTCTTTTTATTTGCAGCAATTTTATCAGGAATAATTTATCCAATAGTAATGGGTTGGCAATGGGGTGGTGGCTGGTTAGCTGCTGCTGGTTTCTCAGATTTTGCTGGATCAACTTTAGTACACTCAACTGGTGGAGCAGCAGCTTTAGCAGGAGCATTAATGTTAGGACCTAGACTTGGTAGATTTACCAAAACTGGATCTCCAGCGCCATTAAAACCTTTTGCAGCTTCTTCAATACCTTTAGTAACGGTAGGAGTATTTATTCTATGGTTAGGTTGGTTTGGATTTAACGGTGGTTCTCAATTAGCTATTGGAACTGCAGATGATGCAATCGCTGTATCAACAATATTCCTTAACACATTTTTAGCTGGTGCCGGTGGAGTAATGGCTGCAGCTACTGTTACACGATTAAATTTTGGAAAAACAGACGTTGTACAAATGTTAAATGGATGTATTGGTGGACTAGTGGCAATTACTGCTGAACCATTAATGCCTTCACCTCTAGCTGCAATTTTAATTGGAGCAGTTGGCGGAGTGATAGTAGTGTATGGTACAAAACTTCTATTTTCATTAAAAATTGATGATGTAGTAGGAGCTATTCCGGCTCACCTTTTTGCAGGTATTTGGGGAACACTGGCAGTACCAATTACAAACCCTGATACTTCATTTGGTACGCAATTATTAGGTGTAATTTCTATTAACGCGTTTGTATTTGTAGTAGCTATGATAGTTTGGAGTATTATGAAAGCAACTATTGGTATCAGACTAAGTAAAGAAGCTGAGACCAAGGGAACTGACGTAACAGAAACAGGCGTAATAGCGTATGCAATACGTGACTAATTGTTAACAATTATGGGATCCTTCGCTCTCTGTATCGAAAAAAAGTTACTTATCGAAGGATCCTATTAAATCTCTCTAAAGTTAGTTAAACAATAAAAAGCCCCTCTCTCAGGGGCTTTTTTAATTTCAGTTACTTGATTTCACTTTCATCCCATAATTTTTTATAATCTACAAATGGCGAGAGCCCATAACTAGAATTTATATTAGTCAAATGCAAAGAGAGACTTTTTAAAGGTGAGATACAAATTTCTGTATCATAAATTTCGTTTAAATACTTTTCAAATGGTTCATGTCTATCTTCACAAGTTTTTTTAAAATTATCCCAATATTTATTTATTAATGTTTTAGAAGTTAAAAAAGTGCATAAAGTTTTATTTACTGTTCTCCAATGACGTTTACTACCTATTAAAATGTTTGTTTTTTCATTACTCATATAAAGATAAGGATAGTCAGAGGGGCATATAAAAATATCTTTACCTAATTGAGAAGATACTCTTTGGAATGAAGAAATCATTTCTTCTAAAGTTGTCTCAAAATGTAGATAATCATCTTCAACAAAGAAAACCAAATCTTCACCTTGATTTTTTCCTAATTCAAAAGAATTTAATAAACTTGCAAGATTTGAAAATGTATCTACTGAATTTTGTTGTACGATTTCAGACTTATATTTATCATGATCTAATGAAATAATTTCTGAATTTTTTTCTTGTTCAGATATTTCTTTTATTTTTTTTAGATTTTCATCATTAGAATGATCATCTAAGATAATTAACTTAATATTAACTTCAGGTAATTTTTTTCTTAAATATTTTATTGATTTTATCAAAGAATTTAATGATCTTACTGCATATTCTATTTTTGGGTATTCAAATAGTCTTTTTTTGTTTTGGTCCCATATTTCAATAGAAGTATTTGTTCGAAAAACAATTAATAATGATTTTATTCTCCTTGTAACTTTTACTTCTCCAAGGGGTAAAACTATTGAACTACTATTAAAATTTGAAAGATCCTCATTCAATACCTTATTCAATGTTGGTGAAACAAAATTGTTTTGATCAATAATTTCATAGCCTAAAGCTTTAACTAATTTTATGAAAAGTTTTTTCATTTATTTATCTTACTCAATTTTTTGACTCATCTATTGCATATTCTAATCGATCTTGTCCCCAAAAAAGTTTTTTATTTACTAAAAAGGTTGGAGCTCCAAAAACATCTAATTTAAATGCATCGTTAGTTAAATCTTTAAGTTTATCTTTAATTTTTTTCTCTTTTATACCTTTTTCAAAAAAAGCCTGGTTAATCTCACAATCTAATAAAATTTTTTGAATGTTTTCCTTAATTGATATATCTAAGTTTTCTTTCCAGTAAGCATCAAAACATAAATCAACAAATTTATTTTTTTTATTATCATCAATAATTAAAAATCCTCTCATTAAATATAAAGAGTTTATGGGAAATTTTTCATTCCATTTAAATAGAATATTATTTTTTTTTGAAATTAGAATACAGTCATCTTTCATATTTTTCATTTTTCTTTTATTGAAAGCAGGAGGTGTAACTTCTGCTAAGTTATGTAAGCCGCCTAACAAAATTGGTTTATAATTGAAAATTTTTCTTAAATTTAAATTTATAATTTTTTTATGGGCCAAATATGAATAAGGGCTTATGAAATCAAAATAAAAATCTATAGACTTAGTCATATAAATTTAGTCTTTTTGCATAAAAAATTCTAATTATCCAATATATGAATATGCCGATAGGTCCAATCAAATATGTAATTAAAAGAGGAAACGCTAACAAAATTTTGTTAATAAAAAACCTTTGAGCATCTTTAAGTATCCAGCCACCAACAAACAAATTCATTGATACAAAATGAGTCCAAAACATTAACAAATAATAATCATCACTAAATAATTGAGATAAATAATTTAAACCTAGATATAAAGTAAAATTATTATCAAAATCGAATGATCCTAAATAAGCTTTATAAATAATGAATATGTAAGATCCACTAAGTATAAAAATTGGAAATATAGACGTCGCTAAATATTTACAAAGTTGAGATTGTGGAAAAAAAATAATCATTAACCAGAAAGGCAATACTCCAGTGTTTACCCATAAGTAAAGCATTTCAGATGTAAAATAGTTATAAATTTGTTCGATCATTCTAAAATATATTATATTAAATCTTATTATGATTCCTATAAGAAACAGAAAAAAAACACTGAAAGTAACAGTAGAAGAAATGCGGAATTTTGCTTTTACTTATGTTGAGAAATATGCTCCTTCAAAACAACAGCTTAAAACCTATCTTTTAAAAAAATATTTAAAAATTTCAGTCCCAAACGTCAAAAAGCAAGATGTTACGAGTTTGATTGATATTGTTTTATCTGATCTAGAAAAAAATAATTTTATTAATGATAAGTTTTATTCTGAAAGTAAAGCAAAAAGCATGATTCAAAGAGGTAGTTCAATAAATAAGATTAGAAATTATTTAATAGGGAAAGGTATTAAAAGTGAATTTATAAAACAAACTGTCGAAAAAATTAATAATGAAAATTTGGACCAAGATTTTTTTTCAGCGATAAAATTATGCAAAAAAAAGAGAATTGGCCCAGCAAGAACAGAAGATAATCGTCCTCTATTTTATAAAAAAGATATCTCTTTGTTAGCAAGAAATGGTTTTGATTTTGAAACTTCTAAAAAAGTAATGGATATTGAAAAAGATGATTATTTAAAAATAGTTAATTTACTTTGATTTATCTTTTTCTTTTTTAACAAGGAAATCAATTTTATTTTTTATATAATTTTTTACAAAAACAAAAACTAATAAACCAAAAATAGATACCGATACGATAATGATTAGTATAATTCGAAGTTGATCGCTCATTAAATTAATTTTTTACTTCTTAGAATTAAACTTGAGTTTTTGAAGTCTTTTTTTCCATAAATAATTTCATTGTTATTAAAGTCAGTTATTGATCCTCCAGAATGTTTTAAAATTGCGTGTCCTGCAGCAATGTCCCATTCATGCGCTCTCGCTTCGGCAACATACCCATCATATTCTCCAGTAGCCACTACACAAAATTTAAGAGAACTTTTCATTTTTGTGTGTGTTTTTACATTTAATTTTTTATGAATATTTTCAATTTCAGGCTTTAGTGTATTTGAATAGGCTACAAACTTAATTCTATTTTTAATATGATTTCTTTCTCCATTTAATTTTATTTCTTTACCACCTATAAGCTCAAATGATTGACCATCACCATATGAATAAAACATTCTTTTTTTGGCCGGAGCATAAATTAATCCAGCTACAGGTTTTTTTTCGATTATTAAACCTGCATTAATAGTGAATTCATCCAAATTATTTATATAATCGTAAGTTCCATCTATCGGATCAATTAACCAAAAATTTGTAAGGTCGTCTTTAGTTTTATTATCTGTTGTTTCTTCAGATACAATAGGAATCAATGGAGTGAGTTCTATTAATTTATTAGTAATTATTTTGTTAACTTCTAAATCACCATTACTTACAGGCGTATTATCTGATTTAATTTTTTTAATGAGACCAACTTTTCGTAAATTAATTGAAATTTCACCAGCATGTAAAAAAGTATTTACTAAATTTTTAACTAAATTTTTAATATTAAGTCTGGTCATTTATTTTTTTTAATTCAATATTTTTTGAATTAATTACTTTTTTTCCTACATTTTGGAAATTTACTGTTACTTTATCCTTAATTATAGATTGAACTTGTCCTGTACCCCATTCTTTAGCTGATGGATTGTAAACTTTATCTCCAGGCTCAAAATCTAATAACATTTATTTAACTTATATTAGAAATAAGTATAAATACCAGTTAATGAACAGCCAATTAAACTCTATAGGATTTGAAAAAAAACCTTCTGATACAACAGTTGTTGTCGCAATGTCGGGTGGTGTTGACTCCTCAACTGTTGCAGGGATGATGAAAAAACAAGGTTACAACGTAATAGGAATAACTTTGAAACTTTATGATGATAGCAAAGAAGTTGCTTCATCTAAACAGTGTTGCTCAGGTCAGGACATTATGGATGCAAAAAGAGTAGCAAACAAATTGGATATTAAACATAAAATTTTATACTACCAGACCAAATTCAAACAAGGAGTTATTGATAATTTTGTAGAAAGTTATTTGAAAGGTGAAACACCTATTCCTTGTGTTCAATGTAATCAAACTGTAAAATTTAAAGACTTATTTGAGGTCTCTAAAGATTTAAAAGCAGATGCCTTAATAACTGGGCATTATGTAAAAAGCATAACAGTAGGAAATGAAACTAATATGTATAGAGCAATTGATGAAAATAGAGATCAAAGTTATTTTTTATTTAATACAACTAGAAAACAATTAAATTATTTAAGATTTCCACTTGGTGGAATGTTGAAAAATGAAACAAGATCAATTGCAAAAGATCTGAATTTGAATGTTGCAGACAAACCTGATAGCCAAGATATCTGTTTTGTACCAAATGGTGATTATGCGTCAGTCATAAGGAAGTTTAAACCAGATTCTTTTAAGAAAGGAAATATAAAAAATTTAGAGGGTAAAGTAATAGGCGTCCATGATGGAATCATTAATTTTACGATTGGTCAAAGAAAAGGAATTAAACTATCAGAAAAAGATCCTTTATATGTGCTAAAAATAGATTCAGATAAAAATGAAATTATTGTTGGACCAAGAGAAAAATTAGGCAAAAAAAAAATAAATTTGAAAAATTTAAATTTGTTAGTGAATAAAGAGGAATTTAAAGATAAAATTCTTGTAAAAGTAAGATCAACAGGAAAAATGCTTGATGCATTTGTTAAGTTAAAAAATGAAAATTTAGCAGAGGTAGATCTAGTTCATTTAGAGGATGGAATATCACCGGGTCAAGCATGTGTATTTTATAAAAAAGATAAATTAGGTTTAAAAGTTTTAGGTGGAGGATGGATTGAAAGTTAATTTTTTTTCCATAAAAAGAAAGTTAAAAGATAATAGAAACTTAAAATTACAAAATAGTTCCATTCAATAATATAATCTACCTCTTTAGGAAAGTTTAAAAAAATAAGTAAGCTAATAATTATTACTGTTAAGAATAGAAAGAAAATAACAAAAAGCCATTTTAATTTTAGAAAAAATAAATTTATAGAATCATAGATTAAATCTTTAATTTTAATCAATTTTTTTATTAAAAAAAATTGAGCAAGCAATTCAAATAAAATAAAAAATGCTATGATAAATTTTCTTAATTTTTGAAATATTTCATTTTCAATTTCTGACCCAAGGAAAAACACATGTAAAAATAAAAAAATACCTGATAAAACTCCTAGCAAGTAATATAATTGCACTTTTTTTTCTTTATCATAAAGATAAATAACTTTTTTTGCATAAGTCCAATAAATAATCATTAATAAAGAAGCAATAAATAGAAATGGCTTAAAGATGAAATTCATTGGATATCTTTTTGCAATATTACTTATTGAAGTTTCACCATAAAAAAAAGGATTAACCACCTGTTTTGTTGGATCAAAATATTTTTCACTTGCAGCTACATTAGCTATAAAATCAGGTATAATCGGAAAAATTTTATAAATTGTATAGGCTATTGGGTAATTTTTAATACATCTTTCATTTTTGATTTCTGTATTTTTAAAACTTACAAAAATATTCGATTTTTTATAATCTGATTTAATTAAATTTTTTTCATCAAATAATTTTTTTTTAAATTCTACAATTTCTTTAGTAGAAAAATCGTCAATATTATATAATATTATAATATCATTTATTGGACATAGATCTAACCTATTAAAAGGTTTATCAAATTCATTACAAAAATTATTTTCCTGATTACAAACGAAATCTTTTATCTCTTTATTGCTAGACGGATAATGATTATAGTCAAATATAGTTTGCGTTAAGATATTTTGTGAAAAAAGAGTTCCAAAAATAGCAATGTTTGTAAACAAAAATAAATAAAAGCTTATCTTTATAAGCCTATTAATTGAGGCTTTTAACATATGGTCCATTATAAGAAGATTAATTAAATATTTACTTTTTTTTATTTTTTCTTTTAGCTCTTCTCTTTTTGGAACCTTGTTTCCTTCGACCTCTATGTTTTTTTGGATAACCCATTTAGTTTTTTTAGTTATAATTTAATTGAAATTACCTATGGGATATAGCATTGTCTAATAAAGTTATCAATTTTTTTTTATGTCAAAATCTTTTAAAACTTTTTTGAAACATACTGCTAAAGACTTTCACAATCAGTCAGTAAATCCACCAGTTGTTAGAGCATCAACAATAATTTTTAAATCAATGCAGCATATAAGAAAAACTCAAACGAAAGCAAAAAAGAACCCAACAGGTGGACATTATGATTATGGAAGACAGGGTACATCTACAACATATATTTTACAAAAAATCTTAACCAAACTAGAGGAGAGCTATCATGTATTTACTACTCCAACAGGTTTTGGAGCAGTATTTTTAGCAATATTTAGTGTTACGCGACCAGGAGATGAAA
>MDTB01140502.1_pt1 | contig 14179 bp, 19 predicted proteins | sample 811161 | NCBI WGS metagenome assembly MDTB01 (sample SAMN05326650, study PRJNA326480) | marine metagenome | isolation source: seawater | place: Mediterranean Sea | collected 2009
AAATGCATTAACGGTAATACTTGCTTTATCTTTTGTATCATGTTGATTTTTAGATTGTCCATAATGTTCTTCAGCTGGCACATCAACATACAAACTATAAATTACTTTACTCATATTTTCCTACAAGAGTAAATCTTATGCCTCTACTATCTTCAATGATACCTTTGTCTAAAACTTTTGCATTATCCGGTAATTGTTTTATAAACTCATCAAGACTACTTACACAATTAATATGACCCTCAATACTTCTCATATTATTTGATTGAAAAGCAAAGTAAGATTTAGTGTCAAGTTGTAATTCTTTCATAGGTCTCATATGCTCGCAAGATGTATTAATAATTAAATTACAAGTTTTTATTCTTTTAGAATCTGGTGCCCAATCAAAAACATCTTTTGATATAAAATCTACATTTTTTAAATGGTTAAATATTCTATGTTTAGCTATGCTAATCACTTTAGAGTCTTTATCAATTAAAGTTATTTTATCTACATAATTAAATGCTGGTATTAATATACTGCCATACCAACCACCGAATATAACTATTTCTGAACTAGTCTTTAATATTAATTGATCTCTAATGTGTTTTATTAATCTCTCTTTAGATTTAAATTGATTAGGACTAAATGAATCTAATAGATCACTATTGTGCCTAGACTCTGCCATTATGTTTTTAAATAATTGTAAATCTATATCCATTTTACAATCTCATTTATTTCAGGTTTTATATCCCAAGTTTCTTTTCCCCAACTTTTTAAATCATCACGCCTATATCTTTCAGCATAACCACAAGATATCATTGTAATAGGTCTTGTATTGATATTTAATAAACCAACTTTGTGCCAATCTTCTACACGTCTTTTAAAACAAGAGTTGTAAGACATATCTAAACCAAAATCAAGTAAATAATTTGTTAAATTGGCAGCGAAAATACCCACTTCAACTGCCACAGAGTCAATTATTTTTTCTATATGACTTTCAAAACCTTGATCATAAAAATGTCCTTCTTTTACTTTTTGCTCATAAAAACGATTTGGTTTGGAAACTCTACTATGTATTGTTATTAAATATGAATTATTTTTTATATGTGCATAATAAGGATTTTCAACTCCATTTTGTGTTTTGGTGGTTAATTTTTCTTCTACAGCTTTATCTTCAGCTCTTTTATGTGATTTGACACACAAACTATGTATAGCCTGTTTTTCTATTTTTTTATCAGGTCCCCAAACTATTACTTGATATGCCATAGCATTATTTTTAGAAGGAGAAGTTTTCCAAGCTTTCCACAATGCTTTTTCTATTAACTTCTTAGGAGGTATTTTTTCACTATAAGTTTTGACGTGTTTTCTTTTTTGTTCTAATAAATCAAATGTACTCATTTTTTTAAAATCTTATCATTTATAACTAATACATCTAATGCTGTTCGTTTAAACGTTCTAATAGCTTGCTCAGGTGTTTCTACTATCGGTTCCTGAAAATTAAAACTTGTGTTTAATAACATTGGTACACCTGTTATTTTGTAAAACTCATTTATAATGTTATAAAACTTTTCATTAAATTTTTTATTAACAGTTTGTATTCTTGCGGTATTATCTTTATGTGTTATGCCTGGCACTTTATCAGTTTTAACTTTACATATTCTACTCATATAAGGACTAGGCAATCTTGTATCAAAATATTCTTTGTAGTGTTCTTCTAATACAGCGGGTGCAAATGGTCTAAAATCTTCTCTCATTTTTATAGTATGATTAATAATATCTTTAATGTTAGGATTACGAGGATCAGCTAATATACTTCTATTACCTAATGCACGATTACCACTTTCAGATTTGCCTTGAAACCAACCAACTATTTTACCGTCAGCAATTGCTTGTGCAACCTCTTTATAATTCACTTCTTCACCTTCATTATATTCATATTGTTTACCAGCAAATGTTTCTGATTTATGTATATTGTTATTTAATATATAGTCAGCGTGTTGATATGTGCCGATTGCCTGTCCTTCATCACCAACAGCAGGTGGTACAAATACATTTTCATAATGATTTGTAAATTCTTCATTCATATAACCATTATATGCTACACCACCAGCAATACAAAGATTATCACAACTCTTTAACGGATATGCGTATTCTTTTATTTTATTCATTGTAAATATTTGTAGGGTGTGTGCTAAATCATGCAATCCATAATTGTCCATACTTATGTAGGAAAAATCTTGTTTTTTTTCAGTAATAGGGCCGTTTAATATTCTTTGAAAAATATTATAGTAGTATTGACTAAATTTACCATATGCAACTAGTCCCATCAGTTTACTTGCACCTAGTGTGCCAAAGTCTGTAAAGTTAGACATATGATTCCATAACCAACCAATAGGTAATTTATCAGATAAGTCTATTAAATTTTGGTTTTTATCAAAAAACACACATCTATATTTTGATCCTATACCATCAATTGCTAGTATATCTGATTGTTCAAAACCTGAATTGATAAAGGCATAAGTGGCATGAGATTGATGATGATCTATAAAATATAATCCATCTTTGTAGTAATAATCCCATAGTTTTTTAGGTTCATAATCAAACACATCTTTTGGTAACATATCTCTACACATTCTAACACCGCCGTACGTATATGTAAATGCTAATACATCATCTTTCTTTTTAAAATACTCTTTTACAAACTCCTCATTTAAACGATAGTCTGCAGGATTTAAAATATCTGATTGATGAGCATACGCCTCAGCGTGATAAGGAAGATTATGTTTAAATCTAGTAAATCTTTCTCTTTGATTATGCCACACACCGTCATATGTATTATGATCGTGTAAATTTAATGCTACTGAAAATATTTTAGTCATCTATTGGTTCCAAATCATCTTGTAATCTTTCTGACTCTGTTAATAATTTTGCATATTTTCTCATAGGAAAATGACCTTTAGGTTGTACCCATTCAGTACAGGTCTTACAATAACTTTCATATTTAAATAATTTAAAATTCATCATTTTATCTACATTTTCTTTTGTAAGTTCAAATGCTCTTGACAATTCGTTATTATTAGCAAATTTTTTACTACAATGTACTATATGTCGTTTTTCAAAATCTATTACAGGTACCATAGGAAAAGCGGCACACATCTTCCTATCTATTTCATCTGCTTGTATAACATCTGTAAATTCTTTTGATCTTCCGTTAAATGCTTTCCACATAGTATTCTTATGATTTAATTTTTCTAATACTTCAGGATGATTATCTTTGTATTTGTAATAGTTTGGTGTTTTTACTACTACATTATAATTGTTCATATCATTTTCAGGTACAAAATCAAAATTGCCTAACATCTTTACTTCGTTCTCATAAAAATCTAATATGTTATGTTCAACATAAAGTATTTCTTTATCTTCTAATACATGTGGATATCTTTTACGAATAAAAGAATTAGATAAAACTGAACAAACAAAATTAGGATACTTTTTAATTTCATTTATAACATCATCTAAATTTTTTATAAGACCTGGTTCACCACCTAGTAAACATATTCTAATTTTATACTCTTTTAAATAGTCTAAACATTTTTTTAAAAAATTCATATCTACTGTTAAGTTTCGCATTTCTAAAGTATAACTTGTACAATAATGACAGTCCTTATTACAGGACATAGATAGAAAAAAATCTATTGCTAAATAATTATCTTGTATTTCTTGTAAGGTTTTCATAAAATTTATTAAATGCTATTTTTAATTTTGTTTTATTTTTAAAAGGTACATCTTCAATATACTCTGGCAATTGATATGTTTTTTCAACAATATAATCGTAAATATCTTCAGTAGTTTCTTTAAGTAATTCTTTATCAAATAAGTCATTACCTAATATCTTTTTCATATTGTTTACAAATTTATTATTTTTGTGTTCTAAGGTAATAACAATTATATTAATTATTTTATCTATTTCTGATTGTGTCATATATGGATGAATAGGTAAAGTTAATATTGTGTCGCAAACTATCTTACTACCATAAGTTTTATCTTTTCTATATTCAATGTTTTTATACATAACATTTTCTGATAATGGTTTATCATAATGTATTTTTGCGTTTAGAATATTTTTTAATTTATCTCGTATCTCTTTGTTGGGTAGTCTAATAACATATTTGTGATAATTGTGGTCAAGGCCATTTGTTCTAGGTTGTATTGTAACATAATCTTTTAATTGTTCATCATATTGTTTTGCTATTTCTTGTCTTTTAGATTGCCATTCTTTTATTCTGTTTAATCTAAAGTTTATAAATTCAGCGTTCATTAACAACATTTTAGAATTATATCCTAACATCTCATTGTTGCCGTGTCTTCTTAATTTTTTAATTATCTCTGCTTTATCTTTATCATCCGTAAGTATAGCACCACCTCCTGCAATACCAGCAACAACTTTGTTTGCGTTAAAACTCAATGTTGATATATCACCAATAGATCCTGCTCTAACACCATTAAGACTTGCGCCTAGTGATTGAGCTGCGTCTTCTATAAATGCAATGTTTTTTTCTTTACAAAATTCTAGTATCTCTTTTGTATCTGACATATTACCAAATAGATGTGGATAAACAATTGCTTTGACTTTATCTGAATACATACGTTTAATACTATCTAACGACATATGATAAGACGATATATCAATTTCACAAAATACAGGTGTTGCACCGACCATAGATATGCAAGACGCAGTAGAAATCCAAGAAAAATTAGTTGTCAATACCTCATCGCCTTCTTTTATATTCAAACTTCTTAAAGCAAAATGTAATGCGTCTGTGCCATTACTACACGCAACAGCATATTTTCTACCTGTGAGTAGTTTAAGTTTGTTTTCTAAAAACTCAACATTACTTTCTTGTTCTTTTTGCATTGATTTATCAAAAAGTTCTAGGTATTCGCCTTTATGTTTTAAATATTCTCTATTCCAACCTGTCATGTATAAACTCCGCTATTGCTTTTTGACCTTTTGCTGTAGGATGAGCATCATGTTTAGATATTACCATGCCATCTAACGGTTGATGATTTACATCTCTTAATACTTTATACTCAACGTGAAAACCTTGAAATGGAAAATATAATGGCCAACCTATAAAGTTTTTAGTATTAATATGATCTTCATAGTTTAATACCATATTTGTTAAAAGTTTTTCATCTTTATCTTTCTCACCTGGATAAGTATGTCTTTCTATAAAATTAGGATCAGGATTTAATTTATTTCTATACACTTCATGGTCGTTTTGAAATAAACCGTTCAACCATCCTTGAAAAAGTGAAATCATTTGAAATTGTTTATACGGTAAATTATATCTTTCACATAATACTTGAAAACTATACCAATATCTCATAGTTCTTTTTGTCCAATAGAATACATCACCCTTTGTATCCACTCTACTGTTTTTCCAACTTAATCTTTTTGATTCTTGCCAACTTCTTCGTTGACATTGAGACCAAGCTGCTATAACTAAACCTATTCTGTCTTTATCAATATTTTGCAAAGTATCAACTAATGCTTCGTAGATATAATCATTACCTGCGCCAGATTTTGCTATGTTAACACACTCCATATTTAACTTGTCAGCTAAAAGTTCAGGCCATTTAGACCAAGACGTGTCTAATTCTGGATGAATCATTGTATGAAAGTTTCTGTCACTAAAACTATCACCACTAACTAATAATATTTTTTTCATATTTTTTTAATTAAATCAACTAAAATATTTATGTTGTCTTTATAAATCTGTTTTGTAGGCACAGGTCTTTTCATATAAACAGGACCACCATCTTTAATATTTTTATCTCTTAAATATATAATATTTTTTCCTAACCATTTACATTCTTGTATAATTCTAGGTGCAGGATCAAAATATGATTTTGTATATACATATGTTTCAAATAAACCTAATAAATTTTTAACAGGAACGAATATATTGTTTTTATTTTTATCTATGTAATTTTCGTCATACGCTATTATAACATGTGATGGATATTTGTCAATAACCTTCATTATTTCTTTGTAATATACCTCATTTGTGCCTAAAAATAGATACTTATATTTAATGTTATTTTTTATAGGTTTGTATATACTAAAATTAATCATTTTTTCAAACTGCGTTCCTACTCCATTAACATATATCTCTTTATCGCATAAATTATAAACTCTTTTACTTGCAAAATATTTTAAAGCTAAATCATAATCTTTAGGATGATTTTCTGAATAAACAGATATAAGTTTTTGTCTAAAAAGTAAATGTAAAGTAAAAAGTTGATCCTCACTATAATCCTTTTTACTTAAATATGGTAAAGTTAACATACTTCTACCCATAATTAAAGTTATTTCATTTTTTTTAGGTATATAATTATTAAATATTATAGGCTCATATGGTGTAATATATTGTTCAGCAATTGATTCTATATAATCTTGTTTAGTAAATTTTCTATGTGGTATAATTATTAATTGAGATTGAATATTAATTGAATTTAAATAACTACAATGTTCATAACTATATCTTAAAAGACCATCGCCTGGTTTACTTGTACATACTATATTAATCATATTATAAATATTTATATGATAATTAATGAAGTGAAAAAACTATTCGATGGTACAGACTATCAACAAGATGACTTTGATTGGTATGAATTTACACTTGAAGAATTAGGTTTACCATCAGCTGATAAAATATTAGAAGGTGTAAAAAAAATAGAGTCTGAAATAGAATTGCAAGGATGGAGAACAAAACATGGTACACATCCAAGATATAAAGGATTTGGGTTAACTTACAATCCTACGTTTTTTGACAAAGACGAAAATATATACCATCAAGTTTGGGGATCAAAATTATTACATCAATATTACGGTATGGAAAAAGGTGTAGGGGATCATACTCAAATTAAAGATACTTACCACGATACTTTTGGTTTTAGAAAAATAGACAATAAGATTTCAAAGCATTTAGGTTTTTTTTTAAATAGATTTAATTTTCATATATCCAGAAGTAGAGTTGCTTATATTTTTGGTTATGGTGAAGATCCTAAACCTGGTGCAGGTTGGCATGTAGATGAACCTGTAAATCAATTATTAAGAATTAATATACCTATACAAACAAGTGATGAATATGCAATGCAATGGAACGACAAAACTTATCATTTAGAATTAGGTAAAGCATATTTGTGGAATACCAGAAAGCCTCATCGACCTGCAATAATTAAAAAGGTAAAAACAAAAAAACCAAGAATTAATGTAGTTTTAGGACTTACACCTTGGTTACATTATGATAAACAAAATGACGTATATAAAAAGAATAAATATTTTGGTACATCAATAAAACAAATAGTGGAAAATAAGCTATTTGTTTTATAAATATAAATAAAGGCAAATTATGAAAACAAGAAATAAAATAATTCAACAAAGACCTAATACATCTGTTAGTTTTTTTGATGCTAATCAAGCATTTAAAGATTTAAAAACAACATATGTAGAAGAAAATAAATTAGATGATCAAGGCGCTTCTTGGAGTGATGATCAATTAATAAAAACTTGGACGCTTGTATTTCCAACTAATGATGATTATTTAGAGTTTAAAAGCAATTCATTATGCGAAGACTATATCGCTGGTATGAGTTCTTATAATACAACTAATTCAATTTCTTACAGTATAGAATTAGACGAGATAGAATAAAATATGATATCTGATATTACAAAATATCAGGTGTATGATAGGTTTAACGGTCAAAAATTATTACCAAAATTAAATAAACTGTTAAATCACTTTTCAAGCACAAAAGATAAATTAAGTAAAAATTATAAAAACTTAGACTTTAATAGTTTTGAAAATTATAGCATTATAACACTTGAAGAAAATATAATTGCCTTTTCATCAATTTTACAAAGAAAATTATGGTCATCTAATACGGCTCGCATTTTTAACAGAATGTGGCGTAACAAAATGTATTCTTGGACTAATCCTACCTTTGGCATACTTTCTCAATTAATGTATAACCATCAAATAGATTATTGTAAAAAACATAATTTTGATTTTGTTTTTTTATCAACTGAAAAAACACCAAGGCATTTAAAAAGATGGATGGTACAAGCAAATCAATATGATGGTGGTTGGAACTTTTGTGATGATAAAAAAAAAGTTTGTAATGGGCCAGATCGTCAATGTGTTCAATGGATTATTTACAAAAATATTAAGAATGAGAATGTGCCTTTTCCTTTATAAAAGGTAAAAATATAATTGCAGGATCAAACTCATATTTTTTCTTTGCATAGTTATAATGTCTAGTGGCAATATGATGATTATTATGTAATGCTTGACCCCAAGTAAATAACGCAAGTAAGGGTATATTCATTGCCTTATCTTTTGATTTAAAATTTTTATATCCAATAGTACCTAAATGACAGAAACTATTTACAATTGCCTCTTGGTGATATGAATAGGCTGCAGGTATCGCCCAAAACCATAACATAAACTTGAAGTTAATAAGTGATAAAATAATAAAAGTCGCCCATACAATATAAGTATAGTTTCTATTTAACCATAGATGAAATTTATCGTGTTTTAAATCTTTTACAACTCTTAAATTTATTCTGCCTAATTTCTTGTTATGAATCCAACCTATATAAGAGTGCCAAAAACCATTTTGTGGGCTGTGTGGATCATTTTTTGTATCTGCATTTGGGTGATGTTGTCCTCTATGAACAGCTGCCCACCAAATAGGACTACCTTGAACACACATACAAGATAATATCAGTAATGGTTTTTTAAGAAATTTTTTAAGTGTTATAGAGTTATGACTTACAACTCTATGTAATATTACAGCAGAACCTAAACCACAAAACAATACCCAACCCATAAACAGATATAGCCAATTAGGCGATGTAAAAATTATGCCTAAAAATGCAAGTATCTGAACAGGCCAAAATACAATCCATAGATTTGCTTTTGCTTTACTCATTAATATCCACCTTCGTTTTCTTTTATGTGTTCTAAAAAGGGTGCTACTTTGTAGTCTTGCGTTAATCGACCTCTTACTGAATTAGTCTTATCATCAAAGCCGCCATCAACGCCTTCCCAATTAGTGCAATTTATTCTATATTTATTATGCTTAAAAGAATAGGAATAACCACTATTCTCAAATATCGCACCTGGTGTTAATTTATCTGTAATTAGTTTTTTTAAATCATCAAAACTATAATTATCAGGTTTATCAACCATTGATCTTCCCACCTGCCCTACATTTCTAAACTCAAATGATGTACCTGGTCTGTAATTATACTTATGCATACTCATAATTATTTTGTCTATAATATGTTCATTTAAACCTTTGATGATAATACAACCAATAGATAATCTTAAATTAAGTTCTACAACATTTTCAAGTGTTTTCATTTTCTTTTTTGCACACTTTAATTTATCTGTTATCATATAAACATTATCATCATCAAAGCCAGTCATTGAAAGATAGACCGTTTTTAATCCTGCGTCTTTTAATTTTTGTAAATACTTTTTGTTTGCTGTTCTTAAACCATTTGTTGCAATTGTTGGTCTATGACCTAGATCACTTGCAACTTTAACTATTTCAGGTAAGTGTTTATGTAAAGTAGGTTCGCCACCTATAAATCTAAATTCTGTTGATTTTGTAAATCGTTTTATAAAGTCTATAACTTTTTCTTTTGGTAAATCAGGATAATGTCTAAAAGGCAAATAACAATTTGCACATTCCATATTACATCTATGAACAATATCGCAATAGATATTTTTAAAAGGACTATTTTCTGGTTCGTAAGTTATCATATTAGATTGCCACCATCATACATTTGTTTTAATTTATCGTAATCATTATATTTGTCTTTCATACTAATACTTAAAATAATTCTATCACTATTACAGTTTGTTGTTATGCCATGTATTGCTTTTGTATTTAGGCAAAATGAATTAAGAGTATTAATAGTTTCAATTATATTTGTTTTAGGATAACTTCTTGCTTTTGTTTTTACTTTTTTGCCATCTATGAATAGTTTAGAGTCTTCAGATTTACCTGTGTCTTCATAGAAACTTAATGTGTTTCTTATATCAACTATAATAGGAATATTAATTGCAACATTTCTATTATCTGTATGTGGCATAGCTTCGCCATTTGCAAGCACTTTAAAAAACTTAAAATTTTCTATGATGTCTTCTTTAAATGTTTTCGATATATCACTTATAACTTTTTCATTTGTTGAAATATTAGAAGCGTGTAATGCTGTTAAAGGATTGCCACCATACTCTACCCATTTTTTCAAGTAGTTCTTGTATAATATTCTTAAATTATTTGTAAATTTATTTAATTCAATAATCTGAAAAACATAATTCATATAGTTATTTATCTGTATAAATAGTAATATGTCAGCGATAGCAAACTTAACAATAGATCAAGGTGCAACATTTAGTTCAAATGTGAATGTTAAAAATTCAGACGGTACCTCTTTTAATTTAACAGGTCATACTGTAGCTGCAAAAATGGCATTGGGTTTTAGTTCTACTAGAACACGAACCGTAATTACATCATCTGTTTCAAATGCAACGGAAGGTGAAATTTCTTTGACATTAACTGCAACACAAACTAACGCTTTAGAAGCGCCTGCAAGATATGTCTATGACGTTGAGGTTACTAGAACAGCTGATGGTAACGTAACCAGAGTAATTGAGGGTATTATATCAACTAGACCCTCGGTGACAACATAAATAACAATATATTAATATATTAAGGAGAAAAAATGAGTTCTGAATTGAATACACAATCAACAGAAAAAACACAGGCGCCTAGAGTGCCTTCAATCTTTATTAACGGTAAAGAGTATAAACAAAACGAATTATCAGCGGATTGTTTAAACGCAATTGCTGTTAGACAAGACCTTCAAGCGCAAAGAGTAAGACATGTAGTGGAAGTAGAGAAAATAGATGTTCTTACAAAACATTATGACGAAAAAATTGAGAAGGAACTTGCTAAAAAAGATGAGTCTAAAAAAGACGAAACTACTGGAAATAATGTAGCAACAGCTGCAAATTCTAGTGCTAATATAGCAAACTAAAAATCTAAGCTAAATACCCTTTCTCTTATAAATATATAAATAGTATTAAAAGGGAGAGGGTATGGCAGTATCAGCAACAGTCAATCAAAATACAAGAATAACAGCAAATGTTGATTCTACAACATCTGCTGGGCCTAAAAAAGTTTCAGTCACGCAACCTGCGGCGACTCAAAGTCAGAAATTAAACCTTTTAAGTGATGTAAATGTAACCACGTTAAACGCTGGTGCTGTACTTCAATATGATGATACAACCACAAAATGGACAAGTACAAATGATTTAGTGACCGACAACGGAAATTTGATATTAAATGCAGGTAATTTTTAAACGGAGATATAAATGGCAACAATTATAAAAATAAAACGATCAGGATCAACGGCCGCTCCAGCAAATTTAGGTCAAGGTGAAATAGCTTATTCATGGAATACAGGTAAATTTTTCATTGGTACAGGTACTGAAACGGGAGGTAATGCTCAAAATATAGATATAATCGGTGGTAAAACATACATTGATATGCTGGATCATACCGCTGGTACACTTACTGCGTCTTCAGCTTTATTAGTTGACGCAAATTCTAAAATAGATAATTTTAACGTAGATAATTTAAACTTTAATGGCAATGATATTACTTCAACAAATACAAATGGTGATATTAAAATCAGTCCTAACGGAACTGGTGTAGTTGATGTTGATTCAAGTATCATAGATAATCTTGCAACACCTACATCAGGCGATCACGCAGCTACAAAAGCATATGTAGATAGTCAAGTTACTGCTCAAGATTTAGATACTGCAGGTGACTCAGGCACTGGTGCAATAGATTTAGATAGTCAAAGTCTAACAATTGCTGGTACTTCAAACGAAATTGAAACAGTAGCAAGTGGACAAACAATTACTATTGGTTTACCTAATAACGTAACCATAGGAAACGATTTAACTATTTCTGGTAACTTAACAGTTAACGGAACAACTACAACAGTTAATAGTACAACTACAACTGTTGATGATCCTATCTTTACAATAGGTGGCGATTCAGCTCCAGGTTCAGACGATAATAAAGATAGAGGTATTGAATTTAGATACCACACAGGAGCAGCTGCTAAAGTTGGTTTCTTTGGATTTGATGACAGTACAGGTAAATTTACTTTTATTCCTGACGCAACAAATTCAAGTGAGGTATTTTCAGGTACTGCAGGAACTATTGTAGCAAATTTAGAAGCAACTTCTGCTACAGTTGGTGGAGTTGCTGTTGCAACTACAACAGGTTCTCAAACTTTACAAAATAAAACAATTAGTGGTGCTTCAAATACATTAACAAATATTGGTAACACTTCATTAACAAATTCAGCAATTACAATTTCTGATGGATCAAATACTCAATCACTAGCATTAGGTAATACTCTTACCGTTTCTGCAGGAGAAGGTATTGACGCTGTTGTTAGTGCAACTGACACACTTACAATATCAGCTGAAGAGGCAACAAGTTCAAACAAAGGTGTTGCGTCATTTAGTTCAGATAACTTTACAGTATCATCTGGTGCCGTAACAGTTACAGACATTAATGGTGGTACCTTTTAATATAGGATATAAACTGTGGCAACTGTTATAAAACTTAAAAAAAGTGAAAGTGCAAACAGCGTACCTTCCACATCCGATCTACAAGTAGGTGAAGTTGCTATCAACTCAACCGATAAAAAGATGTATGTAAGAGACTCTGGAAATAATATTGTACAAGTTGCTTCAAATGACGTAGAAGAGGCAACTGCATTAGCGATTGCATTAGGATAATAAATGGCAAATACTTTCAAAGTTAAAACAAAAGGTGGTGGAAGTACTGGTGCTAATACAGCAATGACTGTATATACCTCACCCTCAGCAACAACTGCTATAGTTTTAGGTCTAACTCTTTCTAATATATCGACTTCAAACATAGAGGTAACAGTTAACCTTGAAAACAATGACGGTGATAATGTAAGTGTTGTAACCAACGCAGAAATTCCTGCTAAAGCGTCATTAGAAATCATGTCAGGAAATAAGTATGTTATGGAGACCTCAGATGTTTTAAAGGTAAAAAGTAATACTGCTAACAGCGTAGATACAACCTTAAGCATAATGGAGATCACATAAGATGGCTAGTTATCTTGGAAAATCACCTGCTCGTCTGGCAATTATAACAGACGACACAATTACATCTTCAAAAATTGTAGATAATACAGTTACATCAGCTGATATACTTAACGCAACTATCACAGGTGCTGATTTAGCAACAGATATAGCAATTTCAACTTCAGGATCAATTACAACTCCTACCATTAATAGTTCAAGCACATTAAATATTGATACAGTAGGAGCAATAACTTTAGACTCTGAGGACATAGGAAGAATACTTTTTAAACATACAGGAACCACATATGGTCATATATTAAGAAGTGGTCAAACTCTGGAATTAAAATCATCTATATCAGATGGTGACTTTGAAATACATGGTGTTGATGGAGGTGCTTCAATTGCAGCTCTTCGACTTGATATGTCAGAAGCTGGTACAGCAACATTTAATAGTGATGTAAAATTAGGGGATAATAGTAAAATAACACTTGGTGCTAGTGACGATTTACAAGTTTACCATGATGGTACTAATAGTTATATTAAAGACGCTGGCTCTGGTGATTTAAAAATTGAATCAAATTTTTTAAGAACAGTTGATACTAATGGTCATACTACAGCCACATTTGCTTCAGGTGGTGTAAATTTAAGACATACTAATAATGTAAAATTAACAACAACGTCAACTGGTGCAACTGTAACAGGTGATTTATCTGTTACTGGTGATTTAACAGTAGATACAGATAGTTTATATGTTGACGCTAATACAGGTAACGTAGGTATTGGAACTACTTCAGTTCAAGGTGGAACAGCAAGAACATTACAGATTGCACATAGTTCTTCAGCAAGACTTTTACTAGAAAATACTGGTGGTGGTCGAAAATATGGTTTCTTTGCAGGAACAGATGGTAAACTTGGTCTATTTGATTATTCAGGTGCAACTCAAAGATTAGCAATTGATACATCAGGAAATTTTG
>MDTB01150325.1_pt1 | contig 14179 bp, 14 predicted proteins | sample 811161 | NCBI WGS metagenome assembly MDTB01 (sample SAMN05326650, study PRJNA326480) | marine metagenome | isolation source: seawater | place: Mediterranean Sea | collected 2009
AACAAATCAATTAGTTGGCTACGGAGCTGCAAGATCTGCACCATTAATAATAGATTTATTTAATTTAAGTAATGAAATAAAATATATAATTGATGATAACCCAAGAAAAATTAATAAATTTATGCAAGTTGGCAATATTTCTATTCAGCCGTATAAAAAAGTTAAAAATGACATAAATAATAAAATTATTATAATCTTAGGATGGGCTCAAACTAAAAGAATTATTAGTTTTTTAAAAAAAAAATCATAAAAAAATAATTATTATTACCATTTTTCCTAAATTTGAGATTATAAAAATATAAATCTATGAGTATTTTAATTGTAGGAGGAGACAGTCGTTTATCTAAATATTTGGTATCTGATTTAATTAAAAAAAAATACAAATTTATCAAAACTTCAAGAAGAAATTCTAATAATGATATTTATTTAAACTTTGAAAATGTAGATAACTTTAGTATTCCAAATAATATCAACTTTGCGGTTATTGTTGGAGGCATTACTTCTTATGACGAATGTGATAATAAATATGATTATGCTTTCAAAATTAATTGTGTCAATATACCGAAGTTAATTTCAAGACTCTTAGAAAAAGATATATTTATAATATATATTTCAACCAATACAGTATTCAAATATAATTTATTGCCAAACGAAAAAGATTTACCATCTCCAGCTTTTCCTTATGCTAATTTAAAATATATAAGTGAACAAGAAATTTCAAAATTAGCCATAAAACAAAATAAAATAGATAAATTATCAATATTAAGATTAACAAAAAATGTATGTGAAAATACCTCTCCTTTTAATGATTGGATAAAATTTATATATAAAAAACAAAATTTTAATGCATTTAACGATCTTTATTTTGCACCAATAAGATTTAATGACTCTAGTAAAGCAATAATAAAAATTATTGAAACTAAATCTAATGGTATTTTTCATCTTTCAGGTGAAAAAGATTTAAGTTATGCTGATTTTGCAATTGGGTTTTTAAGTTTTTTAAAAATAAATCAAGAGTTGTGTAATAAAATTGACTCAAGAGATATTGGGGTAAAATTAAGATATAACCACAACGTTACTGCCTTGAGCATGAAATACACAACTAAAAAATTAAATTTAGAACCTATCAAATTAGATAAAATTTACAATTATCTTAAAAAATTTATAAAGTAATGATTTCATTGATAAAAAACATAAGCTTAATTTTTATTATTTTTGTTTTAATTATATTTAAAATTGCAAACTTTTTTATAAAAATAAAATTTTCTACAGTCCAATTTTCTAGAATTGGAGGTGTTTATCATCTTGATTGGCAATTATCTAAAAAAAAAAAATTAGATATTAATATAATTTATATTTTTCTTTATTCTGATAAAAATAACATTGCTAATAAATATTGGAGAGATTTATGGAAAAAACAAGTTCAAATAATAAAGGTACCGCATTTTATAATTTTCATAATAAATAATCTGAAGAAATATAGTTTTTTTGATGATGTTTTATTGAAAAGACAACCTGTTAACATAATTGGAAAAAAATTACATTTATTTCAAAAAAATAAATCTAATAACTTGATAAGAAATAATGATATTTTTCTTAAACATATTCTTAGTAATAGAGACCCTAATATTGAAATAAATCATAATGATATGATTAAGGGTGAAAGATTGTTAAATAAAATTGGAATTAGAAATAACAGTAAAATTGTGTGTATTCACAATAGAGATAGTGCATATCTTAAGAGTGTAAATGATCAAATTAATTGGGATTATCATAATTATAGAGACTTTAATATTAAAGATTATGAATTAACAGTATTTGAATTAATAAAAAGAGGCTATACGGTTGTTAGGATTGGCTCAATAACTGAGGGAATAATTAATATAAATAATTTAAACTACATAGATTATTCTAATTCTCAATTTAGATCGGATTTTCTTGATATATTTCTTTTAAAAAAATGTGAGTTTTTTATTTCATCTGATAGTGGTATTTCAGCTATAGCAGAGATTTTAAGAAAACCAATTGTTTATGTTAATAAATCATTACATTGGGAAAATCACAGGTGGGTTTTTGAGGCAATAGTCATATACAAAAAATTTTACTCTAAAAAAATGCAAAGACTTCTGACATTTGAAGAGTGTTACAATCTTAGAATTGGCTCAACTGATACAAATGATGTTTTAAAAGAACAATGTATAGAAATACAAAATAATACTCCTGAGGAAATTTTAAACGCAGTAATAGAAATGGAAGAATATCTTAAAAATAAAATTTTCTATAACGATGAAGATAATAATTTGCAATCAAGATACTGGAATATCTTTAAACCTAATGATTTAAGGTCTAAAAATTTTAGATTAGGAAGACATTATTTGCAAAATTATAAAATTCTTTTGTAATAGAGAAAAACTCGTATAAATAACATAAAATATGAAAGTGCCAATATTTGATCTTAGAGTAAAAAATAAATTAATAAGAGAAGAATTACGAGATAGTCTAGAAAAAGTTATTTCTAAAGGAAGGCTTTTTTTAGGAGATCAGGTTGATGAGCTTGAAAAGAAAGTTGCTAAGTTTTTAGGTGTAAAATATGCTTTAGGTGTCTCATCTGGAAGTAGTGCTATATATTTAGCATTACGTTCTTCTGGAATAAAAAAAAATGATGAAGTTATAACAACACCTCTATCTTGGATAATACCATCAAACGCAATTGTAGCCGCAAATGCTATTCCAGTATTTGCGGATGTAAGAAATGATTTTAATATTGATCCTAATTCAATAAGCTTAAATATAACAAATAAAACTAAAGTTATCTTACCAATGCATTATGCAGGACATATGTGTGAAATGAAAAAGATAAAAAAAATAGCGATTAAAAATAAACTTAAAATTGTTGAAGATGCTGCACAGGCTTTTGGTGCTAGTATTGATAATAAAAAAGCTGGAACATTTTCCTCAGCTGCTGGATTTAGCATGAACCCAATGAAAATGTTTGGTGGTTATGGTGAAGGAGGTATGGTTGTTACAAATAGTAAAAAAATATTTGATAAATTAAAAATTTTAAGACATGCAGGCACTACTTCAGATTATAAAAAAATAGTAACAAATAACTGCTTAGAAGTTTCATTAAATCATAAAATGGATACTATTACAGCCTCTTTTCTACTTGTAGCTTTTAAACATTTGAAAGAAAAGAAAAGCAGAATTGATAATATTGCTGATTTTCTCAATAAAAACTTGCACAAAAATATAATAAGTCAAAATGTAGCTGATAATGAAGTTCATGGAAGATATGTTTATCCAATAATTATAGATAAAAATAGAGATAAGCTTAGAAATTATTTACAGAAAAATAATATAGAAACAAAGATATTTAATTATCCACTTATTTACAATGCACCTGCTTTTAAAAAATATAAAAAAAGTAAATTAAAAACAGCAGAAAAATTACTAAAAACTAGTTTAATAATACCCTGTCATGATAAACTCTCAGATAATCAAATTGAATATATGGTTAAAACAATAAATAATTTTTTTAATTAAATGTTTAAAAAAAAAATCAATCATTATTTAAAATTAAAAACTAAAGACATATTAAAAAAATTTGGTCTTAAAATTGAAAAAATAACTAATTTAGAAACACAGTTATTAAAAGTTAATAATATAAAAAATAACAATGTTAAAATAAAGACAATAAAATCTCTCATAAAAAGATTTCCTAATTCACCAAAACTACATTTATATTTAATTAAATGCTTGCATGAAGAAGGTGATTCTGAAAAATTTGATCATTTCGAAATTTTTAATAAAAAAAGACAACAGAATATTGAAGATTTAGGATTATCCTCTTTAAATTTGGAATTTATATGGAGTGGAATGGTTGCTGGAAGTTTGGGTAATCACTATCCTTTGGAGAGTTTAATTAATGCTGCTAATTTAGGATTAAGAAAAAAAAACAATTAACTATTCTATTATCCAAAAAATTGAATTTGAGAAATAATCATTTTTTTAAATATTTTAATGAACACATAAATTTAATAAGAGATGAAGATACAATAAATAGCTTAAGAGCATTTGCAAATTTTCTAGAGCTACCCCTGGGAATTTGTATACCATTAGATTCATCTTGTCCCTCATTAGATGCTGCTTCAAATATTACTCAGTCTTTAAAAATAAAAAATAATGATAATAAACCTTTATTTAAACTTACTGATGAAGATTTAGAAAAAGGTTATAATATTTTACATTCTATAGGTGTTCCTAAAGATGCTTGGTATGTTACTCTTCATGCAAGGGAATTAGGTTATAGAGGAGAAAATCTTAATAACAGTTCAGAAGATTTTAGAAATACGGATTTAAATACTTATAATGAAGCTGCAAATTTTATTACTAATTCAGGTGGCTGGGTTTTTAGAATGGGCGACTCATCTATGAAAGATATAAATACCAATAACAAAAATCTTATTGATTATGCAAATAGTAAAATTAAATCAGAGTTCATGGATGTTTTTTTAGGAGCAACTTCTAAATTTTGTATTGGCTCCTCCTCTGGTTATTATCATATTCCTTTTACTTTTTCTGTGCCAGTTTTATTTACTAACAGTCCTAGATTTGAAGAATATTATGGATTAAGAAAAAATGATTTATATTTACCAAGGATGATCACTAAAAAAAATGAAAAAAAACCAATCAATTTGAATTTTTTTACGGATACTCCTCAGGGAATTTATAATAACAAACAATCATACCTAAAAGATGATTTAGAATATATACCAAATAGTTCTGAAGAAATTTATGCATCAACTGTTGAAATATTTAAGTCAATAGAAAAGAATAACATTAATAATGTAAATAAAAAACAGGGCGATTTTCTCAAATTAGCAAGGGCTAAATCAGACCAATATTATAAAGAATTCTTAACTCCTTTAGCTAATATAAGTGAATATTTTATTAATAATTTAGAATAATTTATTATTTAATTTTAAATTATATAAATTTTTGTTATTAGAATAATACTAACTTTTTAACTATGCTAAATAATAAAAAAATTTTAATTACTGGTGGAACTGGTTCATTTGGAACTTTTTTTATAAAGTTTATTTTAAAAGAATTTAATCCAAAAAAAATTATTATTTTTTCAAGGGATGAAATGAAACAATGGAATTTAGCAATAAAATTAAATAATAATAAAAAAATAGAATTTATAATTGGTGATGTAAGAGACAAAGAAACTTTAATTAAAGTTACTAAAGATATAGATTATATCATACATGCAGCAGCAACAAAGATAGTTCCTACTGCTGAAGTAAATCCATTTGAATGTATTAAAACAAATATTATTGGTGCAATGAATATAATCGATGCAGCAAAATTTAATAAAATCAAGAAAGTTGTAGCATTATCTACTGATAAAGCATCTAGCCCAATTAACTTGTACGGAGCAACTAAACTTGCATCTGATAAACTATTTGTTGCAGCTAATGAATCAAAAAATAATTCTACAGTTTTTTCAATCGTAAGATATGGGAATGTTATGGGGTCAAGAGGTTCGGTAATACCTTTTTTTTATGATCAGGCAAAAAAAAATAAAATTATAACTATAACTGACAAAAAAATGACTAGATTTATGATATCATTAGATGATGCATCGAAATTAGTACTAGAAGCTTTAAAAACTTCTATTGGTGGAGAAATATATGTAAAAAAAATACCTTCAATGAATATTATAGATATAGCAAGATCTGTTTCTGAAACATCTAAATTGAAATATATAGGTATAAGGCCAGGTGAAAAAATACATGAGCAAATGATAGGAAAGGAAGATGCTCCATTTACTTTTGAGTATAAAGAATATTATAAAATATTACCCTCAATTCATAACTTTTATTTAGATAAAAAAAGAATTAAAGATGGAAAAAAAGTTTCAAATGATTTCAGTTACTCTTCAGATAATAATAAAAAATGGATGAAAATAAGTGAATTAAAAAAATGGATTAAAAGTAATTTAAAGTAATGAAATCCATATATATAGTTGGAGCTAATGGACTTTTAGGTTCAAATCTTTCTCAATATTTACAAGAATATAATCTTCGCTTATCAGTTAGAACTTTTAAAAATATTTTTGATGATAAATATTATGATAGAAACAAAAATTTTAATAATCTAAATAAAAATATTAAAAAATTTAAACCAGATATAATTATTAATACTGTAGGTCTTGCAAATGTAGATGATTGCGAAAAATTTAAAAAAAAAGCTAAGTTTAGTAATGTAACTTTCGCAGTCAATTTATCAAAAATTGCAAAAAATATTAATGCTAAATTTATTCATATATCAACAGATCATTTATTTAATGATAACAAAAATTTTTACTCCGAAACAGATAAGCCTCACCCTCTTAATTACTATGCCAAAACAAAACTTGAGGCAGAAAAAAAAATATTAAATAATAACAAAGATTCTTTAATTTTAAGAACCAATTTCTTTGATTGGGGGCCTTTAGGCAACCCATCTTTTATAGATAAAATTTATAATAATCTTATAGTAAGTAAAGAAATACATTTATTTAATGATGTTTATTTTAATCCTTTAAGTATTAAAGAACTCTCTAAAATATTAGAAAAAATTTTTTTAAAAAAAAATATTACAGGGATATTAAATGTTACTAGTAGTGAAAGTATAAGTAAATATGAGTTTGGTTTAAAAGTAGCTAAAATTTTTAGTTTTAATAAAAATTTAATAAAATCAATTTCAAAAAAAGAATTAATTATTACAAGAAGACCAAATAAGTTAACACTTTCAAATAAAAAAATAAAAAAAATTCTTAATCTAAAATTTAAAACAACAAATGAAATGTTGAAAGATCTAAAAAAAATAAGAACTAAAAATAAAAATATTATTTTTCTTCCTTATGGAAAACATTTTATAGATAAAAATGATATAGATAGTGTAATAGATGTTTTGAAAAATAAAAGCTTAACACAAGGAAAAAAGATTGATGAATTTGAAAATAAGATATCTGAGTTTGTTGGCTCAAAATATGCTGTTGCAGTTTCTAGCTGTACTGCAGGTTTGCACTTATCTTCTATTGTTTCAGGCTTAAACAAAAATAAAAATTTTCTTACATCACCTATATCTTTTGTTTCTACATCTAATGCTGGAATATATCAAAATTCAAATCCAATTTTTGCCGATATAAATAAAGATACACTTAATATATCAACAGATTTCTCTTTAGATATTTTAAAAAAAAATAAGGTACACACCATTTTGCCAGTTCATTTCTCAGGTTTTCCAGCTGACATGAAAAAAATATCAAAAAATTTTAGAGGAAAATCAATAATAATAGAAGATGCAGCACATGCTCTAGGTGCAAGATATTCAGATGGAGCAATGGTTGGCTCATGTAAATACTCAGATATGTGTGTCTTTTCTTTCCATCCAGTAAAACTAATTGCCTCTGGAGAAGGTGGGATTGTTACCACTAATGACAAATGGATATATACGGAATTATTAAAATTAAGAAGTCATGGCATCAATAAGCTTGATGAAACTTTAGTTAACAAAAAACTTGCTTATGATCAAAACAATAATCAAAATATTTGGTATTACGAAATGCAAAAACTTGGTTTTCATTATAGATTAACAGATATTCAAAGTTCATTAGCTATAAGTCAACTTTCAAAAATTAAAAAATTTTTAAACAAAAGATTAATTTTAGCAAAAAGATATTCTAGATTATTAAAAAATTTTAGAAATTGTAAACCTGCTCAAAATGTAGATTATAATTATAGTGCTAACCATTTATTTGTTGTAAAAATTAATTTTGATAATCTTTCTATTTCAAGAAACGATTTAATGATTAAACTTAGAGATTTAAATATCGGATCACAAGTGCATTATTTACCTATTTTCTTACAGCCTTATTATAAAAAATTTAAATTTAAGTCAGTTGATTTTCCCAATTCAATGGAATATTATAACTCGTGTTTAAGTTTGCCACTTTATTATAATTTAGAATATTCTCAACAAGATTACATTGTTGATAAACTTTATGAATTAATAGAATGAAGTTAATTTTAGGTACTGCTCAATTTGGTAATGGATATGGTATTAAAAATAAATTTAATAAAATTGATTTAAAAAAAATAATAGAAATATTAGAAATTTCAAAGAAAAAAGGAATAAACTATTTGGATACCGCATCAGATTATAATTTTATAAATAGAATTAAAGGTAAATATAATTTATCTAAATTTGAAATTATAAATAAAATATCTTATAAAGATACACTACACTATAGTAATTTAAAAAAAAATATTTTTAATGATTTAAATAATCTAAAAAAAAATAATTTTTATTGCATTCATTTACATCAGCCGCACCTTTATAAAAAAAGAGAATTAGATAAATTGTACAATTTTTTATTGAAGTTAAAATCAGAAAAGGTGGTCAAAAAACTAGGCTTCTCTATATATAAGCCAGAAGAATTTTTTTACTATCAAAAATATTTTAAACCAAATATTGTTCAAGCTCCTCTTAATATATTTGATAGACGTATCATTAAATTTGGACTTGATAATTATTTAGAAAAAAAAGGAATTCAACTACATGCAAGATCAATCTTTTTACAAGGTTTATTATTGATGAAGAACAAAGATAAATATTTCAAAAAATGGGATAAAAATTTTAAATTATTAGATTTTCATGCAAAAAAAAATTCATTAACTAATTACGAGTTATCAATTAATTTTATTAAGCAGCAAAAAAAAATAAACTCAATTATTTTTGGTGTAGATAACATTAATCAGCTTAAAAATTCACTAAAAGCTTTTAAAAAACCTAATGTTAATATTCCAAAAAACTTAGGTCTAGATAATGAATTAATTCTTAATCCCTCAAACTGGCAAATTTAGTAATTTAAAATTAACAATTTATAATTTATGAATATATAAAATTTAATTTGAATATAATAAAAATATAAAAAATAAAATATGATAAAAAAAAATAATTCTTTATTAAAAAAAATTTACAACTTTCCTAAGTATGTTGATATAAGATTTTATTTTTATGAAAAATATTCTAAATTAAGAGGTAATTTATCTATTTTAATAAACAAAATTTTTAACCCACAAAATTTTAAAATTGGTAAAAACTATAAAGTTTGGGGACCAATACAAATTTTAATTGATGGTAAAGGTAAAATTGAATTAGGAGAAAATTTTTATGCTGTTAGTTCTGCTAAAAGATCATATATTACTCTTTTTTCAAGGTGCAAATTTACGAGTATTCATGGAGGAAAAATTATAATTGGTAATAATGTTGGAATTAATGGAACAGTTTTTGTTTCGAAGAATTTAATAAAAATAGGAGATAATACAATTATAGCTCCAAATACAATAATTATCGATCATGACGGCCATGAAATAAATAATCTTAATTCAAGAATAAATACAAAAGATTATGGAAAAGAAATTGAAATTGGTAAAAATTGCTGGATTGGAATGAATTGTATAATTTTAAAAGGAGTAAAGATAGGTGATAATACGGTTATAGGAGCTGGAAGTGTTGTAACTAAGAGCTGTGATAAAAATTGTGTTTATGCAGGTAATCCAGCTAAAAAAATAAAAGATATTAAAAAATGAATATTTATATTATCAAATTTTTATATTAAATATTTTGATGTACTTAATGCATAAAATCAAATAAAAATAAAAAAAATGGTTAAAAATAAAACTTTTGAGATAGGATATGACACTATCGAAAAAATAAAAATTGGCGATAAAAAAGAGTTATTATTCATCGGAGGTCCTTGTGCAATAGAAAACAGAGATCACGCATTATTTATGGCGGAAAAAATCAAAATTATTTGTGATAAATTAAAAATTAAATTTGTTTATAAATCTTGTTATGACAAGGATTGTAGATCATCTACAAATAGTTTTAGAGGTGTAGGAATTGAAGAAGGTTTAGAAATATTATCAGAAGTAAGGAATAAATTTAATATACCGGTTGTATCTGATTTTTCTGACCCATCATGGGCAAAAGAAACTGGTGAAGTTTGTGATGTAGTTCAAGTCCCTGCCTATCTTTGTCGTCAAACAACAATCTTAGAAGCAGCTGCAAAAACAAATAGACCTATACTATTAAAAAAAGGCCAGTTTATGAGTCCATGGAATATGAAAAATTCTGTGAATAAAATAGAGTCTTTTGGGGGATCAAAAATTTTACTTACAGAGAGAGGAACTTTTTTAGGTTATAATATGTTAGTCAATGATATGAAATCTTTTCCTATAATGTTAGAGACTGGATATCCTGTATGCTATGATGCTACTCACTCTATTCAAATGCCTACTTCTGCAGGAAATATTTCTGGAGGGGAAAGAGAGTTTATTCCATTTTTAGTAAGAGCTAGTGTAGCAAATGGTATAGATGCTTTATTTATGGAAGTTCATGATGATCCTAAAAATGCTCTTTCTGATCCCAATACTGTTTTAAATATTAAATACTTAGAGTCAGTCTTGGGTCAAGCAAAATTTATGTTTGAAGCAAAAAAAGAATTAGATGAAAAATATGGAGACATAAAAGTTGATTAACAAAAATTTAATAGTTAAAGATATTATGATTAAATTAGGTTCTTTTCCATTTATTAATAATAATTCTTTTTTAAAAGAAGCTATAGATTTAATGGATAAATTTAGACTTGGTATAATTTGTGTAGTTGATGAAAACAAAAAACTTTCTGGAATAATTACAGATGGTGATTTGCGAAGAAATTTAACTCTGGTTCAGAGACCTTTACCGTCTTACTTTATGGATAATGTTTTAAAACACTGTTCAAAAAATCCATTAACAATTAATGAAAATACAAATATTGAAGAGGCTTTAAAGATAATTGAAGAAAATGAAATTTGGGACTTGCCAGTTGTAGATAATAACAATGATCTTGTTGGTCTTCTTCACTTACATAACATTTTACGTAAAATTTTAATTAATAAATAAAATTATGAATATAAATATTAAAAATAGAAAAAAATTAAAGAATAATTTTAGGGACAGAAAAAAAATGTTTGGTGGATGGGTATCTTTTAGTCATCCCTCTATAATTGAAATTTTATCATATACAGGATTTGATTTTTTAGCTATTGATATGGAGCATTCACCTATATCTCTTGCTGACTCTCAACAAATTATTCAGATATCTCAAAGTTTTAATATTCCCTGTCTACCAAGACCAGTTAGTCATAGTAATGATTGGATAAAGCCAATCCTAGATTTTGGTGCTGATGGATTGTTTATAACTACATTAGAAAATATTGATCAATTAAAAAATTTAGAACAATTGTTAAAATATCCTCCAATTGGTAAAAGATCTTATGGAATAAATAGAGCTCAAGTATATGGATTTGAGTCAGAACAATACTTTAAAAGCTGGAATGATAGTTCAATAATGGTAGGTCAAATTGAAAATATTAAAGGAGTTGAAAATTTAGAAAGTATTTTAAAAATGAAAATTTTAGATGCAATTATGATAGGACCATATGATCTAGCTGGTTCAATGGGATATCCAGGACAAGTTGATCATAAAAATGTTAAAACAGAATGTAAAAAAATAATAAAAATATGTGAAAAATATAAAATTAGTGTGGGTACACAAGTTTCTGAAGTTTCTTCAAAAAAAGTTAAAGAACTTTATGAAATGAATTATACATATACAATTTTAGGATCTGATTTATTTTTGTTATGGAAATCAGCAGCATCTATAAAAAGTATAATTGATAATTTTAGATGAGTTATTTAGATAAAATTAATAATCTTGAGTCAAAAGTAGTAGCAATTTTTGGTGGTGGTGGTCATATTTGTAGTAAATTAGCTGAGGGGTTTTTAAAAGCAGGGTCAAAAGTTGTTTTATTAGATATTAGAAAGAAAAACTTATCAAATACAATAGAAAAATTAAATAATTTTGACGTTGATAATTTGAAAAGTTTAAGAGTTGACTCTACAAAAAAAAGTCATCAAGTTAAATCTTTGCAATTTTGTTTAAAAGAATTTAAAAAGGTAGATGTTCTCATTAATGGGTCTGGCATAAATTCGCCTATTGATTTTTTTAAAATTACTGAAAAAAACTGGGATGATGTGATTAAATCTCAACTAACCTCAACATTTTTAGGCTGTCAGGTATTTGGAAAATATATGGTTAGCAAAAAAAATGGTTCTATAATTAATATTTCTTCTGCTTCTTCTGGTCCTCCATTATCAAAAGCTTTCGCATATTCAGCATCAAAATCAGCTATAAAAAATTTAACACAAAATATAGCCAGAGAGTTTGCATCTTATAATGTAAGGGTAAATGCTTTAAGACCTGGTTTTTATCCAACAGACTGGAACTTAAAAAATTTTATTGATTCATCAAGAAAGAAGCAAATATTAAATCATACCCCAATGAATAGATTTGGCAAAACTGAAGAATTAATTGGTGCTACACTTTGGTTAGCAGGAGATAGCTCAAGTTTTGTTACTGGTGCTGAAATACCTGTTGATGGAGGATTTACTGCAATTACTATTTAATGTAATAAATTTAATGAATTATGAAAACTGCAATAATAATTGGTGGGACTAAGGGAATAGGATTAGAATTAACTAAATTTTTTCTAAATAATAATTATAATGTTTCAATAGGAGCAAGAGAAATACCAAAGAAAATTAATGATTTTAAAAATTTAATTTCCTTTAAAGGAGATTTTTCTAAAGAATCATCACACTTGAAGTTAATAAACAAAACATTAAAAAAATATAAAAAAATTGACGTATATATAAATAATGTTGGTTTAAGTGATTGGAAACCAATTAAAGAAGTTGACAAAAAATTTTTAGATAAAATGATTTTAAATAATTTTTATTCAGCAGTATGGGGTTGTAAAACTGCTTCCAGACATATGAAAAAAGGATCTTCAATTATAAATGTATCTTCAATTGCAGGAAAAAGAGGTTCTAAAAATAACTCAATTTATTCAAGTAGTAAATTTGCAATAAATGGATTAACTCAATCACTTGCTAAAGAACTTGGAAACAAAGGCATAAGAGTAAATTCAGTTTGTCCAGTATTAATAAAAACACCTGGATTAATAAAAGCTTTAAAAACTAGTCATTCACCAGCAAAAAAAGATATAAATATATTTTTAAAAGAATTTTCATATAACAATTCAGCACTCAATCGACTTCCTACTGCACTAGAAGTAGCAAAACTATGTTATTTTTTATCTTCAGAAGACGCATCAGCAATTACAGGACAAAATATTAATATTGATTGCGGTGTATTTCCTCAATGATATCAAAAAAATTTAGTATTGTTATACCAGCTAGATTGAATTCTTTAAGATTTAAAAATAAAATAATTGTCAATATTTTTAATTTGCCCATGATAGAGCATGTTAGAAGAAGAGCAGAAAAAAGTAAAATAAATAAAAAAAGTATTTTTGTAGTGACTAATAATAAAAGAATTGAAAAAATTGTTAATACAGCAGGTGGAAATATTTTAAAAAGTAAAAAAAAACATATTAACGGCACTAGTAGAGTAGCTGAAATTGTAAACAGATTAAAGACAGAATTTATTATTATATTACAGGGAGATGAACCATTAATAAGGCCATCTGATATAAATAAAATTGTTCAAGAAATAATAAAATACCCAAGTTATAATGTTTATAATACTGTTACAAATTTAAAAAAAAATGAGTTTAATGACAAATCAGTAGTAAAGTGTATTATAAATAATAAAAAAGAAATATTAGATTTTTTTCGTTATAAAAAAAAAATAAATAAAAAAAATCAATATAAAAAAATTCAAGGAATTTTAATATTTAAAAAAGAAGTTTTAAGTAAATATTCAAAATTAATAAAATCTTCTAACGAAATTAGAAAATCAATAGAGCAATTTAGATTTTTAGATAACAATTTTAAAATAAAGACTATAAATTTAAAAAAAAGCACACAGTCCGTCAATTATATCAAAGATTTAGGTAAAGTAATAAATATTTTAAAAGAAGATTCTGAACAAAAAAAAATATATAATTCCTTAGTTTAAATATAATGATTAAAAAAAATGATTATGATAAGTTGATAAATATTTTTAATAAAAAATTAAAAAATAATGAATATGATCCTTATTTTTTATCTATTA
>MDTB01158320.1_pt1 | contig 14178 bp, 11 predicted proteins | sample 811161 | NCBI WGS metagenome assembly MDTB01 (sample SAMN05326650, study PRJNA326480) | marine metagenome | isolation source: seawater | place: Mediterranean Sea | collected 2009
TAGCTTCTATATAAATTCTAAGAATAAAATTTATATAAATGTTGAAGTGTGTACGACAAATTTTGGTAACCTTAACCGTCCACACTTCTCTTCTTAAATTTTTACTTTTCAAATAGCTAATTAGGTCTAAAAAAGCCTAATAATCCTCAGTAATTCATTAAATAAACATTAATTTTATTGAGAAAGTGTGCTGCTTATAAGCTAAATTAAAAGTAAATCAAGCATTTAGCATTTAAAAAGTGCTAAAATATGTAAGCAAAACAAGGTTTTTTTTGATTTTTTTTGATTTGTCATTTAATAATTGAAAATTCTAGATGATATTCAATTTAAATAGGCTCGTAAAAATAATCAGGATCAATACTGAGATTTCATTCCTATTTTTATTAATATTTATGACTGTTTTGAGTACATCATTCTATAACAGCAAAAAAAAATCAATTAATGAAAATTATAAAGATACTTTAAATAATATATATTTTCAAAAAACTTTAAGCCATCTTCTAAGCAATCTCTCCCCAAAATTCAAAAATATTGAGCATAAAATTTCAGAGGGAGAAACATTCCATAAGATATTAAATAGTTATTCTATTCCAAACAGTGAGATCGTTAAAATAAAAAAAAAATTAAATAAAAATTATAATCTAAATAATCTCAAAACTAACCTAACACTTAAATTTACAATTGATGAATCAAATAATAATAGAAAAGTTACTAGCTTTTTATTTCCAGTTTCTAGAACTCAAAAAATTCTTTTATCAAGAAATTTTGAGACAGACATGTTTCAAAGTAAAGATATTATTACAAACTTAAATAAAAAAATTGTATTTAAAGAAGGAAAAATTTCACAAAGTTTATACAAATCAGCTTCTACTCTAAGTATAAAACCAAATATAATTATTGAGTTTGCAAGAGTTTATGGTTTTCAAGTAGATTTTCAAAGAGATATAAGAAAAAATGATAGCTTTCAAATAATGTATGAAATTTTTGAAGATGATAATGGCAAAATTTTTGAGACCGGTAATATTATTTTTGCAAATCTTAAATTGAGTGGAACAAATAATCAGCTGTACTTTTTTGATAAAAAAGGAAGTAAAGGTCATTACGATGAGTATGGCAAAAGTGTAAAAAAAGCTTTAATGAAAACTCCAATTAATGGAGCAAGATTATCTTCTTCATTTGGTATGAGAAAACATCCTATTGATGGTTATAATAAAATGCATAGGGGAACAGATTTTGCTGCGCCATCAGGTACACCGATAATGGCATCTGGAAATGGGATAATAACTAGAGCAAAATGGTGTGGAGGAGGAGGAAACTGTATTAAAATAAAACACAACTCAACCTATCAAACAGTGTATGCTCATATGAAAAATTTTGCTCGTGGTATAAAAGTAGGATTAAGAGTAAAGCAAGGTCAAATTATAGGCTATGTAGGTTCCACAGGAAAATCTACTGGCCCACATCTACACTATGAAGTAATTGAAAACGGAGTAAAAATAAATTCTCAAAAATTAAAGTTACCATCAGGTAAAATATTAAACGGAAAAGAAAGAAAATTATTTGAAATTCAGAAAATAAAGACAGATGTGTTAAAATCTGAATTAATTATTGGCCTTAAATAAAATATCTTAAAGTTTTTTAATTTCGGTTTCTTTAGAAGCTTCTTCAGTCTTTATTGGAGTAACAACTTCTGACGTAATAGTCTTTACTCTCGTAATCCTGTTGTTCTCTTGCTCTTTTTGTATCCTAGTAAAATGATCAGCATGTTGAAAGTAATTTTCAGATAAAATTTTATCTCCATTTGCTAAAGCTTCTCTTGCTAAGTCATTATATTTTTCAATTAGCTTAGAAGCGTTGTGATTATTTCTTCCTGGGGCCTTTCTTTGAAAAGCATCATTATTTGAAAACTTAGATCCCTCATCACTTCTTCTAAAAGAGGATCTTCTATTATTATTACTTCTAAATGAAGATCTTCTATTATTATTATTTCTAAATGTTACCATATTTTTTACTATTTTAAATTTTAGTGCTTATAATGCAGCGATCATTGTTTCCATAATCTTTTTGAATTTTATTAACATAAAAACCTTCATTTTTTAACAACTCTTTAACAATATTTTTTTGGTTAAATCCTATCTCCAAAATAAATTTCCCATTTTTTTTAATCAAAATTTTTGCTTTTTTAATAACTTTTTTTATTTTTGAAAAACCATCAAATCCACCATTCAATGCTAACTTCGGTTCAAAACTAGCTACTTCTCTTTCCAAATATTTTAAATTTAATAATTCAATATATGGAGGATTTGAAACAATTAGATCATATTTGCCAATCATAAAATTGTCAACATCTGAATTATAAAATTTAACTCTATGGGCCACATTAAGTTTTTTTGCATTGAATTTACTAACGTTTATACTTTTTTTTGAAATATCTATTCCTATTCCATAAAAGTTTTTTCTTTCTTTTAACAAAGACAAAAGAATACATCCTGAGCCAACTCCAATATCAAGAACACGAATTTTATGTTTTTTTGGATATATTTTTAAAACTTGATCTATAATATGTTCAGTATCAGGTCTTGGAATTAAAACGTCATTATTTACATAAAATTCATATTTCCAGAATTCTTTTTTATTAATTAGATAAGCGATAGGCTCACCATTTTTCCTTCTATTAATAAGATTATTATAATTTTCTAATTGTTTTCTATCTAAAACCTTTTTAGGATTAAGGATAAGATATTTTTTTTCTTTATTAATTATTTCACTTAAGAGTATTTCACTATCAAGATTTGGACTTAGAATTTTATTCATTTTAAGAATATTTTTACCTTGATATAATGTATTATAAATATTCATATTCAAATTAGATTACTTAATTTTTCTTCTTGAGCTTGTAATGTCAAGCTTTCTACCATTTCATCAAATGCCTCACCTTCTAAAAATTCATCAAGTTTATGCAATGTTAAATTTATACGGTGATCTGTAACTCGTCCTTGTGGAAAATTATAAGTTCTAATTCTCTCAGATCTATCACCACTCCCAATTTTGTTTTTTCTATCTTCTGATCTCTCTTGATCAATTCTTGATCTTTCTAAATCATATAGTCTTGATCTTAAAATTTTCATACCCTTTGCTTTATTTTTATGTTGGGATTTTTCATCTTGTTGAGATACTGATAAACCTGTCGGTATATGAGTAATTCTTACAGCACTGTCTGTTGTATTTACAGATTGTCCTCCTGGCCCTCCAGCTCTGAATACATCAATACGTAAATCTGACTCGTTAATCTTTAAATCTACCTCTTCTGCTTCTGGCAAAACTGCAACAGTAGCAGCTGAAGTGTGAACTCTACCTTGGGTTTCTGTATCTGGTACTCTTTGAACACGATGAACACCACTTTCATATTTTAAGGTTGAATAAATATTTTTTCCTTTAATAGATGCTATAACTTCTTTTAATCCACCTGCCTCACTTTGAGACATGCTTATTAATTCTAATTCCCACTTTTTTTTATTACTTACTTTTTCATACATTTTAAATAAATCAGAAGCAAATAAGCTTGCCTCCAATCCCCCAGTACCAGCTCTAATTTCAATAATAGCATTTTTTTTATCAGCTTCATCTTTTGGAAGTAAAAATAATTTTAATTTTTTTTCAATTATTTCATTCTGTGTTTTAAGTGTTTTTAACTCTGTTTCTGCCATTATAATAAAATCTTTATCACTATTTTGATCTTCTAGTATTTTTTCTAATTCCTTTTTTTCATTTTCGTAAGAATGATATTTTTTTGCATCATCAATAATTTCATTTAAATCAGAATACTCTTTTGATTTTTCTGCAAATTGTTTTTTATCTACATTTCCAGACGATAATTCTTTTTCTAATAAGGAATGACTAGATATTAAATCTTCAATTGTTTTTAATGGGATCATTATAATTTTTTATCAATCTCAGCTGCTTTTTTTTCAACTTCGCTTACGACTCTCGATATAATATCTTTAGATAAGACTTTTTCATTTTGTATTCCAGATAAATAAAGCATATTGTTTCCCTTCCCACCGCCTGTAATTCCTATATCTGTCATAGAAGCTTCACCAGGACCGTTAACTACACAGCCAATAATAGATAAAGTAATTGGTGTTTTTATATGAGAAAGCTTTTCTTCTAAAATTTTTACAGTATCAATTACTTGAAAAGCTTGTCTAGCACATGATGGACAAGAAATAATCTTTACTCCTCTTTTTCGTAAATTAAGCGATTTAAGTATTTCATTGCCAATTTTAATTTCTTTTACTGGATCATCAGATAACGAAACTCTTATAGTGTCACCAATTCCATCCATTAAAAGTGACCCTAATCCCATAGATGATTTGATGCTTCCAGGAATAAAGCTTCCTGCCTCGGTTATTCCAAGATGCAAAGGATAATCTGTAATTTTTGAAAGTTGTCTATAAGCTCCTATTGATAAAAAAATATCTGAAGATTTTACACTTATCTTAAAATTAAAAAAATCCTGATCCTCTAAAATTTTTATATTTCTGATAGCACTTTCTACTAAAGCCTCAGGACAGGGTTCTTTATATTTTTCTAATATATCTTTTTCAAGAGAACCAGCATTTACACCAATCCTTATCGAACAATCATTATTTTTAGCAGCAGTCAGTACTTCATGAATTTTTTTTTTATCTCCAATATTTCCAGGATTAATTCTCAAACATTTTGCTCCATTTTCTGAGGCTTCAATTGCTCTCTTATAGTGAAAATGAATATCAGCTATTATAGGAACTGGAACATGCTTTGTAATTTCTTTTAAGGCTAAAGTTGAGTCTTCATCAGGGCAAGAAACTCTTACTAAGTCTGCTCCCTCTTCACTAATATCATTAATTTGTTTTATAGTAGCTTTAACATCTGAAGTTAAAGTGTTAGTCATTGATTGTATAGAGATTGGATTGTCTCCTCCAATCTTAACGTTTCCAACTCTAATGACTTTTGTTTTTTTTCTTTTTATATCTCTATAAGGTCTTATGCTCATTTTTAATCTTTAATCTAATTTAAATTCTTTATGCAAGGCTGCTACAGCTTTTTTAGTTTGTTTGTTTGAAATTAAAACAGAAATTTTAATTTCAGATGTAGAAATCACCATAATATTAATTCTTTTTTCTGCAAGTGCTTGAAACATTCGATAAGTAATTCCGGGAGTTGTAACCATTCCTACACCAATAATTGAAACTTTTGATACATTTTTATCATACGCTAATTTTCTGAAAGAAATCTTCTTATTATCTTTTATTATCTTTTGGGTTTTTTTTAAATCTTCAGATTTAATTGTAAAAGTCATATCAGTCTCTTTTCCATTCAAAGAAATATTTTGAACTACCATATCTACATTTATTTGGTTAAGCGATAATGGTTTAAAAATTGAAGCAGCTACTCCAGGTTTATCTTTTACTCCTACTATAGTTACTTTTGAGTCATTTTTTGTTGAAGAAATTCCAGTTATAATTTGATTACTCAATGAATTTTTTGAACTAGTAATCAATGTGCCTGATTTTTTTTTAAAAGATGATCTCACAAGAATATCAATCTTATGTAATTTTCCATCTTGCACTGATGATGGTTGCATTACTTTAGATCCAAGCGATGCCATTTCCAACATGTCATCATATGATATTTTGTCAATTTTTTTTGCTTTACTATTAATTTTTGGATCTGTGGTATATACACCTTCTACATCTGTATAGATTATACATTTTTCAGCTTTAAAAAATTTGGCAACAATTATTGCAGAGGCATCCGACCCTCCTCTGCCCAACGTAGTAATTCTAGCCTCATCATTAATACCTTGAAAACCAGTAATAATCGGTACACCTCCAGTCCTTATAAAATTTAATATTTGATTTTTTTTAATTTTATAAATTCTGGAGTTATTATGTGGTCCTTTTGTTAAAATTGGTATTTGCCAAGCCATCCAAGATCTAGATTTATATCCTAAATGATTAAGTCTACCCGCAATCAAAGCACATGCTGCTTGCTCTCCAGAGGCTAATAGTGAGTCATATTCTGCTTTATCAAAATTATTACTAATAAGTTTTGATTTTTTGATTAAATCATTTGTAATTCCACCTATAGCAGATGAAATTACTATCACTTTGAATCTTTTCTTTTTATAAAAGCTAATAATATTAGCTACTTTTTTAATTCGCTCTATAGTTCCGACTGAAGTTCCTCCGAACTTTAATACAACAGTTTTCATTGATTATTCTATTAAAATTATATTTGATAAAATACATCTTAATTGTTATGTCAGCAAGTGATCTATTATGAAATCAGTAAATAAAAATGAAATTGATAAATTTTCTAAAATCGCCGAAGAATGGTGGAATCCTAAAGGAAAATTTAAACCATTACACAATTTTAACCCTATTAGGATTAAATATATAAAAGATAATATAATAAAAGATTTTAATCTAAGAATTTCTAATAAGCCTTTAAAAAATCTTAATATTTTAGATATTGGATGTGGTGGGGGATTATTATCTGAACCAATGTGTAGACTTGGAGCTAATGTGGTTGGCATAGATGCATCAAAAAAAAATATTGAAGTAGCAAAATTTCATGCAAAACAAAATAAGCTTAAGATAGATTACAAAACTGCTTCTCCTGAAAAATTAAAGATCTCAAAAAAATTCGATGTAATCTTAAACATGGAGATTGTTGAACATGTTGAAAATATAGAATTTTTTATTAAAGAGAGTTCTAGATTGCTTAAAAAAGATGGAATTATGTTTATAGCAACATTAAATAAAACATTAAAATCTTATGCTTTTGCTATCGTGGGTGCTGAATATATTTTAAAATGGCTTCCTATTGGAACTCATGATTGGGAAAAATTTATTAAACCTGAAGATCTAATTAAAATTTCAAAAAAAAACGAACTCATTTTAAAAAAATTAGATGGAATGAAGTTTAACCTATTAGATAATAGCTGGAAATTAAGTAGTGATACATCTGTTAATTACATTCTTAAATTTTTTAAAAATTAGTTGATATTATCTTTAAACCAAGGAATCATTTCTGTTTCTATACCTTCTTCCCTTAGTTCTTTTAACTCATTAAAAGATGCTGTCCCATAAATTCCTTTTGAATTTTTTTTATCATTATAATGAATAGATCTTGCTTCTTTTGCAAAATTTTCACCAACATATTTAAAGTTTCTTTTAATAAATTCTTGATACTCATTCATTTTTTTCTTTATTTTTTTATATTTAGGATCTTTTGTTTTGATCTCATTTTTAGGCTTTAAAACACTCGGAGACATTAAAGTTTTCTCTATTTTAAAAGAATTACAAAAGTGACAGTTTAAATATTTTTGTTTTTTTAATTTATCATATTCTTTTGATGATGAAAACCAACTGTCAAATGAGTTATTACAATCTTTACAAATTAATTTATACTTAATCATTATTTAAGTTCTATAATCTGAGTTAATTTCTATATATTTTTTTGTTAAATCCATTGTATATGCAATAAAATTTTTTTTACCAACATTTATATCTACAATTATATCAATTTTTTTTTCTTCTTTCATATAGACTGAGGCATCATCCTCAATATATGATTTTGATAGTTGTCCTTTTTCTATAATCTTAATATTTCCAAGTTTGATAGATAATTTATTTATGTTGATATCAACATTTGCTTTACCTATTGCCATAACAATTCTTCCCCAATTAGGATCTCTTCCTGCAATAGCAGTTTTAACCAAAGGAGAGTTAGCAATTGAGAAAGCAATTCTTTTAGCATCTTCTTGTGTCTTACATTTATTTACCTCTACTTTAACAAATTTCGAAGCCCCTTCTCCATCTGCGGCTATTCTCTTAGCTAAATTTAATAAAACACTGTGAAGAGCTTGATCAAAATCTTTTATTTCCTCTGAGTTTATATTTTTTATTTTTTTATTTTTTATTTTCGATGTTGAAAAAATAGTAACCATATCATTAGTACTTGTATCCCCATCACAACTAATTGCATTGAATGTTGTTTCAATATTTTTCTTTAACAATTTTTGAAGAATTTCATTTGAAAGATCTGCATCAGTAAAAATGTAACCCAAAGTAGTTGCCATATTAGGAAAAATCATTCCTGATCCTTTAGCAATTCCATAAATCTTTACTTTTGAATTTGCAATTTTACATTCCTCCATTGCAAGTTTTGGCTTAAGATCAGTGGTCATTATACCTAAGGCAGCCTTCATCCAAATTAGTTTATTTTGAGTATATCTAATCTTATTGATTAATTGAGGAAGACATCTCTTTATTTTTTCTTTCGGGAACTCTTCTCCTATAGTTCCAGTACATCCAAACATAATTTCTCCAGAAGAAACTTTTTCAGGTTTATCTTCATCCTCTATTTGTTTTTTGGTCAAACCAGAGGAAAGTTCATCTGCTATTTCTTTTAAACTTTGAAATCCTTTAGCACCAGTAAAAGCATTTGCATTTCTGGTATTGACTAATAATATTTTTATTTTTTTACTTTTAAGATTTAAATTCCATTTGATGTTTTCAGAAACTATTTTTGATTGGGTATAAACTGAAGCGTGATTTGCACCATCCCTAAAATAAAACATAACCAAATCATCCCGAGACTTATTGTATAAATTTGCACTAATAGTTGATATTGAAAGACCATCAATATGGTCTAGATCCTGAAAATCAATCATTTTCGAATCTCCACTTGAATATATAAAATTTTCCATGTTTATTTTCTTACTATTTAAAATTTTTATTTAATAACTATATAAAAAGCTATAATTAAATAATATATCAAATATAACTAAATGCTTAACCCTATAAAGTTCATATCAAAATTCATTAAATCAGGTAACCAAAATGAGCTTGATAGAATCAGCAAGATAGTCGAAAAGGTTAATTCTTTCGAGAGCAAAGTAGAAAAAATTGCAGATTCTGATTTTCCAAAAAAAACTTTAGAATTAAAAAATAGACTAAAATCAGGTGAAGATATTAATCTTTTATTACCGGAGGCTTTTGCTCTTGTGCGTGAAGCATCCAAGAGAACTAGGAATGAAAGACACTTTGATGTGCAATTAATAGGGGGTGTAGTACTTCACGAAGGAAAAATATCTGAAATGAGAACTGGTGAGGGAAAAACTTTAACTATTACTCTTGCAGCTTACCTTAATGCTTTAAATGAAAAAGGTGTACATGTAGTCACAGTAAATGATTATCTTGCTAAAAGAGACTCTGTGGAGATGGGGGAAATTTATAAATTTTTAGGACTCACGTCAGGATATATCAATACAGGACAAGATGATCATGAAAGACAAAAAAATTATAATTATGACATCACATATGCCACTAACAGTGAATTAGGGTTTGATTACTTAAGAGATAATATGAAATTTTCTAAAGATCAAATGGTTCAAAGAGGACATTACTTTTCAATTGTTGACGAGATAGATTCATGTTTAATAGACGAGGCAAGAACTCCGCTGGTAATTTCAGGCGCCGCTGATGATAAAACTGAACAATATCTTGTAATAGATAAACTGGTTAAACAATTAAAAGCTGAAGACTACGAAATTGATGAAAAAGAAAAGAATATATTATTAACAAATCAAGGAATAAACAATGTCGAAAAAATTTTTTCAAGAGCAGGGATTCTTAAAAATGATAATTTTTATGACCCTCAAAACTTAGGATTAGTTCATCATGTAAACCAATCTTTAAGAGCTAATCATTTATTAGAAAAGGGGAAAGATTATATAATTCAAGAAAATTCTTTAAAAATAATTGATGAACTTACTGGAAGAATATTAGAAGGTAGAAGATTTGGTGACGGACTACATCAAGCTCTTGAGGCTAAAGAAAGGATTGATGTGCAGGCAGAAAATCAAACTCTAGCCTCTATTACTTATCAAAATTATTTTAAACTTTATAATAAAATTTCTGGGTGCACAGGAACAGCAGCTACCGAATCTGAAGAATTCTATGAGATATATAATTTACCTGTCGTAGTAATTCCAACTAATAAAAAGATGATAAGAAAAGATTGGAATGATCAAATTTTTAGAACTGAATTAGAAAAAAATGAAGCAATTGTTGAAAAAATTCTTGAGTGTAACAAAATAGGACAGCCAATATTAATTTTTACATCTAGTATCAATAAGTCAGAAATATATTCGAAACTCTTAAATAAAGTAAAAATTAAACATACAGTACTAAATGCAAAAAACCATGAAAACGAAGCTGAAATTATTGCAAATGCTGGAAAACTGAATTCAGTTATAATAACTACAAGCATTTCTGGAAGAGGTGTAGATATTCAACTTGGCGGTAAAAAAGGAACTATGCCAGATGAAGAGCTAAATATTAACAAAAAAAAAATAAAATCTCTTGGCGGTTTGTTTGTTATAGGTACAGAAAGAATGGAGTCTAGAAGAGTAGATAACCAAGCAAGGGGAAGAGCTGGTCGACAAGGCGACGAGGGAAACTCAATTTTTTATGTAAGTTTAGAGGATGATTTAATGAGAATTTTTGGCTCTGAGTCTATGAATAATATTCTTCAAAAGCTTGGTCTTAAAGATGGGGAAAGTATTGATCACCCATGGATAAATAAAGCTTTGGAGAGAGCACAACAAAAAGTGGAAGCAAGAAATTTTGATATAAGAAAAACTTTACTTAAATTTGATAATGTTTTGAATGATCAAAGACATGTAATATTTTCTCAGAGGGAAGAAGTGATGAATAGTTCCAAAATTTTTGATTATTCTGATCAATTTTTAACTGAAATATTAGAAAATTTGATTGCTTTAAAAAATCAAAATATTTCAAAAACTAAAAATAATGAATTTCAAAATCAACTTAAGATATTATTAGGTAAAAGTTTTGATGATAAAGAGTTTAGTGCCTTAATAGATTTAAACGACAAAGAGTTTAGAGAAAAAATTAATCTTAAATTTTTAGATTCAAGAAATGAAAGAATTAAGTTAATAGAAAATGATCAGGCTATGGAAATCGAAAAAAGGATTTTTTTACAAAGTATAGATTTAAATTGGAAATCACACATTCAATACCTTGAACAATTAAGGCAAGTAATAGGACTTCGATCTTATGGCCAAAGGGACCCTTTAGTAGAATATAAAAAAGAAGCATTCTCTTTATTTGAAACTTTGCTGGAAAAATTAAAAAAAGATTACATAAATATCTTGTTCAATCTTAAAATTGTTCAGCAAGAATCACAAGAAAAAGTCGTCTCTAAACCAACTAAAATTGACCCAAAATATGTTGGGAAAAAAATGAGTAGAAATGAACCTTGTTTTTGTGGATCAGGTAAAAAATATAAACGATGTTGTGGAGCCTTATAAAAAATAAACGATAGATAAAAGTAAAGTTAAAACCACAACTGCAACAAAAAATATATTTTTTTTAATTAATAATTTTTCAATTAAAATATTAATCTTATTTTTTTGTATAGTAAGAGTACTAGCATTATCTAATTGACTTGAGAAACCCTTACCTCTTCCTATATTCAAAAATTTATTTTTTCTATGATTCAAAACTTCTTCTCTATTCATGTTTTTAAAATCATCTAAATTTTTTGAAATTGATTTTTTAACATTTTCTAAAATCAAATCTCTATTCCTATGAGCACCTCCGACAGGCTCTTCGACAATTTCATCAATTACTTTTAATTCCATTAAGTCTCTAGCTAAAATTTTCATTGCTTTAGCAGCATCAAGAACTTTTTTCGGATCTCTCCATAAAATTGTAGCACATCCCTCTGGAGATATTACAGAATAGATAGCATTCTCTAACATAATAACTCTACTAGATGATGCTAATGCTATTGCACCACCAGACCCACCTTCACCAATGATTATTGCAATCGTAGGAACGCTCAGTTCCATAGAGCACTCTATAGATTTTGCTATTGCTTCTGCCTGACCTCTCTCTTCAGCTCCAACACCAGGATAAGCGCCAGGTGTATCGATAAAAGATATAATTGGAATATTAAACTTATTAGCAATTCTCATCAGTCTAATTGTTTTTCTATAGCCCTCAGGTCTCATCATTCCAAAGTTTCTCTCTATTCTGGTATCTAAGCTATCTCCTTTCTCTTGACCAATTACCAAAACTGAACTTTCATTAAATTTTGCAAATCCTGCTAAGACTGATTTGTCTTCTCCATAAAATCTATCTCCAGATAATGGAATAAAATCCTCAAATAGGTTGTCTATAAAAAATTTTGATTTTGGTCTATCTTCATGTCTTGCGACCAGAGTTGTTTGCCAAGGATCTAAATTAGAATAAATATCTTTTAATTTTTTATTTAATTCAGTTTCAAAATTTGAAATTTTATTTGTGTCTACTTCTGAAAGACCATCTTGATTATATGGGTCTTTAAGCTTTTCAATTTCATCTTCTAAATTTTTTATTTCTGTTTCAAAATTTAAATAATTTTTCATTATATTATATAATTATTAATTAATTCTTAAAAAAGGCAATAAAATGTTTTAATTAATTAACATTTGACTTAATTCAATTAACGTTTTAAGTTTCGCGTCTAGAGAGACTACCAAACTACATTGTGAAATGATTAAAAAATATACAAAAATTAACGATTTTTCAGTATCAAATGAACTATTAAACTTTATAAATAATGAGCTTCTTAAAAATACTAAAATTTCATCTAAGAAATTTTGGTTAGGCTTTAGTAAAGCTGTGCACCAATTAGCACCTAAAAATAAAGAACTAATAAAAAAAAGAGAAAATTTACAAAAAAAAATAGATGAATGGCACATCAAGCATAAAGGCACTGAAATTAAGATTGAAAATTACAAAAAATTTTTAAAAGAAATAGGATACCTTAAAAAAGTTGGGCCTGATTTTAAAATTAAAACTAAAAATGTTGATGAAGAGATTACAAGTATTGCTGGACCACAATTAGTAGTTCCTATAATGAATGAAAGATATGCTCTTAATGCAGCAAATGCAAGATGGATGAGTTTATATGATAGTCTATATGGTACTGATGTTATTAAATCAGAGGAAGGTGGAAGTGAAAGATATGATCCAGCAAGGGGCCAAGAAGTAATAAAATACGTTAGAGAATTTTTAGATAAATATGTACCAATAAAAGGTACAAGCTGGAAAAGTATTTCTAATTTAATCGTTAAAGATGGGAGTCTAGTAATTTATAAAAATGAGAATAAGTTTGGATTAAAAGATAAGAAAAAATTTGTTGGTCATAGAGGTGCTAGTAATAAACCTTCAGCAATTATTTTAAAGAATAACAATCTTCATATAGAAATAATTATAAATCCTAGAGCATTTAGTGCTGCTCATGATATAGCGGGAATAAGCGATGTAATAGTAGAGTCAGCTATTTCTACCATTTGTGATAACGAGGACAGTGTAGCTGCTGTTGATGCTGAAGATAAAGTTATTTGTTACCGAAACTGGTTAGGCTTAATGAGGGGTGATTTAAAATCAAAATTTGAAAAAAATGGAAAATTTTATGAACGTAAATTAAATCCTGACAGAAGCTATATTTCTAAAAAAGGAAAAGGTCTAAAACTTCACGGAAGAAGTTTATTATTGATAAGAAATGTTGGTCACCTTATGACTAATCCTGCAATTACCTTAAAAGATGGCTCAGAAATACCAGAAGGAATTATGGATGCATTTATAACTGTGGCTGCTTGTCTTCATGATTTAAATAAAAAAAATAATTCAAGAACTGGTTCAATTTATATTGTTAAGCCAAAAATGCATGGCCCTGATGAAACTGCATTTACAGATTTAATTTTTTCTAAAGTTGAAGAAGTTTTAAAATTAAAAAAGAATACTTGTAAAATTGGTATCATGGATGAAGAGAGAAGAACTTCTGCAAACTTAAAAGAATGTGTTAGAACTCTTGAAAATAGAGTGTTTTTCATTAATACAGGATTTCTTGATAGAACTGGTGATGAAATGCACACTTCAATGGAAGCTGGCCCTATGATTAAAAAGGGAGACATGAAGTCCTCTAAGTGGATTGGAGCTTATGAAAATAATAATGTAGATATTGGATTGCAATGTGGTTTTTCTGGTAAAGCACAAATTGGAAAAGGAATGTGGGCTGCCCCAGATAGAATGGCAGATATGTTAAAGGAAA
>MDTB01182388.1_pt1 | contig 14177 bp, 15 predicted proteins | sample 811161 | NCBI WGS metagenome assembly MDTB01 (sample SAMN05326650, study PRJNA326480) | marine metagenome | isolation source: seawater | place: Mediterranean Sea | collected 2009
AAAGTTATTTCTACCCATTTTTAAGTCCCATTGTCCAATTTTTTTATAATTAAGTTCTGCGTTTAGGCTTGTTAAAGAAAATATAGTTAAAAAAAAGATATAAATTATTTTTTTTATTAGCATTTATAGTAACCTCCTTGTAAGTAAAATTAATATACCACATGGTACATAATATATATATACCAAATGGTATATTATTCAAACTTTATTTTTTTAATTAATATGATAATAGTAATGTATGATGAGGCAAAATTCCCTAAATATTAATGATATAATTTTTAAATGCATGAATAAGTATTGGGAAAAGGGAATAAATTCTTTTTCATTCAACTCTATTATATATTATTCAGGAGTTTCTAAACCAACTATGTATAGGTTAGTTGGCGATGAAGTTACTTTAAAAAATAAATCTTTAAAGTTATATTATGAAAAAATTTTAAAGCAGTCACACTTTAATATTGAAAATGCCACAAGCCTATTTCATTTTATAAGTCAAACTCTAAATAAAATTCAAAATAAAAAAGATGGCATTGCTAACCTTGAAAATGGGCTTTGCTATTTTCAAAAAACTAGAATAGTTAAATATACTCTAGATAAGAAAATTAAATTTACACTAAATAAGATGGATGAAGATTTTATTAAAAGTTATAAAATCCTTATTGAAAAGTTAAAATCTAAAAATTATATAGTCAAATCAGTAAATACTGAATTTCTAGCACAATTTATTTATAATAGCATAACATTTTACGTAAACACTGTACAAAACTCATCATCAATAACTGAAATTGATAATATGAAAAAAAGTATTTTAAATACTATTAAAATTTATAGGAAGTAGTTTTTAGAATAATAACTTAAAGTATAATATTTTTATTTCACATTTTTTTTTATTCAAGTGCACTTTCGCCAGAGATTATCTCTAGCATTCCATCAAATTCTTTAATCTAAAAATTAAATTTGGTTGATTCTATAGATAGTATAAATAAATCGTATACACAACGAATTTACTTAAAATATAAAATAAATAAAAACAATAACTTAGCTATGTATTATTTTAGATGGCATACTTCCCACCCCTGGGCACCTCCTCACAACTTTAAGAAACTACATTACCTTTAGTTGCAGGTCTAAATTGACTTTCACAATACCATAGGAGAAGAAACCTAGAATAGAGTGATAAATTCATTTTATAATACTTTTAATTTGCTCAAAAGCTTTTTCAGGAATGTTGCACTTAGCTAATGTTAGAAAATTATCATTATAGTATCTAATACTATATAAACAATCTGAATTGATAATTGCATTTATGCTTTTACTAGCGTAAGTAAAGTGCCATTGTCCTACACCTTGTTTTAATTCATTGTTAGCTCTTTTAGCTGTGTTATATGCTCTAATATTTTCATTATATATCAGTTCATTACTTGCTTCTAACTTTTCTACAACATTATTAATAGTTATTACATTAACTATGCTATTAGTTTCTCCAAAGTTACCCGCATTATCTTTAAAGGTTCCCTCTAATTTAAAGACTTTTAAATTATCAGTTTTAGAATAAATATGCTCTTTAACCAAAATTCTTTTTCCTTGTTGTTCTAAAATATAATCCTTAGCACTAATATTTTCATAAGAAACTGATAATACTGTCAATATTAGTATTATTATTTTCATCAGTTTTTTAATGAGTTAAAAATATTATCTGAAACTGAACATTTGGTAGTGGCAAAAGCATGGTCTCTTAAATAATTAACAGCATATATACATTCTTTATTAGCTAATTTTTTATATGGTCCAGTCCCATCTAAAATTATAGACTTTCCTACTCCTGCATCAGTATCTGTTTCTTTTCTTATTTGCATAAAAGAATACTCATTACCATCTGAAAGATATACATTACAAAATATTTTTTGCTCTTCTAATTTATTATTTTTATCTATTCTATGGCCTACACAGTTTGCTGTTGAATTCTTTCCTGTATTGCTTTTACCAGCACCATTTACTTCAAAAGATGCATATATAGAACCACCTGGCAGTTCTATTTTTTTTAATATAGTTATTTTTGCTGTTGCTTCACTTATCCATTCAGCAGAATAGGAGTATGTATAAATAAAAATTAATATAACTAAAAGTATATATTTCATTTTTTTATTATAACTTAATTAACTAATCCTATCAATTATCTGTTTATAAAAGCTGACTGCCATTTTTAAGTTAGCTGATACCTTGTAACCTTTATATTTTTTATTATTAATTAGGAGAAAAATAAGAAAAGAAATAAGTAGAAAAATTATTTTTGTTTTTTCTCTTTCTTAGCTGCTTTTTTTTCTTTTATGCTTTTTTTAGGTTTCTTTTTATCTTTTTTTTATCTAAGCCTTTGGCCATTATTTATCCTTTTAAATATTAATAACATATAATGAAGAAAAGTAGTTTTTCTTTTAACTATAATCATACTATATGATAATAATATTTCTATCAAGAACTAGCTTTAACAAAGGTTAGATAAATTTTAATTTTGGTCTACCTAGCTTTTCTTTTCCTCATTTTTATATCTAACTTTAATGCTAAACTTTCAATAAACATATTCTTTTCTTTTTAATTATATTTGTATAAAAGATTTAAAGGTTTTATGTTCAAAAATATAAGAAATTATATTAGGAGATTTAAGAGAGAAATAATATTTACTAAAGTATAGAGTTCCATTTAACTTTCTATTTATTAGTCAAAGCTATAATAAATAATCAATTATTATTTAGTCTTTTCAAATTTTCTTTCAAACCTAGTACACTCTAAATAGTGATATACTTTAGATAAAACTTGTAATTGCTTTTGCGCTTTATCTATTGCCTCAATCAACTTCTTTTGTTTAAAAAAATTTTTTTCAATAGTTTTGTTGTCAATATTGGGATATTTAGTTTTATCCGATACATCAACATGGCGCTTTTTGAATAGTAAATAGTTTTTATGCCAACCTATTATTTCTTCGTGATACCATGCACAAACATCTTTAATTTTGATGTCTTTAGAAGTATTGCCAAATGTTATATACATACTTAACATTATTACTAATATAACAAGTTTTTTCACTTTATTTGTCCTAAAATATAGCTAACTAAATAAGCATCCGAATTCATTTAATTGAAAGTCTAAGTATTTCAATAAATTCAACCCTTTTATTAGCTTTTTATCTTTTCTTAAATTAAAACCTAAAAAGTTTTTTTCATAATTTTTATTAAATTCATTTTTATATAATTTTATCAAACTTTGACAATCCTTATTTAAAATAAAACTTTGCACTTTATTCTCAGATATTTCTGGGTATAAAGACCAATTTATATAAGGCTCCGAACTCTCAATATGATAAACAAGGGAAAATATAGCTACAAAACCTATGATATAATATTTAATTAACCAGTGAACTTTCATTTAATTGAATATATAGTTCTTCTTAATTTTCTCAACTAATAGTTCACTTTCTCATTTTATTTTAATTATTATTTGTAGAAGCTATTGAGAAACATATAATCAAAAATTGAAATATTTATTAAATTTGGTTTACATAATTTCTAATTAAGCTATTAAATTTAAATGGCTAAAGTATTTAGATTATTTTGATTAAATAAAGTTATATTTTAATTATGATTAAAAAAAATACTATTAGATATATTCTAATATTTTTTATTAATTTTTTCTTATTTAATAATGCTTTTTCGTTTGATTATGAAATTCAAACTCATGCTAAGAGAACTATATTAAAATCTTTTCCAATATCTGATAATAAAAAATATGTTAGTTTCATTCTTGAAGGTACCTGTACAGATAATCTCGGGAACTATGGATTAATGGAGCAGGCAAGTTTTGTAATATTAAATAATGATGATGTAATAGAATTAGATGGGTATGGCAAAACGATTTATCAGGATAACCAAAGACTTATTTTAGGGGGTTTAGAAATCGTCAAGAAAAAGACTCTGGTGTAGGACAAACTGTTATATTGAATGCAACAAAAGATTTAAAGTCTTTAATTGGGATGAGATGCCCTTACGGAGTAAAACTTTTCAACGATACTGCATATGCTGTAGCAAAGTGTAAAATTACGAACTATCAGAAAGCAGCATTAAGTAAAATTGCACAGTAAAATACTAATTATTAAAAATCACTTAAAGTGTTTAATTAGGATAGCCTATCTTCAGCCAGGCTAGCCAAAAAGCTAGATCCGATAGATAGTACATCATCATTAAAATCATATTTTGGATTATGCAAAGAAGCAGACTCGCCATTTCCTATCCAAGCAAAACATCCGGGCACTTTTTGCAAAAAATAAGAGAAATCTTCTGACCCCATCATAGGTTTTTGACTGGAAGTGGCTTTAAGCCCTATAACTTTTTTAGCTGTATTAAAGGCAAATAAGCTTTGTTCTTGATGATTTATTGTTGCTGGATAACCTTTTTTGTAATTAATATTAGCCTTTGCTCCAAAAGCATTACAAGTAGAGTTTATTACATCGAAAAATCTTTTTTTTGCTAATTCACCTATTTGATTATTATAATACCTTATTGTGCCTGTCATGTTAGCGGTTTTAGGTATTACATTATTTGCATTACCTGAATTGAATGATGCTACAGTAATAACTAAAGTTTCTTTAGGATCAGCATTTCGTGAAACAATATGCTGAATATTTTGAACAATTGAAGCTCCACATAAAACTGGATCTATAGAGTTTGAAGGCATAGCACCATGTGCACCTTTACCTATTATTTCAACCTCAAAGTTATCTGCAGCTGCTAGCCTTGGTCCTGCTTCTACTGCTAAAACACCCTTTTCTAAACCAGGCATATTATGCATACCATAAATTTCATCTATAGGATATTTATCTAATAAACCATCTTCAATCATAGCTTTAGCTCCAGCAAATCCCTCCTCTGCAGGTTGGAATATTAGTACAATTTTTCCTCTAAAGTTCTTTGTTTCGGCTAAATATTTTGCTGCGCCTAAAAGCATAGTAGTATGTCCGTCATGTCCACAAGCATGCATTTTACCGACTGTTTTAGATTTATATTTTTTATCTATATTTTCCTCATTAATAGGTAATGCATCCATGTCAGCTCTTAAACCTATACTTTTACCTTTGCCATTTTCTAATACAGCAACAACTCCTGTTTTACCTAAGCCTTCTTCTATATTAGAAATACCAAATTGTTTTAGTAGGTTAACTACTTTTTTAGAAGTATTAAATTCATTATATGCTAATTCAGGATTCTCATGAAAGTAGTGACGCCATTTCACCATATCATTTTGAAAATTAGCTATTCTATTTTTAACTGGCATTTTATTTTTTCAATCACATATTCTTTAAAGGTTTCCATAATACCTCACTTCTGTTAGTTTGTCTTGCCAAAACAAATAAATAATCAGACAATCTATTTATATACTTCAAAATCTCTACATTTATTCTTTTTTTTTCATTTAGTTTTATAATGTTTATTTCACACCTTCTATTCACTGTTCTAGCTAAATGCAAGTAAGAAGAAACTCTATCACCACCTGGAAGAATAAAGGAGGTTAAAGGCTTTAATTTAGAATTAATTTTATCAATTTCTTTTTCTAAAAATAGAGTTTGTTTTTTTCTAACTCTTACAACATTTTTTTTTATACTTAAAGGTGTTGCCAAGTCCGCACCTAAATCAAACAAATCATTTTGTATATTTTCAAGAACTTTTTTTTGGTCTGATTTTAAATAGCTAATTACGGTGCCCAAATTTGCATTTAATTCGTCTACACTTCCAATAGTCTCTATTACAATAGAAGATTTTTTAATTCTTTTACCACCAACTATAGAAGTATAACCAGTATCACCACCTCTAGTATAAATTTTATCTAATTTAACCATAAATTAATATAACATGAATAAGTTATTTAAAAAATAACAAGATTAGAAGATTTTTAAGTTGTTTTTGTTCTATAAATGTTCTATTATAAAATTAATTTCATTTTATTTTTTTTTCTGTATTGACTATATCGATCTAATACGCAATATTTAGTTATAGAAAAAAAGAATATACAAGATGTAGTAATATATCCACAAGTTATTATTAACATTTGTGGATAAGTTAGAGTTAAAATTATGTTAGAAAGTTTTGAAAAAAAAAATTTACAAAATAAAAAAAGTTCAGATATTCTAAATGTTGTTCAGATCAAGCCAGGAATTAAAGTTAAAAAAGATTCTAGTAAAGATTCTTTGTTAACTGATTTTGGAAAATCCACTTTAAAAGACAGATACCTTCTTCCTAATGAAGATTATCAAGGTATGTTTGCTAGAGTAGCAAGCTATTTCTCTGATAATGCAGATCACGCTCAAAGACTCTATGATTACATGTCAAAACACTGGTTTATGCCTTCAACTCCTATTCTTTCCAATGGAGGAACAAATAGAGGTCTTCCTATTTCTTGTTTTTTAAACGAAGCAGGAGATAGCCTTCATAGTATTGTAGATTTATGGAATGAGAATGTTTGGTTGGCTTCTAAAGGAGGAGGGATTGGATCTTATTGGGGTAATTTAAGAGGTATAGGTGAAAAGGTTGGACAAGCAGGTAAAACATCAGGAGTAGTGCCATTCATTAGAGTTATGGATTCTTTGACTTTAGCAATCAGTCAAGGCAGTCTTAGAAGAGGTTCAGCAGCTTGTTATCTTCCGATTTGGCATCCGGAAATTGAAGAATTTATAGATTTAAGAAGACCTACTGGTGGAGATCCTAACAGAAAAGCTTTAAACCTTCATCATGGAATTGTCATAACAGATGATTTCATGAGAGCAGTTGAAGAAGATAAAGAGTGGTCTCTTAAAAGTCCTAAAGATGGATCTATTCAAAAGACTATTAAAGCAAGGTCTCTTTGGATAAAACTTCTAACTACTAGAATAGAAACAGGAGAACCATATCTACTTTTTATAGATAAAGTTAATGAAGCTATCCCAAATCATCAAAAACTGTCAGGACTTCAAGTTAAAATGTCAAATTTATGTAGTGAAATTACATTGCCTACTGGAGTTGATAAAGATGGAAATAGAAGAACAGCAGTATGTTGCCTTTCATCATTAAATATAGAAAAATATGATGAGTGGAATAACCAAGAAGCTTTTGTAGAAGATGTCATGAGATTTTTAGATAATGTCATGGAGGATTTCATTACCAGAGCTCCGGACACTATGGCAAGTGCAAAATACTCTGCAATGAGAGAAAGAAGTGTTGGCCTAGGTGTTATGGGATTTCATTCATTTTTACAAAAAAAGAGAATTCCTTTTGACTCAGTAATGGCAAAAGTATGGAATAAAAGAATCTTTTCTAAAATTAAAGAAGAGGCAGACAGATCTTCTATAGTACTAGCTAACGAGAAAGGAGCATGTCCAGATGCAAAAGAATATGGTGTTAATGAGAGATTTTCTAATAAAATAGCTATAGCTCCAACTGCTTCTATTTCTATAATTTGTGGAGGTGCTTCTCCAGGAATTGAGCCCATAGCAGCTAACAGTTTTACTCAAAAAACATTATCAGGATCCTTTAATGTTAAAAATACGCACCTTAAAAATTTACTAGCTGAAAAAGGTCAGGACAATGAACAAATTTGGTCTTCCATAACAATCAATAAAGGTTCAGTACAACATCTAGATTTTTTAGACGAAACAGAGAAGGCAGTCTTTAAAACTGCATTCGAACTAGATCAAAGAAGAATTGTAGAACTTGCTGGGGACAGAACTCCATATGTTTGTCAGGCACAGTCTTTAAACATTTTTTTAAAACCAGATGTGCATAAAAGAGATCTTCACATGATACATTTTTCTGCATGGAAAAGAGGAGTAAAAAGCTTATATTATTTAAGATCTTTATCTATTCAAAGAGCAGAAGTAGTTTCTCATAATAAAAAAACAACAGAGGTGCCCATAAAAGGTAAAATTAATGAGGATGAACAACCATATGAGAATGAGCTTAATTATGATGAATGTTTGTCTTGTCAATAAAATATAGAGGAAAAAATGTCATTACTAGATACAAAGAGAATATATAAACCATTTAAGTATCCATGGGCTTATGATGCCTGGCTACAACAACAAAGAATCCATTGGATACCAGAAGAGGTTCCATTAGCTGATGACGTATCGGACTGGAATAGAAAGCTTACCAAGCCAGAAAGAAATCTACTCTCACAAATATTTAGATTTTTTACTCAGTCTGACATAGAGGTCAATAATTGTTATATGAAACATTATTCTCAGGTATTTAAACCTACAGAAATTCAAATGATGTTGTCCGCATTCTCTAATATGGAAACTATTCATATAGCTGCCTATTCGCATTTATTAGACACCATAGGTATGCCAGAAGTAGAATACTCAGCTTTTCTTCAGATTAAAGAGATGAGAGATAAATATGATTATATGCAAAAGTTTAATACAAAAACAAAAATTAATATTGCAAAAACATTAGCAATATTTGGGGGCTTCACTGAAGGGCTACAATTATTTGCAACATTTGCTATTCTTCTGAATTTCCCTAGGTTCAATAAAATGAAGGGAATGGGTCAGATTGTAACATGGTCAGCAAGAGATGAAAGTTTACATACAGAATCTATTATTAAACTTTATAATACTTTTGTTAGTGAAAATTCTGATATAGATATTGAAGAATTACAGAGAGACTTATATATAGCGTGTAATACCATGATAGAACATGAGGATGCTTTTATTGATAGAGCATTTGAATTAGGTACAGTAGAAGGATTGAGACCTGAAGAGGTAAAAAGTTATATGAGGTATATGGCAGATATCCGACTTAATCAACTTAAGTTACAGCCTATATATAAAATAGGGATTAATCCATTGCCATGGATGGACGAAATGCTTAATGCTGTAGAACATACAAACTTTTTTGAAAATAGAGCAACTGAATATTCTAAGGCCGCGACTACTGGAACATGGGAACAAGCTTTTGGTTAAAGACTTTATCGTATATTAAGTTATTTCATTCGGCAGTTTATTAGATAACAAAACTTTTTTCCATACTTTTTCAGGTCTAGCTGGCATATCAATATGATCAATGTCTAAAGCATTACACAAGGCATTGATAATCGCAGGCGGTGCCCCAATTGCTCCAGCTTCTCCAGCTCCTTTAATTCCTAAAGGATTTGCCTTACAAAGTATCTCATTATATGTAAAGTTAATATCAGGTATGTCACTAGCTCTAGGAATAGCATAATCCATAAATGAACCACTAAGTAATTGACCCGATTGAGTATCATAAATAGTTTCTTCTAGCAAAGCTTGTCCTATTCCTTGAGCTATTCCTCCATGTATTTGACCTTCTAATAATAAAGGGTTGATAACTCTACCAAAATCATCTACTACAGTATAACTTAAAATTTTTACTTCACCAGATACTTTATCAACTTCTAATTCACAAATATGTGTTCCATTAGGATATGTATAACTTCCAGGTTGAGGTGCCCATTGATCAGAAATTTCTAAAGAACTTTTTCTTTTTTCAAATAGGTTAGATATATCTGACAAAGTGAAAACTTTACTATTATATTCAAATTTCCCCTCTTTATAATTTATAGAGTTAACACTTGTATTGAGTTGCTGAGATAGAATTTCTTTAGCTTTAAACAAAAATTTTTCTGAAGCCTTTAGTAAAGCATTTCCTCCTACTGGCATAGACCTTGATCCTCCAGTTCCTGATCCATTTTTTATTTCTTTACTATTTCCTTGAATAATGATGATTTCATTGATATTTATATTTAGAATTTCAGAAACTATCTGAGCATATGCTGTTGCATGACCTTGTCCATTTGATTGAGTTCCTATTTTAACTTCAATATTCCCATTTTTTCCAACCATTATTGATGCATATTCTGGACCACCACCACCACAGGCTTCTATATAAGTTGCAATTCCTATGCCTCTAAGTTTATGGTTATCTAAAGATTTTTTTTTTCTATTTTCAAATGATGAGTAAGAGGAGTTATTTGCACACTGCAATAAATTTTTCTTAAAGTCGCCGCTGTCATAAGTATGTCCTAATGCTGTTTTGTAAGGCATCTCTTTTTTATCAATTAAATTAATTTCTCTTATTTTTAAAGGAGATATTTTTAACTCTCTAGCAGACTTATCAATAAGTCTTTCTATTAAAAAAGATGCTTCTGGCCTCCCTGCCCCTCTATAGGCATCAACTGGATTTGTATTTGTAAAAACTCCTTTAACATTTGCGTATGCAAATGGAATTTTATAGCAGCCAGTTAACATACCTGTACCGGCTAAGGTAGGTATAAATACTCCAAAATCTGAAATATACGCTCCTAGATTAGCATAGGTTTCTACTTTTAGTGCTGTAATTTTATAGTCTTGATCAAAGCCTATAGTTGCTTTACTTATATGATCTCTTCCATGTATATCCGATAAAAAGCTTTCTGTCCTTTTTGCTCTCCATTTTATAGTTTTATTAGTATATTTTGCGGCTGCTAAAGTTAAAACATATTCAGGGTAATTGAAAATCTTCATTCCGAATCCGCCCCCAACATCTCCAGTAAATACGTTTATTTTTTCTTCTTTAATGTTAAATATTACAGCTAATTTTCTTTTAAGACTGTGTACTCCTTGGCTTGAACAAAATAAAGAATACTCACCAGTTGTTTTATCATATTTACCAATAGTGCTTCTACATTCCATAGGATTAGGTATTAACCTATTATTTATTAAATCAATATTAATAATATAAGAAGACTTATTTAAGTTATGATCAGTATCTATTTTATTCCCTAACTCCCAATCAAATGAAATATTATTACTTAATTCTTCTCTTACTATAGGAGCGTCCTTACTAATAGCATCTTTAATGTTAGTAACACTTATCAATTCTTCATATTCAATTTCTATTAAATCAGCAGCTTCTTCAGCTATCTCTATAGTTTCCGCAATAATAGCTAATATAGGCTCACCTACATATCTAATTATCTCATTTGCAAGAATATTCCTATAGGTTTCAGTCATCTCGCTACCATCTTTATTTTTTACTTTAAAGCCTGGAAACATAGGTTTGATATTTAAATTATTAATTAATTCATGATTTAATATAGTTATTACACCACAAAGAGATTCAGCATCTTTCAAATTTATATTTTTTATTTTAGCAAAAGAATAAGGGGATCTTAATATATGCATAAATACCTGATTATCATGATTGATATCATCAGTATAAGAAGCAGTTCCTGTTAAAAACTTATCATCTTCCAATCTTTTAATGGGTTGTCCAATTCCAAATCTCAAAAAAAACTCTCCTATTTAATTATTAATATAAAACATTATTAGATTATTGAAAATTAGAAATTTATAATTATAATATTTACATGAATAAAAATAATAATAATGTTTTAGATATTCCTAAATTCACTATCGGAGAAGTTGTAAAACATAGGTATTATCCATTTAGAGGAGTAATATTTGATGTCGATCCAAAATACATGAATAGTGAAGAGTGGTATGACTCTATACCAAAGGATATAAGACCTAAAAGAAACCAGCCTTTTTATCACTTATTTGCAGAAAATGATGATGGTCCATATATAGCTTATGTTTCTCAGCAAAACCTTCTGCATGATGAGAACTTAGACCCATGCTCACATCCTCAAATTAATGCTGTATTCGACGGGGTGAAAGATGGTAAATATGTTTTAAAAAATTCAAACTTGCAGTAGTTAATTACAATTTTTTATATACTGCCCTGACCAACCACTTACCTCACTAGCAAGTTGTGAGGTTAACAGCCTTCTAAAATTAGCATGACATGAACCACAAGCATTTCCTAAGTTACACATAGCTTTCTCTGTGCCATCAATATCATCATTAGAAATAGTTTCTTTTAGCGTGATAGCAGATACTTCTGCAGCAGAGTAGAGTTTTTCAAAATAATCTGGTAAGGCCCAAACTGCTGGTGTAGCATTAGTAAAACTTTTAGCAGATAGATTTGTGTAAGAAGGCCATAAATCTTTAGTTTTCTCCAATAAAAGTATTATTTCCTCTGCGTCTTGATCCGCTATATCCTTATTATAATCAATTTTTTCTTTAAGTTCAACATAAGGAGATAATCTCTTTATTCTCATCCAAAGCTCTTGCATGGCAGCCTGTCTTATCTGAATAGTTTCTTTAGCTTTATCAAAACTAGTGGCATAGTTATTGAGAGAAAGAAGAAATAAGATTAAAACTAAAAATCTTTTAATAGTTACTTGCATAATATGATATTAGTTTTTTTTAATAGAAAAGCAATCTCTTTATAAAAATGCTGAATATTATTTATTTTTTTTTAACCAAGGGGCATCAGGTGAGGTCACTTCACCTTTAGGTATATTATTTTGTTCTGTTTTATATAAATTCGTTAATTTACTTTTTTTATTTTTCATAAAATGACGACCTAATATAAAAGAAAGGATTACAGTAATTAAGAATATACTTACACCAATTAAAGGATGATAATACATAATATAATATTATAGAAAATAATGCATAAAAACAATCTATTTATGTGCCTTTTCCTCATTAGACAGAGTAAAAACCTCAAAGCCATTTTCTGTAACTCCTATAGTATGTTCATATTGCGCTGACAATTTTTTATCTCTAGTAACTGCTGTCCATCCATCATCTAATATTTTAATGTCTTTTTTGCCTATATTTATCATTGGTTCTATCGTAAAGAACATACCTTTTTCTAATTTCATACCTTCACCTACATTCCCATAGTGTAAAACATTAGGGGCGCTATGAAATATTTTTCCTATTCCATGACCACAAAAGTCTCTAACTATAGAGTACCCTCTACTTTCAGCATATTTTTGTATTGCATTACCTATATCACCTAAAGTATTGCCTGGTTTAACTTTTTTTATTCCTTCCCACATTGAGTTGAATGTGGTTTCTATTAACCTCTGAGATTTAATGCTTTTCTTCCCTATAAAAAACATTCTGCTAGTGTCTCCGTGCCATCCATTAAGAATTACTGTAATATCAATATTGAGAACATCTCCATCCTTTAAAGTTTTTTCACTAGGTATACCATGACATACAACATGATTTACTGAAGTACAAATAGATTTAGGAAACCCTTTATAATTGAGTGGAGCAGGAATTGCTTCTTTAGATATAATGTAATCATGACAAAGCTTATCTAATTTTTCAGTAGTTATATTAGGTTTGACATGAGGAGTTATGAAGTCTAAAACCTTGGAAGCAAGTTTTCCTGCTGATCTCATATTTTCAAAATCCTGTTCCGTATGAATTGTTACAGGATTATTGTAATTATCAAAAACAACTGATTTGTCCATAATATTTTCTTTTCTAAAATTTAAATTATCATACTTCTAAGCATTGATTATTTATATAACTATAATAATATAGTAATATAATATATTCTTTATATTTTTTTTTATATGTATAGTCTAACTTATTATGATTAAAGCAAGCATTCTTATTATAGGTAATGAGATATTATCAGGCAGAACTTTAGACAAAAACTCAAACTTTATATGTAATCGTTGCTCTGATCTAGGTATAGTTATAGATCAGATAAGAGTAATTCCAGACAATAAAAATATTATTAAAAAAGTAGTTTTAGAGTTATCAAAAAAGTATAATTATGTATTTGTTACTGGTGGAATAGGACCTACTCACGATGATATTACAGCTATTTCTATATCAGAAGCATTTAAGAGAAGACTAGTTCTTAATAAAAAAGCCGAAAATTTGCTAATTAAACATTATGAAAATTCAAATGTTACACTTAATAAAAGTAGATTGAAAATGGCACTAATTCCAGAAAAGGCAAAATTAATTTTAAATCCTGTAAGCGCTGCTCCTGGATTTAAAATAAAAAACGTATGGGTGATGGCTGGAGTGCCAAAAATTATGCAAGCTATGTTCGTAGATAGTATAGAACCAAAATTAAAAAAGGATAAAGCCAGGATTTCTAAATCAGTTTGTGTGCAAAAAGCAGAAGGAGATATTGCAGAAATATTAGATGACCTAGATCAAACCTATAACAATTTAGAGATAGGTAGCTATCCATTTTATCAGCCCCCAAAAATTGGTACAAACGTAATTTTTAGATCTCAGGATGAAAAGATAATAAATAAAGCTATAAAAATCT
>MDTB01051237.1_pt1 | contig 14176 bp, 13 predicted proteins | sample 811161 | NCBI WGS metagenome assembly MDTB01 (sample SAMN05326650, study PRJNA326480) | marine metagenome | isolation source: seawater | place: Mediterranean Sea | collected 2009
GACTTTGTGATGTTCTAAAACCTGACCCAAAATTTACCTAAGATAGATTACATTTATGGGTAAATTATTTTCAGGCGCAGAAATTGTTTTTAAAGTTTTAGAACATCACAAAGTCGAACATATATTCGGCTATCCCGGTGGTGCAGTATTACCTATTTATGATGAACTAAAAAATCACAAAACTATAAAACATATATTAGCTCGTCACGAACAAGGTGCTGGACATGCAGCAGAAGGATATGCGCGATCTTCAGGCAAACCTGGAGTAATGTTAGTTACATCTGGTCCAGGTGCCACTAATGCTGTAACTGCATTAACTGATGCTTACATGGACTCTGTTCCTATAGTTTGTATAAGTGGACAAGTTCCAACACATCTAATCGGGACAGATGCTTTTCAGGAGTGCGACACAACAGGAATTACAAGACCATGCACTAAACATAATTGGTTAGTAAAAGATGTAAACGATTTAGCAAGAGTGATGGATCTTGCATTTGAGGTCGCAACAACTGGAAGACCTGGTCCAGTCTTAGTTGATATTCCAAAGGATATTCAATTTAAAAAAACAAAGTTTTTTTTGAAAAACAAAAAAAATAAAAAACCAAATGAAAAATTGAATGGCAAGATTAGCAATCCAAATCTTGATAAAATAATTCATATGATGAAAAAATCATCTAGACCAGTTTTTTATACTGGAGGAGGAGTAATTAATTCAGGACCTGAAGCCAGCAAATTATTAAGGGAGCTTGTATCATTAACTGGATTTCCAATAACATCTACGCTTCAAGGATTAGGAGCTTACCCTGGAGATGATCCAATGTTTCTTGGCATGCTTGGTATGCACGGAACATATGAGGCAAACAATGCAATGTACAATTGTGATCTAATGATAAATATTGGGGCAAGATTTGACGATAGGATAACCGGAAAGGTTGATGAGTTTTCACCTAAATCAAAAAAAATTCATGTAGATATTGATCCTTCCTCAATAGGAAAAAATATTAAAGTAGATCTAGCAGTTGTTAGTGATGTTGGAAGTTTTTTAAAATCTTTAAATAAGAGATTTAAGGAAAAAAATAAAGATTTTTTAAATTCAAATAAATCAAATACATCAAAATGGTGGAAAGATATTGATAAGTGGAGACAAAAAAAATCTTTAGGTTTTAAAAACAGCAATGAAGTTATCAAACCTCAACATGCTGTCCAAAGGTTATATGAATTATCTAAACATAAAGATGCTTATATAACAACTGAAGTTGGACAACATCAAATGTGGGCAGCTCAACACTATAAATTTAATAAACCAAATAGATGGATGACATCTGGGGGTCTTGGAACAATGGGTTATGGTCTTCCAGCAGCTGTTGGTGTGCAAGTTGCTAATCCTGATAAATTGGTTATCGATATAGCTGGTGAGGCATCTGTTCTAATGACAATGCAAGAGATGTCTACAGCAGTTCAATATAATTTACCAATAAAAATATTTATTTTAAACAATCAATACATGGGGATGGTAAGACAATGGCAAGAACTTCTTCATGAAAAAAATTATTCTGAAAGTTATACAGCGGCATTACCAGATTTTGTGAAACTTGCAGAAGCATATGGTTGTGTTGGTATTCAAGCAAAAAAACCAGATGAGTTAGATGAAAAAATTAAAGAAATGTTAAATGTTAACAAACCTGTTATTTTTGATTGTTTGGTAGATCCAAATGAAAATTGTTTTCCAATGATTCCTTCAGGAAAACCACACAATCAAATGCTTCTCGGACCAGACGATGAGAAAGAAATTTCAAGCGAAGGAAAGGTTTTAGTTTAAATGAAAGCTCCAAAATCTGCGTATAGTGCTGCAGTAAAAACTGGCAAAGTTGAAAAACATATTATGGTTGTCTGGGTAGATAATGAAGCTGGAGTTTTAGCGAGAGTTGTAGGTTTATTTTCTGGCAGAGGCTACAATATAGAGTCATTAGCTGTTGCAGAAATTGATAAAAAACAGAAACTTTCAAGAATTACGCTTGTTACTTCAGGTTCGCCTGAAGTGATTTCACAAATTAAAAAGCAGCTTGAAAAGTTGGTACCAGTTCATAAAGTTGCAGATTTCATGAGAAATGACCCTAAAATCATTTTTAGAGATATGGCTTTGTTAAAAGTAATATCTAATGAAAAAAAAAGAAGCAAAGCAAAGAAATTATGCAAAAAATTTGATCCTGTAATTCTTGACAAAAGTAATAAATCTATAGTTATTCAGGTTACAGCATTAAGGAGAGAAATAGATAAACTTGTAAGTGATTTGAAACCGTTAGGTTTGGCCAGTGTTTCAAGAACTGGAGCAGTAGCTATGACAAGAGGAGCAGAAGTTTTTAAATAATAAAGGAGAATAAAAATGAAAATGTTTTATGAAAAAGATGCAAATGTAAATTTAATAAAAGATAAAAAAGTTGCAATATTTGGATACGGAAGTCAGGGGCATGCTCATGCATTAAATTTAAAAGACAGTGGAGTTAAAAATGTTGTTGTTGCTCTTAGAGAAGGATCTTCCAGCAAAAAAAAAGCTGAGAGTAAAGGACTTAAAGTAATGTCATTATCAGATGCAGCTGCTTGGGCCGACGTTGTAATGGTTCTTACTCCAGATGAGCTTCAAGCATCTATTTATAAAAATCACATTGAACAACGAATGAGACAAGGAACCAGTTTGGCTTTTGCTCACGGACTTAACATCCATTACAATTTAATTAATTCAAGAGATGATTTAGATGTGTTCATGGTTGCTCCAAAAGGTCCTGGACATTTGGTAAGAAGCGAATTTGAAAAAGGTGGAGGAGTTCCATGCTTAATGGCAGTGCACAAAGATAGTTCTGGAAAAGCGAGAGATCTTGCTATGTCTTATGCATGTGCAGTAGGAGGAGGCAGGTCAGGAATTATTGAAACAACTTTTAAAGACGAATGTGAAACTGATTTATTCGGCGAACAAACTGTTTTATGTGGAGGATTAGTTGAATTAATTAAAAATGGTTTTGAAACTTTGACCGAAGCGGGCTATCCACCCGAAATGGCATATTTTGAAACTCTTCATGAGGTTAAGCTAATCGTAGACTTAATCTATGAAGGCGGAATAGCAAACATGAATTATTCAATTTCTAACACCGCAGAATATGGAGAATATATTTCTGGAAAGAAAATAGTCGATTCAAAAACAAAAGAAAGAATGAAAGAAGTCTTAAAGGATATTCAGTCAGGCAAATTTACAAAACAATGGATAGATGAGTGTAAAGGTGGACAGAAAAACTTTTTAAAAATGCGAGAAGATTTAGCCAAACATCCAATCGAAAAGGTTGGTAAAAAACTGAGAGATTTGATGCCATGGATTGGTAAGAATAAATTAGTCGATAAATCTAAGAATTAACCCAATCTGGTTCAGAAACTAATAATTTCTTAATAATTATTTTGCAAATTAGCGTATTAATTGTATTATAATAATTACCTTAAATTACAAAATACAATGGAAGATAAAAATAGAATAATAATTTTTGACACAACCATGAGAGATGGCGAACAGTCTCCGGGCGCATCAATGAGTCTGGAAGAAAAAATTCAAATCTCAAGAGTTTTTGATGAATTAGGTATTGATATTATAGAGGCAGGTTTTCCAATTGCCTCTCCAGGTGATTTCGAGGCGGTAACTGCTATAAGCAAAATTTTAAAAAAATCTATTCCTGCTGGCCTAGCAAGACATACAAAAAAAGACATCGATGCTTGTTATGAGGCATTAAAAGCAGCAAAAAAATTTAGAATTCACACTTTCATTTCTACAAGCCAATTGCACATGAAGCATAAGCTTAATAAGACACCAGAACAGGTTATTGAATCAATCAAGGAGCATGTTACATATGCAAGAAAATTCACAGATGACGTAGAGTGGTCTTGTGAAGATGGTACGAGAACCGAAATAGATTTCATGTGTAAGACAGTGGAGCTTGCAATTAAATCTGGTGCTAAAACAATAAATATACCAGACACAGTGGGATATACTGTCCCTTCAGAATTTAAAAAAATTATCGAGACACTTAAAAACAAGGTCCCAAACATTGATAAAGCAACATTATCTGTGCACTGCCACAACGATTTAGGTTTAGCAGTTGCTAACTCACTAGCTGGAGTTTCAGCTGGGGCTAGACAAGTAGAATGTACGATTAATGGAATTGGAGAAAGAGCTGGGAACGCAGCTTTAGAAGAAATAGTTATGGCGATGAAAACTAGAAGTGATTTAATGCCATATAAAACTGGAATAAATACAAAACTAATAAGTAAAGCATCCAAAACAGTTTCTAACGCTACTGGTTTCCCTGTGCAATTTAATAAAGCAATTGTTGGAAAGAATGCATTTGCGCACGAGTCCGGCATTCATCAAGATGGAATGTTAAAAAATAGGAATACATACGAAATCATGACGCCCGAGAGCGTTGGGGTTAAAAAAACTTCATTAGTTATGGGGAAACATTCTGGCCGACATGCATTTAAAGACAAATTGAGTGACCTAGGTTATGCAGGAGTAACTGATGATGTAATTCAAACTGCTTTTGGAAAATTTAAAATACTGGCTGATAAAAAAAAACATGTCTACGATGAAGATATTATTGCTTTGGTCGATGATAGTTTAATTAAAGAAAGTAATGTTATTAGTTTAAAATCACTTAAAGTATACGCTGGAACAGGTGAACCCCAAAAAGCCGATATGACTTTGGAAGTTTATGGAGATGTTAAAAAGGCTAGCGAAACAGGAGACGGTCCTGTCGATGCGATATTTAAATGTATAAAAAAATTATACCCACACGATGTAAAACTTCAGCTATATCAAGTACATGCTGTTACAGAAGGTACAGATGCTCAAGCTACAGTGAGTGTAAGAATAGAAGAAAATGGTAAGACAACTGTTGGCCAAGCGGCTGACACAGATACTCTTGTTGCCTCTGCCAACGCTTATTTAAATGCCTTAAATAAGATGATCTTAAAAAGAGAAAAAACAGCTCCCGAAGAGTATGAGCAAGAAAAAATGAGAGGAATATAAATGTTTGGGTTAAATAAAATTTCAAAAATGTGGTCACAAGATATGGCAATCGACTTAGGAACAGCTAATACGCTTGTTGTTGTTAAGGGTAAAGGCGTTGTTTTAAATGAACCTTCAGTAGTTGCTATAATTGAAGAAAAAGGAAAAAAATCAGTATTAGCAGTTGGTGACGAAGCAAAAACAATGTTAGGTCGAACACCTGGAAATATTTCAGCAGTGAGACCTCTTAAAGATGGAGTTATAGCGGATTTTGTTGTTACAGAGGAAATGATAAAGCACTTTATAAAAAAAGTTCATAAAAAAAATGCATTTGCAAATCCAAGAATTCTTGTTTGTGTTCCAACTGGTTCAACCCCAGTAGAAAGAAAAGCTATTCAAGATTCAGCATTAGCAGCTGGTGCAAGAAAAGTTCAATTAATAGAGGAGCCAATTGCTGCAGCAATAGGAGCAGGTCTTCCCATTTCTGAAGCGACAGGTTCAATGGTAGTTGATATTGGTGGTGGGACAACTGAAATTGCAGTTATGTCTTTAGGCGGAGTAGTTTATTCAAGATCTTTAAGAGTAGCAGGTGACGCAATGGATCAAGCAATCATAAGTTATATGAGACAGAAATTTAATCTTTTAATCGGTGAAGCAAGTGCAGAAAAAATTAAAAAAGAAATTGGAACAGCTATAGCCACTTCTGGTAATACTTATTTAATGAAAGGTAGAGATATTAGATCTGGAACTCCTAGAGAGATTACACTTAAAGAGGAAGATACAGCAGCAGCTTTAAAACCTATATTAGATCAAATGATGACTGGTATAAAAACTGCTTTAGAAAATACTCCTCCAGAATTATCAGCAGACTTAGTTGATATGGGTTTAATCCTAACAGGCGGAGGAGCTTTATTAAAAAATATTGATAAACTTATTTCTAAAGAAACAGGATTACCCGTTCAAATAGCAGATGATCCTCTATCCTGTGTTGCTGTAGGAACTGGAAAAGCATTGGAACAAGAAGAACTATTTTCAACAATGTTATCGGAGTATTAATTTTTTGTTATTTATACAATGGCTACAAGCAGAGATGATTTTGGAATAGCTATTCGCTCTGCACTATTGCAGAGGGGAGCTAAACAAAAATTTTCTTTATTTGCTTTAATTTTAATTTCAATAGTTATTTTTGCGATTGATAATACCCAAATTAAGCCTGTAAAAGTTTTTAGAAGTTTTTTAAACGATAGTGTATATCGAATAGCTGCAATATCTTCTTCACCAATTAGATTTACTTCAGCTACAAAAAATTTTTTTACTGAACACATATTACTTTATAGAGAAAACGAGCAATTAAAAAGTGAAATTGCAGAGCTTAAGAAACAGAAGTTTGAAAATTCTTATCTCCAAACTGAAAATAAACAATTACAGCAAATTGTTGAATTAGATAAAAAAATGTCTTTTACAACAGTAGGGGCAAAGATAATGTTAGATAAAAATAGTCCCTATTTAAATTCTGCAATTATAAACAAAGGTTCAAATTCTGGGATCAAATTAGGAATGCCTGTTTTAAGCAACGGTCATCTAGCCGGAAGAATTGTTGAAGTAAATTATATATCTTCTCGAATTTTGTTATTGAATGATCTTAACAGCAAAATTCCTGTTGTAATATCACCCTCTGGCGACCAAGCAATTCTTTCAGGAATTGGAGAATTAAAACCAAGTTTAGAATATTTGCCTGAAAATTTTTATCCAGATGAAAATAGTCTGGTTTATACATCAGGAAAAGATGGAGTTTTAGTTCCAGGAATTTCTATTGGAAGAGCCTTGTTAGAAGAAGGACGTATTAAAGTAAAGTTATTTACTAATCCTCATCAAATTTCTCTTGTTAATATTGTTTTAGAACAAAAAATGGATCTGGAGGCAAAGTAAAATGGCAATAAACGTAAAAGTATTTAAAGAGGGTTTATTACGTTTAGCTCCCTTAGTATTGCTTATTTATGTTTGTATTAGCGAATTTCATACGCAATTTTACTATTGGAAGATTTTTTCTTTTAATCTTCAATTTATAATAATCTATTATTGGGTTTTAAGAGATCCCTCAATTTTAGGATATGGCTTTGTCTTTTTATGTGGAATTATAAACGATATTGTTTTGAACTTAAATCTTGGGACAAGCGCACTTTCTTATTTATTTGTGGCTCTGGTCGCTGCATATGTTAGAAACGCTACAGTCAGAAGCACACTATTCACAGATTGGTTCACTTTTGTTGTAGCAATATTGCTCGGTAATATAATTAGTTATTTTTTAATACAAAAATTTACAGAAATGAATACAGAATACTCGACAGTTTTCTATGACTCAATGTTTACATTTATTTTATATCCATTTTTTTGGGGTATTTTTGAACTGTATAAAAAATTTATAGGTTTAAGAATTTATGATTAGATCTAGTGGAGAAAGCAAAATTAGACTCATTGGTAGAAGAATGTTTATAATTTCTGCAGCAAAAGCTGTTGTTGTCTTCGGTATTGTTGGAAGATTGATTTCTCTTCAAATAAATGAGAGCAAAAAATATAAAACTTTATCAGACAAAAATAGATTTCGTGAATGGAAATTTTCACCTCCTCGTGGTCTTATAAATGATTATTTTGAAAGAGAAATAGCTTCTAATAAGCAAGTATACCAACTTCATATTGTTCCTGAAAATTCAGAAAATTTAGAAATTTTAATTTTTAGATTAAAAAATATTTTAAATTTAAGTGAAAGACAAATCCTTAAAATAAGAAGAAAAATTGCATCCCAAAAACCATGGGACCCAGTTGTAATTTCAGATAATTTAACATGGTCTGAATTTTCTAAAATAAATTTATTTTTACATGAATTACAAGGTGCTGAGCCCGTTGTATCTGTAGCAAGACTTTATACCGAACCTTCTTCCGTTCATGTGATTGGATATGTTTCTAAAGCTAGTAAAAAAGATTTAAAAACTAAAGACTATTTAGAAAATAAAATTGCTGCCGGCACAAGAGTAGGAAAAACTGGCTTGGAAAACAAGCTTGACTCCGAAGTTATTGGTGAAGTTGGATACAAAAGATACGAAGTAAATGCATATGGTAAAAGAATTAAAGAGATATCAATTGATCCTGGAAAATCTGGTAAAAACTTTAGAACTACTCTGGATCTTGATGTTCAAGAAATAGCAGCAAAGCAACTTGAAGGCAAATCAGGTTCTGTTTGTGTTATGGATATTTATAAAGGAGATATAATTGCAATGGTTTCCTCTCCTGTTTTTGATCCAAATCATTTTGTTCATGGCATAAATCAAAAAAATTGGGATAATTTAATTAAACATAGAGATAAACCACTGATTAATAAAGCGATAGCTGGACTTTACCCGCCGGGCTCTACAATTAAATTATTAGCTGCAATTAGTGCATTAGAGAACGATGTATTTAACACAAAAAAAATTATCAGATGTACTGGTTCAATAGAACTTTACGGAGAAAAATTCCACTGTTGGAAAAAAAAGGGACATGGCTATATGGATATGCGAGAGGGAATAAAACAATCTTGCGATATTTATTTTTATGAAGTTGCAAGACTTTTGGGTATTGATCGATTATCTGAAACTGCGAGAAACTTTGGTTTAGGTAAACAAGTTTTAGAAGGACTTGTAGAGGAAAGAACTGGCGTAGTTCCAAATACGAGCTGGAAAAAAAGAAATATTGGTAAAAATTGGTACCTTGGTGAAACACTTCATGCTGGAATAGGCCAGGGTTATTGGCAGACTTCTCCTTTACAGTTATGTCTCATGACAGCACAAATTGCAAACGGTGGATATGAAATTAAACCAAGGATAATATTGAATAAAGAAAATGAAGAAGAATCAAAAGATTTAGAAAAATTTCTTAAGGAAAAAAAAATAAATTCTGAAAATAATAGTGGTTTTGAGGATTTTGTATTTAGATATAAATATAAAACTTTATTCAATAATCCTGAAAATATTAAATTTGTTCAAGACGCACTTTTCGGAGCAACTAATGAACCTGGTGGAACATCTTTTGGATCAAGATTAACAAAAAAAGATTTTATTTTTGCAGGCAAAACAGGAACTTCACAGGTCAAGAGGTTTACAGCAAGACAAAGAGAACTAGAGATTAAAAATGAAGACCTTCCTTACAAGGAAAGAGACCACGCTTTATTTGTTGCATTTGCTCCTTATAAAGACCCAAGGTATGCTATTAGTGTTGTAGTAGAGCACGGTGGTTCCGGAAGTAAGAGTGCAGCACCAATTGCAAAAAAAGTTATAAAAAAAGTTCTAGAAAAACATCCTTCAAGAGAAGCGAAAAAATCAATAGGTGAGACCACATAATGTTTAAACAAGGATCAATACAATCCCATTTAAGTTTGAGAGACAAAATATTTTCTGTAGATATTATTTTATTTTTTTCTATTTTAATTCTTGGTATTATTAGTTTGTTTGCAATGTATTCTACAGACGGCGGAGAATTTTTATATCATACCAAAAGCCATATCATTAGATTTTTTGTCTTCTTCATTTTGTTTATTGCAGTTTCTTTCTTCAAAATAAATTTTTGGTATAATTGGAGCATTCCTATCTTTATAGCAATTCTTGCATTATTAATTTTAGTAAAATTTTTTGGCTTAACATCATCTGGATCTCAAAGATGGCTAAATCTTTATTTTATTAATCTTCAACCTTCGGAACTAATGAAAGTAAGTTTGATTTTGTTTTTAGCCAAATATTACCATAGAATTTCATCAGGTGACGTAAATAGAGCAAAATATCTTTTAACGCCAATATTTGCATTAATTATTCCAGTAATTCTTGTAGTTACCCAACCAGATCTTGGTACAGCTTTTTTAATCGGCGCAGGAGGAATCGTAGTAATTTGGCTCGCTGGAGTAAGAATGAAATTTTTTGCTTATCTTGGGGTAATCTTTTTATCAATTACTCCGATAGCTATTTCATTTTTAAAACCTTATCAAAAATCAAGAATTTTAACTTTTTTAGATCCAAGTAGGGATCCACTTGGAGCAGGATATCAAATTACCCAATCTAAAATTGCAATCGGTTCAGGTGGCTTATTTGGCAAGGGTTTTTTGAACGGATCACAAAGTTATTTAGATTACTTACCAGAAAAACATACTGATTTTATATTTACGCTATTCTCTGAAGAGTTTGGTTTTTTTGGTTCATGTTTAATTTTGACACTTTATATTTTAATAACATGGAGAATAGTCTCAATTGGAAATGGATTTAGAGATACTTTTGGAAAATTATTTTGTTATAGTTTTGCAACAGCTTTTTTCCTTTATGTTGCAGTTAATATGGGAATGGTTTTGGGTTTGATACCGATAGTGGGCGCACCATTACCAATCCTGTCTTATGGCGGTTCCTCAATGATGGCCATGATGTTCGGTTTGGGTATTGTAATGAGTTGTAATATACACAAAGACCAACCTATTGGATAATACAACTAAAAATCGCATAAAATTAATATAAATTGAATAATTCTATTGTTGCAATCTTGTGGATAATTTGCTGAAATATCCTAATGTTTGGAAACAAAAAACCAAAAATACCTAGACCTCTTAATGATAGCGGAAGGTCTTTGATAAGCGAAACATTCTCCTTGGAGGGAACTTTAAGAACTTCAGGTGCAATTGATATCGCTGGATTAATTAAAGGTGGTGTTTACACAAACGATTTAATTATTAAAGAAACTGGTTCAATTATTGGTCCAGTCGAAACAGATAAAATAGAAATTCACGGACATCTTGAAGGAAAACTTGTAGCAAGAACTATCGTTATAGGAAGTACAGCTAGGGTTAAAGGGGATATCTTATTTAGCGAAAGCTTAAAAACAGAAGAAGGTGCTGATATTAATGGATATCTAAAGAAAACTGAAAGCACAAGTCTAGAGGCTGCACAAAGTGAATTCAAATTAGACTCAATAGAAGCAAAAGAATTGAAAGAAAAAGAAAAGTCTAAAAAAGGCCGACCTAAAATAGTTGCCAGCAACTAAATAAAAGAAGTACAATCTAACACAGTTAAATCATACAAGTTTTGAGTTAAAAAGGTTTATGTCTGAGAGAGGTTGTTCATCAGTTGGAATTATAGGTGGAGGAATACAAGGAGCATGTATTGGACTTCAGCTTTTAAAAAGAAACATTCCAACAACTATATTTGATCGAAATGATTTAAATAATCCAGGAGAAAGAGCATCTTATGGAAATGCTGGTCATTTTTCTCCATACGCTGTTTTACAATTAAACAGACCAGATGTTTTGTATGATGTGCCTAAAATGATTTTTAGCTCATCTGGTCCACTAGCACTAAAATGGAATTATATTCCTAAAATGTTACCTTGGTTCTACCATTATTTAAAAAGTTGCAACAAAAATTCTATGTTACACACAGCAAAGTACATGCATCAAATTTTAAATCTTTCAATGAACGCTTATGAAGAAATTTTTGAAGAAATAGATACAAGCAATTTACTTGAACAGAAAGGCATTATTTATATTTGGACAAATAAAAATATTAAAAGTAGAGAGCTTGAAATTAAGGTAAGAAATGATTTAGGCATAAAGCAAAAAATTTTAAATGTTAAAGAAATTTTAGATTTAGAACCAAATTTAAAACCTGTTTTTTCTGGTGGTTGTTATTACGATTATGCATATCATGCTAGAGATCCTTTTGGCATTTTAAAAAAAATCTTTGAGTTATTTTTAAAAAAAGGAGGAAAATATATTAAAGAGGATGTTAAGTCTCTAAAACAAATAAATGAAAGTCAAACTATTATTAAAACTGATACAAAAGAATATAAATTTGAGAAATCAGTAGTTGCCTGTGGAGCCTTTTCAAAAAAAATAACAGATCAACTTGGGGAAAAAATTCCTTTGGATACTGAAAGAGGTTATCATATTCATTTTAAGGGAATGGATCATTTGATAAGTAGACCTGTAATTTTTTTAGATAGAGGTTTTGGAATGACACCAATGAATCAGGGCCTTAGAGCAGTAGGGACTGTAGAGCTTGGTGGTTTAGAAAATCCTATCTCAAAAAAAAGAATTGAGTATGTCGCTAATTGTGCGAAAGAATTACTTCCACAACTAAAAGAATATGAAGATGAATGGCTTGGTTTTAGACCTACCCTTCCTGATTTTTTACCTGTAATAGGACCTTCAAAAAATAATAAAAATATTGTTTATGCATTTGGACACCAACATCTGGGCTGGACACTTGGAGCAATAACTGGAAAAATTGTTTCTGGTATTCTAGCGAATGAGAAGACAAATTTAGATTTATCTGCTTATAGCTCCTCAAGGTTTAGCTAAATGTTAAAAATAGCAGTTTTAGACGATTATCAGAATATTTTTAAAGAATTTATTGATATAAATAAATATCAAAATAAATTTAATTTCAAAATTTTTAACAAACCTTTTCAAAATGAAGATGAAGCTTTACTAGAGCTCGAGAATTTCGATGCTATTTTTGTTATGAGAGAAAGGACAAAAATAACAAAATCTATGATTAGTGGAATGAAAAATCTTAAATATATTATGACAAGCGGGATGAGAAACAAAGCTATTGATTTAGAAGAAGCAAAAAAAAGAAAAATTATAGTTTGCGGTACAGAAATAAACTCTAATCCAACAGCTGAAATTACCTGGATACTAATACTTGGTTTAATGAGAAATTTAAAACAAGAGATAGATAATATGTTTCAGGGATATTGGCAAACAACTATTGGACTTGAGCTTAAAGGAAAAGTTCTAGGTATAATTGGTTTAGGAAAAATTGGCACGCAGGTTGCAAAAATAGGTAAAGCTTTCGGAATGCAAGTTGTAGCATGGAGTGAAAATTTAAACTTAAGCACAGCTAATGAACTTGGCGTTTTACCAATGAGCAAAGAAGAATTACTAAAACAATCTGATATAATTTCTTTACATGTTGTTTTAGGTGATAGATATAAAAACTTAATTAATAAAAAAGAGTTAAGTATTATGAAAAAAACTTGTTTTTTAATTAATACTTCTCGAGGCCCAGTTATTAATGAAAAAGATTTAATTGAGGCTCTCGAAGACGATGTCATTGCTGGCGTAGGTCTAGACGTTTATGATATTGAACCTTTGCCACAGGATCATAAACTTAGATTTTTACCAAATGCCTTATTACTTCCGCATCTAGGATATGTTACTGATGAAAATTATTCTAAATTCTATTTGCAAATGGTTGAAAATCTTGAAGCATGTTTAAATGGTAAGCCAATAAGAAAACTTTCTTAAATTAATCATTTCGGTCTTAAACAAAAAATAATTTTCTTTAAATTATTCAATAAAATCAGTCTTTTTGTGTACTTATCAATTATTAGTTGTATTAAGGATAAATATTTCGGTATATTCCATGAAAGTTTTGTGATTGATTCGTTTTTAGGGAGAAGTGTTAATGATGAGAGTATTGACATTAGTATTTTTTGGAATGTTATTAACAGGTTGCTATACCAGTTCTTTAACTGTTGTAGGTCCAGCTACAGGTGTTGCACAAGGTAAATTATCAGAGACAGCATTATCAACTACAGTTAATTATTCAGTAAAAAAAACTACTGGTAAAAGTCCGATCGAACACGTCTTAAGTGAAAAACAGATAAAAACTATTAATTCAAACAAAGCAAAAATAGACCCTTGTAATAAAAATAACGAACTTTGCGTTATTTTAAATAGCAGAATTGAAAAAATGCAAAAACAACTTATGGGTTTAAACCTTCAATCAAGAATAGAAAAAAAACACAAAACTATCCTTAAAAATAAAAAAATTAATTAAAATTAAATACAACTATAAGTTTACAATTGGTGAAAGTGACAATTTGTAATTAAATGTCATAACGTATTTTCTTTTAAATTTATTGATTTGTGTTAAGTCCAGGTGATGAAACATTTATCAGTTTTATTACTATTCTTTTTTCTGCTTTCGGGTTGTTACCAGACTTCCCTTGCTCCTATGCTAGGACCTGCGGCAGGTGCATCACAAGGTAGAATAGCTCACTCAGCTATATCAAGTGGAATAAGTTATGGTGTAAAAAATCAAACTGGAAAATACCCAA
>MDTB01108090.1_pt1 | contig 14176 bp, 13 predicted proteins | sample 811161 | NCBI WGS metagenome assembly MDTB01 (sample SAMN05326650, study PRJNA326480) | marine metagenome | isolation source: seawater | place: Mediterranean Sea | collected 2009
ACAGAAAGATAGACCAAGAAATAGAGTAGAAGTAGATATAGATATTGATGAAGGTTCTTCTACTGCAATATCATCAATTGAAATAATTGGAAATGAGTCTTTCACAGACGCTCAAATAAGGAGAGTTTTTGAACTAACAGAAGGTTCTATTCTTTCAATATTTACCAATGACAATAAGTATACAAAAGAAAAGCTACAATCAGATTTGGAAAATTTAGAATCTTTCTACAAAGATAGAGGTTATTTACAATTTAGACTAGATTCATCTCAAGTTTCAATCAGCGAAGATCTCGAGGAGCTATTTATAACCTTAGTTGTTAGTGAGGGCGATAGATATGGTTTGAAAGAGATAAAAATATCTGGAGAATTGCCTCTAGATAGAGAATTCTTTGAGAGCTTTATCAATATTCCTGAAGATACTTATTACTCTGAGTCTCTCATCACCAGTTATGAAGAATTTTATGCAAACATTCTTGGTAACGAAGGTTACACTTTTGCCGAGGTAGAAGGAATTCCTACAATTGATGAAGATAATAAAACTGCTGATATCACCTTTGTTTTTAATCCAGGAAGAAAAAACTATACAAGAAGAATTCTTTTTTCAGGCAACAACTTTACAACTGATGAAGTCCTTAGAAGAGAGATGAGACAGTTTGAAGGGGCTCCAGCATCAAACCAAGCGATAGAACAATCTAAACTTTTATTGGAAAGAACAGGCTTCTTTAAGTCTGTAAATGTAGAGACTGTACCAGTTGCAGGGGAAGAAGATCAAGTTGATGTGATATTTGAAGTTGAAGAACAGCAATATGGAAATATTATTGGAGGTTTTGGTTATTCACAATTTGGATTTTCTTTTAATTTCAATGTTCAGCAGCAAAACTTTTTAGGAAGTGGTAATACTGTAGGAATAGGAACGCAGATTAGTGATTATGCCAAAAATATCTTTTTACAGTATGAGAACCCATATTACACAATTGATGGAGTAAGTAGAGGATATACCCTCAACTATAGAGAATTTGATTATTCATCATTTGGAATAACTGATTACAATACATCGAGTTATGGTTTATCAGTAACTTTTGGGTATCCTATTTCTGAAATTCAGAGACTTGGATTTAATATTGGTTTTGATCATACAGAGCTACAATCTGGGGGAATGGCAGCAAGAGAGATTCTTGATTTCCTTGAGTCTGAAGGAGATACATTTGATACCTTAAAATTTCAAGGTTATTGGACTAGATCTACTTTAAATAGAGGTTTATTTCCAACTGATGGGGATCTAAATCAAGTCCAACTACAAACAACCTTACCTGGCTCGACCTTAAATTACTTCAGAATAGATTACAAAAATGAATACTACCAACCTTTACCTATAGGAGAAGATCTGGTGTTTAAAGCGGCATCAAGAATAGGTTATACAGCTGCCTTTGGCGATTCAGAAATACCTCCATATTATGAAAATTTCTATGCAGGTGGACCTTATTCTGTAAAAGGTTATGAAGCTAATAGTCTAGGACCAAGAATAACTCCAGTCCCTTGTTATGGCTATATATCTGCTGATGATTATTGCCCACCTCTAATTGATAACGATTTTGATGGAGAACCTGATACGCCTTATTACAATCAATATGCATCTTATAGAATAAATAGACCAATTGGGGGCAATGTCATTTTAGAAACAAGTCTTAATCTTATTTTTAAGATTCCATTTATAGAGGATCAAAGTCAGTTCAGAACAGCAGTTTTTGTTGATCTTGGTAATGTGTTCTCTACTAATTGCTCTGCATATCAAACTGAATGTTTTGCCCCAGATTTTAAAGAATTAAGAGGTTCTTATGGTCTTGGCGGTAGCGCAATCACCCCATTTGGGCCTATAAGTGTTTATGTGGCTATTCCTTTCAATAATGGACCTTTAGATAGAGTAAAGAGATTTGAATTTACTGTTGGGAATAAGTTCTAAAAAATCTCTCGATTCTTGTCGAAAAGTCGGCTAAAATAGCGAAACTTAAGGATTTATTATGAACAGAATTAAATATCTATTACTTTCAAGTCTGCTTGCAGTCTTTTCAGCTTCATTAATTGCTGAAGGTACATTTGTCTTAAACGCAGAGAGAGCTATGTTAAGCACTCAATATGCACAAGACGAATTTAAGAAATTAGACGAAGATGCAGATTTCATTGCAGATAGAGAAAGACTTGAGTTACTACAAACCGAAGGTCAGGCAATTCTTGATGATTTCCAGAAAAATCAAGAAACACTTTCTGATGAACAGATAGTTGATATGCAGGGAAAACTTGAAGATAAGCAGACCGAAATCCAATTTTTAACGCAAAAATTGCAAAATAAAGCCCAAGAGACGCAACAGGCTGTAATTGCAGCACTTTCAGAAGATTTTCAGAGAATTCTTGGTGAACTAATTAATGCAAAAGATATGGATATGGTGGTCACTCCTCAGGCTCTATTTTATGCTGATCCTGATTTAGACATTACTGATGAAGTTACTGCTTTACTAGACGTATCTTTAGCAGAAAAGTCTGAATAGTAGTAATCTTACTTAATGGAATCAATTACTCTTGAGAAGTTAGCCAAAGCAATTGGCGGTGAAACTTTAGGGGAAGAAAGTTTCGTAATAAATTCAATAGAGGATTCTTCTTTATGCTCAAATACAGGAGTATGCTATTTAAAGGACAAGCAATATCTTGCGAAGTTAAGCTCAAATCCTGGAGCAGTAATCACAACAAAAGAATTATCTGAACAAGTAAATCAAACAGATAATTTTATTCTTGTTGACGATCCATATTTAGCTTATGCGAAAACATCTCAATTATTTTTTGAAAGTTATGACAAAAAAAATAATCAATTGGATTCAGTTTTAGGAAAGAGTATCCAAATTGGCAAAAATACAATAATCAATGGAAATTGTATGATTGGTGATAACGTCATCTTGCATGATAACGTTTCAATTTATTCCTGCACAAAGATTGGTGATAATTCTATAATCCATTCTGGATCAGTCATCGGTAGTGATGGTTTTGGTTTTGCTCCAGATGGTGATGGTTGGGAAAAGATAGCGCATCTCGGTGGAGTAGAAATAGGAGCAAATGTAGAGGTGGGAGCAAACTCTGTAATCGATAGAGGGGCATTAGGCAACACTAAGATCGGAGATGGCGTCAAAATGGATAATCACATCCATATAGCGCATAACGTATCTATTGGAGAAAATACAGCTATGGCTGGCATGGTAGGTATAGCAGGAAGTGTAAAAATCGGCAAAAACTGTAAATTTGGTGGCCAGGTGGGAACAGTAGATCATATAGAGATAACTGACAATGTTACTGTTTTAGCAAAAACTTTAGTTACTAAGTCATTAACAGAACCAGGAGCCTATAGTGGAGTCATGCCAATTCAGAAGCATAAAGATTCTTTAAAATTTGCTGCAAAATTAAAGAAATAAGATGAATACTGAAGAAATCAAAAAATTACTGCCCCATAGAGACCCATTTTTATTTATTGATAAAGTTACAGAAATAAGTATGGAGCATGTTATCGCAGAACGATTTGTTTCCCCAAGCGAATCTTTTTTCAAGGGACACTTTCCAAATTTTCCCATCATGCCTGGAGTAATAATAATTGAAGCTATGGCTCAAACTTGTGGAATTTTAGGATCGCATATCATGAAGCAAGCAGCATCTGAAAAATCAGTATACTTATTATGTGGGGTTGAAAAAGTAAGATTTAGAAAGAAAGTTATGCCAGGAGACACCCTTAGATTTGAAACAAAATTATTGGCTAATAAAAGAAAAATCTGGAAGTTTGATTCTAAGGCTTTTAAAGGTAACGAAATGGTTTGTTCTGCAGAAATACTTTGTGCAGATGGAAGTTTAGATGAGTAATATTCACCCTACAGCAGTAATTGATGAAACTGCAGTTATAAGTAAATCGACATCAATAGGTCCTTATTGTGTAATCGGAGCTGAAGTTAGTATTGGAGATAAATGCGAGCTTAATTCACATGTAGTAATAAAAGGGCCAACAAATATCGGAAAAGAAAATAAATTTTTCTCATTTGCGGTGATTGGTGAAGATACTCCAGATTTAAAATTTAAAGGCGAAAGAGCAACATTAGAAATTGGAGATAATAATGTTTTTAGAGAATTCTCAAAAATTCATAGAGGCACAGGCGCTGATCTTGGTTATACAAAAATAGGAAATAAAAATTTAATAATGCCGGGGGTTATGATTGCTCATGATTGTATTTTAGGAAACAACAATATACTGGTTGATAATTCAGCATTGGCTGGCCATGTTCGTCTAGGTGATTATATAACTCTGGGCGGCTATACCTTGGTCCATCAATTTTGTATCTTAGGATCCTATTCATTTACTGGAATGGGCTCAATAATCACTATGGATGTGCCTGCATTTACCCGAGTAGCTGGTAATCCAATAAAGCAGGCTGGTCTTAATTCAATTGGCTTAGAAAGAAAGTCATTCACTAAAGAACAGATTTCAAATCTTAAAAAAGCATATAAGATATTTTTCAGAGAAGGTTTGAGATCAGAAGATGCCTTGGAAAAAATTTCTAATGAATGCGAAGAAGATGAAAATATTCACATTTTTATAGAATCAATAAAATCCTCTTCAAGGGGAGTATTAAGATAGTTGAAAATAGGAATAGTTTCTGCAGAACCTTCAGGCGATCTTCTTGGTAGAAAAATACTTGATACATTAGAACAAAAATTCTCGGAATTCACAGTCCATGGCATAGGTGATGGTGACCTTAATAAATATAAAATTTCTAACGATAGATCATTATTAAAAATAATGGGTTTTGTTGATCCAATAATGAATTATTCAAGTATAAAGAAATTTCAAAAAGAACTAATCAATGACTTTATGGATAAGAAGATAGATTTATTTATAGGCATTGATGCACCTGATTTTAATTTAGGCATACATAAAGCACTCCAAGAAAATGGTATAACGACAGTGCAGGTAGTATGTCCTTCAGTGTGGGCTTGGAGGTCGGGAAGAATGAAAAATTTCAAGTTTATAGACTATATGCTTTGTTTATTCCCATTTGAATTAGATTATTGCTCTAATGTGAAGAAAAAAGCTTTTTATATTGGCCATCCTCTAGCAGAAGATGAAAACAAATACTTTGGTGAAGACGTTGAGAATACTATTTGTCTGATGCCAGGAAGTAGAGATTCAGAAATAAAGCAAAATTTGCCAGTGATGATAGATGGGTTTAGAGAATTTAATAAAAAAAATGATTACACTGCTCTAATTCCCGCTTATGACAGGTCTGCTAAAGAGTTAGTTGAAACTTTCATAAAAGATGAAGTCGAAATAAGCTGCCATCAAATAGAGGCATCTGCAATATTAAAAAAAGCTAGAGCAGCAGTTATGTGCTCTGGCACAGCGACATTGGAAGGTTTGTTAGCTGAAGTTCCTACTACTATTATCTATAAAACAAGCTGGTTCAATTATTTAATTTATAAAAGTATGATGAAAGCAGAATATGCTGGCATTCCAAATATACTTGCTGGAAAAAAAATCTTCACTGAATTAATTCAGCATCAAGCAACTAAAGCAGCTATAGCAAAAGATTTAGAAAATAATTTGAATAATTTGGAGATGAAAATCGAGGTTATGCAAGAAGTAAAAAGAAAGATTGTAAGCACAGATTTTTCTAAATTTTCAAATAGGATATATGAGGATCACGGGAGTAGATGAGGTTGGGGTTGGCTGTTTAGCTGGACCAGTTATTACTGCTGCTGTATGTTTTGGCAATCAAAAACCCTCCGTTATTTTTAGAGATTCAAAAAAAATTAGCCATACTCGAAGAGAAAAGTTATACAAATACATAAAAAATAATTTTCATGTATCCATTGGCATAGCAACACCACCAGAAGTAGATAAGCTTAATGTATTAAAAGCAACACATCTTGCTATGAAGAGAGCTATCAATAATTTACCCGTCGTACCTGGAACAATACTAATAGATGGACTCTATGTGCCTGATGGTATTAATAATGCGCAATCAATAGTAAAAGGAGATGAGAGCCAACAGGAGATTGCAGCCGCATCGATATATGCAAAATACTATAGAGACGAGCTAATGAAGCTTTATAGTGTTAAATATCCGCAATATTTATTAGAAAAGAACAAAGGTTACCCAACTAAAGAGCATAAAAAGGCAATTAATGAGCATGGCCTATCAAATATTCACCGAAAAAGTTTTAAAATTTAATGATGGGTAAATTCGTCCATCTTCAAGTTAAGTCTCATTTTAGTATTTCTAGTGGTCTGCCCAGAACTAATCAAATAGTTGATAAAGCGGTAGAGAATAATATGGGCTCAGTTGCTCTTACAGATAAAAATTCTTTCTTTGGTCTTGTAAAATTTTATAACTACGCGATCTCAAAAGGCATTAAACCAGTATGCGGTGTAGACTTTGATATTAAAATTAGTCAAAACCTTTATTCCAATGTTGTTTTATTAGCAAAAAATAAAAGAGGCTTAGAAAGTTTATTCAAATTAAGTACTCAGGCATTTACAGAATCAGCAAAAGGAAAAATATGCTTATTAGAAAAGGATATTCTTGCAAATTCAGATGATCTAATTTGTATTATGCCGACTGCTTGCAATCATCTTAATTTTCTAAGTGGTAAAGACGATGCCAGTGAATTACAGAAAAAAGTAGAAAGCTATTTATCAAGTTTTAAAGATAATCTATTTATTGGTGCTTCATGTTTTGATAAGCGTGGATATAGTTCTGCAGCAAATACGTTATGTAGTCATGCCTTTAAAAAAGGAATTCCTGTTGTAGGCTTAAATGATGTTTTATTCTTGTCACAAAAAGATCATCTTGCTCATCAGGCAAAAGTATCAATAAATAATTCCACACTACTGAAGGATGAGATTAATAATCCAAATGTTTCATCTGAACAATTTTTCAAAACAATTAAAGAAATGCAGCTAATGCATGATGAAGATATCTTGAGCAATACAAATGAAGTTGCCAAATCTTGCAATGTTTTATTAGAAGAGGACCAATATTATTTACCTTCTTATGAAATAGAAGATAAAAAATCATTAGCAGAGTATCTAGAAGATATATCAAAAAATAAGTTAGAAGACTTTCTGAAAGAAAATACAAAACTTGATAAGGATCTTTATAGAGATCGTCTTGAGAAAGAGCTTAAAATTATCATTGATAAAGGTTATCCAGGGTACTTTCTCATTGTAATGGATATCGTAAGTTGGGCTAAGGGACAGAATATACCTGTTGGCCCAGGAAGAGGTTCAGGAGCAGGCTCTCTTGTTGCTTATGTCTTATCAATAACAACACTTGATCCACTTGTGCATGGCTTATTATTCGAAAGGTTTCTTAATCCTGAAAGGATGTCTTTACCAGATTTTGATATAGATTTTTGTATAGAAGGTCGAGATAAGGTAATTGAGTATGTTCAAAAGAAATATGGCGAAAATTCAGTAGCCCAGATTGGTACTACCGGAACAATGGCAGCAAGAGGAGTCATAAGAGATGTAACAAGAATACTTGGTAAGCCATATGGTTTTGGAGATATGTTAGCTAATATGATTCCACTTACGCCTGGAATTAAATTAGGGCAGGTAATGAATGTAGAAGAAGACCCAAAAGCTTCAACAGAGAATCAGTCCCCAGAATTACAAGAACTAAGAAAGACTAATGAAGAAGCCGCAGAAGTTTTAGACCTTTCTTTGAAATTAGAAGGCTGCGCAAGAAGTATTGGTAAACATGCAGCAGGAGTTGTAATAGCGCCAAATGATATTCATGAATTCACTCCATTGCATTTTGATGCTGAAACTAATTCTATGGCTACACAACTGGATATGTATGATGTTGAAGACATTGGATTAGTAAAATTTGATTTTCTTGGATTAAGAACATTAACAGTAATAAATAATGCTGTTCAGTCTATTGAAAAAATTAATCCTGACTTTAGGCTTAAAGAAATTCCTTACGATGACCCAAATGTTTATAAATTATTGAGTCTAGGAAAAACAAAGGGGCTCTTTCAATTAGAGTCGAGAGGCATGATCGAGGATGTTCTCAAAAAAATGAAACCAGAAAATTTTGCTGACATTGTTGCTGCAGTAGCTTTGTTTAGGCCGGGACCACTTGAGTCGGGGATGGCTAGTGATTATATAAACAGAAAAAATGGAAGAGAAAGTATTATCTATCAACACCCCTCACTAAAAAAGATCACTAATGAAACTTATGGGGTCTTTGTATACCAGGAGCAAGTTATGGAAGCAGCTCAAGTACTTGCTTCATATTCTCTGGGTGATGCGGATAACTTAAGAAGAGCTATGGGAAAAAAGAAAGCTGACGTTATGGAAGAAGAAAAGAGTGTATTTGTAAAAGGTTGTGAAAATAACAATATCTCAAAGAAAAAAGCTGAGGAAATTTTTGCCAATATAGCAACATTTGCTGGATATGGATTCAACAAGTCTCATTCAGCAGCTTATGCCTTGATAGCTTATCAAACAGCTTATCTAAAAACTCACTATCCATCTCATTTTATAGCTGCCGTATTGTCTTCAGAACAAGATAAAACCGATAAATTGGAGCCTCATGTAAAAGATTGTGAATTGATGAAAGTTGAAATTTTATCGCCGAGTATTAATACCTCTTTCTCTAGTTTCATTGTCAATGAAAAAAATGAAATTGAATATGGGTTAGGGGCATTGAAAGGTGTAGGCAAAAAATTTGCTGATGAAATTTGTGAAGAAAGAAAAAATGGACCATTCAATAGCATGATGGACCTTGCATCAAGAGTAGATTTAAGAAAAGGTGGTATTAGATCTCTTAAAAGTATGGCTAAAGCTGGTGCTTTTGATTGTCTATCCCCAAGGGATGAAGCAGTAAGCTCTATACAATCTTATCTTGAAGCATCAGATCAAAAGTTTAAATCCAAAGAATCTGGAGTCGTTGATATGTTTGATACTCCTCAAGATATTGAGCTTTCTGGATTTAAGTTAGATAAATTCTCTGATTCAGAAAAATTAAAAATGGAATTAGAGTCTTTTGGTTTCTATTACAGTAAACATCCAATTTCCTTGCTTAGAAAAACCCTTTCTTCAAGACTTACTCCAATTAAAAAACTTATGACTTCAAATAATGAAAAGTTTATCCCAGTGCTAATTAATCAAAAACGTATTGTTAAAAAAGGAAGCAGTGTATTTATTTTTCTAGAGGTATCAGATGAAACAGGAGTAATGGATGTTTCTGTGCCGATTGAATTATTTGACTTAAAGAAGGCGCTTTTCAAAGAGAATTCTGTAGTTATGCTAAAAGGAAATATTATTACTGATGATTATAGAAGGGGCAATTTAGATGATGCGGGAATTAAAATACGCGCATCAGATATTATGCCTATAGATATAGCAAGAAGCTTAGTTACATCTAAAATTAAGATTAATGTTCCAAGAGCTGAATTAAAACAGCTTGGTAATGGAAAATTTCAGGAAATTAAAAATTTAAATGATCCCAATGGCCTGGAAGTTGTTTTGAATTTGTTAGATGAAGAACTAAATATTTCAAGTGAAATAAAAGTTGACACCTTTAAGATTTCCCTAGAGGATAGTACGTTCGAAAAAATTGATGAGATTTTTGGAGAAGATAATTACACTTTAATTTAGCAATGGAACAATACTTAGATTTTGAACAACCAATTTATACTTGCCTTGAAAAAATAGAGGAATTAAAGAAAGTTGTACCCGCACCAAGTAATCTTGCTGAAGAAATTGCATTACTTGAAGATAAAGCAGACCAAGAAACTCAAAGAATATATAAAAATTTGAGTTCTTGGCAGAAAGTTCTTGTTGCTAGACACCCTAATAGACCACATACCAAAGATTATTTAGAAAATGTTTTTAATGGATTTGAAGAAATCCACGGGGATCGACTTAATGATGATGATATGGCTATAGTTGGTGGATTTGCTTTTCTAGATAATTATCCAGTTGTTGTCATAGGCCATGAAAAAGGCAGGGAAACCGAAGAAAGAGTCAGTAGAAATTTTGGCATGCCTCACCCATCAGGCTTTAGAAAGGCAAATAGATTGATGAAACTAGCCGAAAAATTCACTTTACCTGTAATTACACTAATAGATACTCCTGGCGCATACCCCGGGGTTAAAGCTGAACATACAGGGCAACATGAAGCAATAGCTAAAAGTTTGGAAGTTATGTCTGATCTGAAAACACCTATTATCAATCTAGTCATTGGTGAAGGAGGCTCAGGAGGAGGCTTTGGTATTGGTCTAGCAGACAAGATAGGAATGTTAGAGTATTCGATTTATTCTGTTGCCTCACCAGAAGCATGCGCTTCAATTCTTTGGAGAACGGCAAAAAATGCTGAACAAGCAGCAGATGCTTTAAAGCTTGATGCATCAAGTTTAAAAGAGCTCGATGTCATTGATTTAATTATTGATGAACCGATTGGTGGAGCGCATAGAAACCACGAAAAAACTTATCAGAATGTGAAAAAATATTTTCTTGATGAGCTTAAAGGTTTATCTCATCATTCTATAGAAGACTTAACAAGAGAAAGATATAAGAAATTTGCTGACATAGGAGTCTAAAATGGATTTCTTTACCAAAACAGAAAAAGATATCTTGCTCTCGGCAGACCAAATTATAGTGGGCTTTAGCGGAGGAGCAGATTCAACTCTTTTATTACATAAAACATTTAATTTTCTAACGGAAAGTAATTCCGACAATAAATTATTAGCACTACATATCAATCATCAAGCTCAGCCTGAAAGTAATGCCTGGGAAGAACATTGTCAAAAATTCTGTCAAGACAGAAAAATTCACATTCAAGCTGAAAAAGTAGAGATTACTATTAAAGGAGAAGGTTTTGAAGCTGCAGCTCGAAGCGCAAGACTAGCGGTATTCAATTCTTTTGATAAAAATGCAGTCATTGTCCTTGGGCATCACTTAGACGATCAGATTGAAACAATCCTATTTAGAATTTTCAGAGGAACAGGAATGAAAGGATTATCTGGAATAAAAAGACAAAGCATACTAGGTTCAAAAGTTGTTCTGAGACCTTTATTCAATTTAACCAAAAAAGAGATTATTGAATTATTAGATCAAGAGAGGTTGAATTATATTACCGATGAATCAAATCAAGATAATTCATTCAGTAGAAATTACCTCAGAAACACTGTAATACCAAAAATTTATGAAAAATGGCCTGGAGCTAAAAAAAACATCAGTCGAATGGCCAATATTTTAAGAAAACAAAATATTCTATATGAATCTTATCTTGAAGCTGTTCTTGAAAAAGTCTCAGATGAAGACGGTTTAAAATTAGATGAACTAAAAAATTTAGATTACTTTGAAAGAGCAGAATTAATTAGAATTTGGCTTGATAAACAATCTTTCAGCACACCTAATGAAAGCCAGATGAAAGAAATAGAGAAATCTTTCTTCCAATCAAGACAAGAGTCTAATCCTGTAATAAAATTCCAAAGAGAAGACGCTCAAAGGTTGGGCGTAATCTTAACAAAAACAAATAATTATTTAATTGCGGAAGAAATAAATGAGTGAACCAAAAGTTTTATTTGAAGAGCATGGATCAGTTGCTGTAATTAGTCTCAATAGACCAGAGAAAAGGAATGCATTAGATCCAGAAACCGTGCTTTTATTTAATGAATTTACTGAAAAAGCTAAAGACAAAAAATATAAGTCAGTAGTTATCACCGGAAATGGCGGTGGTTTTTGTGCTGGAGCAGACCTGACTCCTACTGGAGATTCAATGGGATGGGAAAGTGTAGAGCAAGCACTTAATGAGGGATACCATGTAGGACTTAATAATCTAATTTCTATGGATAAAGTTGTCATTGCAGCAGTTGAAGGCCCATGTGCAGGTATTGGCTGCGCTTATTTTATGAGTTCAGATATTGTTATCATGGGCAGATCAAGTTTCTTTCAAATTGGATTCTCAAAAATTGGTTTAATTCCAGACGGAGGCTCAACATGGCTACTACCAAGAATTGTTGGCTATACAAGAGCTTTTAGGATGGCATCTGAGGCGCAGAGAGTAATGTCTGAAGAGTGCAAAGAATTAGGTATGTGCGCTGAAATCTCCGAGGATGGCAATGCCCTTAATGATGCTTTAGAAATGGCAAAGGTTTATGCTGATTTTGCACCAATAGCATTAATGAGAACAAAAAAACTGATGAGGGAAAGCTTCGATAGGTCTTATCATGATCAGCTAAAAGAAGAAGCTAGACTTCAAGACGATTTAGTAGGCAGCAAGGATAATATAGAGGGCGTTCAAGCTTTTGTCGAAAAAAGAAAACCAAAATTCACTGGCGAATAATTATACGATCGAAAATTTTTCAGAACATCACCTATCAGATGTTCTAAAAATAGAATCTGCTTCGAATTTAACACCCTGGTCCCAGGAAATCTTTCTTAAAACTTTACAAAGTCGTTCTATAAGCTTTGTAATCATATCTGAAGAGAAAGTTATTGCATTTTGTATTGCCAATACAGTGCTGGATGAATGTCATTTACAAAATATTGTTGTAATAGAAGAGTTAAGAGGCAAGGGTATTGGGACATTCATGCTTAATATACTTTTTAAAAGAGCAAAATTATCAGATTTACATACTGTTCTACTGGAAGTTAGAGAATCAAATAAAAGAGCTAGAAAATTCTATCAAGATAATGGTTTTGAAGAATTGTCTGTTAGAAAAAATTACTACAAAACAAAAAAGGGTCGGGAAAACGCAGTAATTATGCGCCTAGAAGTTGTTTGATATCTGTTTCTAGATTTTCTGGCACATCTAAAGATCCATATCTTTTGACTACTTCACCACTCTTATTGAGAAGAAACTTTGAGAAATTCCATTTTATGGATTCAGTGCCCATAAAACCTTTTTTCTGTTCTTTAATAAATTTAAAGATTGGGTGAGCATCATTACCATTCACTTCTACTTTCTCAAAGATAGGAAAAGTTATGGAATAATTTTTCTCGCAGAAATCTTTTATCTCTTCTTCTCCACCTTTTTCTTGTTCTCCAAATTGATTGCATGGGAATGCAAGAATTTCTAAGCCCTGTTCTTTATACACATCATAAAGTTTTTGTAAGCCTTCATATTGCGGTGTAAAACCACAACTCGAGGCTACATTTACTATTAGAATAACTTTGCCATCATAGCTAGACATGGAAACTTCATTCCCATTTATGTTTTTAGCTTTGAAATCGTAAAAACTTTCTTTCATAATCCTTAAATGCCTAAAAATTTGAGCTCGGTAATAATAAAAACTTTTCATGAATTAGACAAGGAAGAACTTTATAAGTTCATGCAATTACGAATCGAAGTTTTTATTGTTGAACAAGATTGCCCTTACCAGGATTTAGATGACCTTGATTCGCATGGCACACATATGTGGATAGAGGAAGATGGAGTAGTTTTAACCTATCTTAGATTAAATCCGCCCGGAACTAGATTCAAAGAGCCTTCTTTAGGCAGGATTGTCACTAAAGAAGCTGCTAGAAGTAGAGGTTTGGCAGAAATTATTATCAACAAGGCTCTAGAAATAATTGATAATGATTATGCAATGCCAACTAGAATTTCTGCACAGAGTTATTTAGAGGATTATTACTCTAAATTTGGCTTTGTTAAATGCAGCGAGGAATATATGGAAGACAATATACCTCATATTGAGATGTTAAGAGATGTTAAAGATAAGTAGATCAGCTGTAGAACAGCACTTAAATTGCCAAAGATGCTTCTATCTTGCTTATAAACATAAAATTAGGCCACCATCATTACCATTTACACTTAATTCTGCTGTAGACAATCTTTGTAAGAACGAATTTGATCATTATCGAGCAAAACAAGAACCACACCCATTGTTTCTAGCACATGATATTGATGCTGTACCTTTTGCTCATGAAAAAATGGATGAATGGCGCAATAACTTTAAAGGTATAAGGCATATCAATGAAGAAGAGGGCTACAATTTTGGCGGTGCTGTTGATGATATTTGGCAGAAACCGAATGGTGAACTCATAGTAGTAGATGTTAAAGCCACATCTAAGAACGTATTTAACTGGGAAGAAACTTTTTCTAAATGGGAATACGCAAAAGGCTATAAGCG
>MDTB01225287.1_pt1 | contig 14176 bp, 13 predicted proteins | sample 811161 | NCBI WGS metagenome assembly MDTB01 (sample SAMN05326650, study PRJNA326480) | marine metagenome | isolation source: seawater | place: Mediterranean Sea | collected 2009
AAGGACACCATTTTTGAGGCAGTTTGCCGCAAATATCTCGCCGAAGCTTGGCGCGAAGACGGCTCGAAACCCGGAATCATAAAGTGCGTACACCGCGCCCTCTCTTGAGCTACCTGAGCCAAAATTTGCGCCAGCGAATAGGATTTGAGCTGGCTCAAATTTGGGATCATTGAGTGAGAAGTTTGGATTGATGTTTCCCGTGTCGGTGCGTCGGATGTCGTGGAATAGATACTGCGCGTAACCTACGGCCCGCGGTTTTTTGATGAATCGCGCAGGAAATAATTGATCGGTGTTGACGTTCGCGAGACGGAGCGGTGCGCCGATCGCGTTAATCTGAATCAGAGGTTCCATGAGTGTGCGTCCTCATAAGAGCTGATGTTCTCGAATCGGCCCGTGATCGAGGCCGCGGCCGCCATGGCCGGACTGACGAGGTGGGTGCGACCACCTTGTCCCTGTCTACCCTCGAAATTTCGATTCGAGGTCGATGCTGCGCGCTCACCGCTCGCAAGCATGTCGCCATTGATGCCAACACACATCGAGCATCCCGGGGCGAGCCACTCGGCGCCGGCCAGTTGAAAAATCTCGTGCAGGCCCTCTGACTCAGCGGCCCGTTTTACCTGCTCTGAGCCCGGGACAATCATTGTCGGTATTCGGCATGTCTGTCCTTTCATGACCTGCGCGGCGATCCTCAGATCCTCAATCCGACTATTCGTACAAGACCCAATAAATACACGGTCAAGCGGGATTGACTGGATCATCTGGTTTGCGTGCAGGCCCATGTACTCGAGGGCCCTTGTCATCCGACTCTTTCGTTCCAGGTCTTGCTCCACATCCGGATCGGGGACGCTCCCTGTGACGTCGGTAACCATCTCCGGATTTGTGCCCCAGGTGACCTGTGGGGCAATCTCCGAAGCCTCGATCTGTACCTCGCGATCAAAGACCGATCCCAGATCTGTCTGGAGAGTCTCCCAGTATGCGAGAGCCTGGTCCCACTGTGTTCCAGTAGGTGCCATAGGCTTGCCTCGCATGTAGTCGAATACCTTTTGGTCAGGAGCAATGAGACCCGCCCTCGCGCCCGCCTCGATGGACATGTTGCAGACGGTCATCCTGGCCTCGACAGACAACTCGTCGATTGTGTCGCCGCTGTATTCGACGGCGTAGCCGACAGCCCCACCGCTACCGATCGTTCTGATCAAGAATAGAATCAGATCCTTACTTGAGACCCCTGCCTTCCTCTCACCGGAGATAGTGACACGGAGCGTTTTTGGCTTCGACCTCCAGAGTGTCTGAGTGGCCAAGACGTGGGCTACTTCGGAAGAACCGATACCAAATGCATAGGCGCCAAGTGCTCCGTGCGTCGATGTGTGGGAATCCGCTCCCGCAATCACCAGACCAGGCTGAGTAATACCAAACTCTGGCCCAACGACGTGCAATATTCCCTGGTAGTCATGGCCCAGACCAAACAGTTCAATGCCATACGTTTCGGTATCTGATGTGATCAGCTCGACCATGTTTCGTATCTCGGGGTCCCGGATACCATCGATTCCTAGCTCTCTGTTTCGTGTCGGAACGTAGTGATCTGAGAACCCAAACGCCTGGTTCGGATTACGAACAGTCCTGCCCTCACGTCGGATCTTGTCGAACGCGTGGAATGAGTTTTCCTGCAGGAGGACACGGTCCACGTAGAGGAGAGACTCGTCTCCTCTGTTGGTAACTACATGTGTGGTCCAAATCTTGTCAAAAAGAGTGGAGGGCATACATCTCTCTCATATTTTATTGATATTGTGTTGACAATACCGCGGTAAATATCGCACTGTTCGAGCGCTGAATCAACGTCTTGACCAAAAAATGCCTCTTTGTGCTTACCGGAACAAACAAAAATTGTAGACAATCATGGGCGAAATAGATTTTTTATTCGTTTTCTTGGTGGCCGCTGCGGCGTTCAGCTCTGCTGTTTTCCATTCATTCTCTGGGTTCGCGGGAGGCCTCGTGCTCGCGGTCATGCTGGCGCCACTTCTCGGGGTTAAAGAAACAGTCCCGGTGGTCGCTACTGCCCTTGTTATTAGCAACGTTGCGAGGATATGGGCGTTTCGGAAATCGGTCGCGATCAAGGAATACCTGGCGGTGTTTCTGACTGGTTTGCCGTTTATTGTACTCAGTGCCTATATCTATGTGTCTCTGCCGGTCGGTGTCGTCGCGTTGGTCTTGGGTTTGTTTTTGTTGGTATCTATACCTTTGAACAGAATCCTCAAGAAGAAAGAAGTGAAAGTCGGGCTCAGAGGTCTGGCTCTTGCCGGGATCCCTTATGGAATTGTTTCCGGCAGCACGTTTGGAGCGGCCGTGATGTTGGCGCCTTTCCTCATCGGCGCCGGTCTGGCTGGCGAGACGATGATCGGGACAGTAGCTATGCTAGGGTTTAGCTTGAACGTTACCAAAACAATCGTGTTCGGAATGTCACCTCTTTTGACAAACGATCTGATGGTTACCGGTATATTGGTGGGTCTTTGCACAATGCCGGGAGCGTACGTGGGACGTTGGTTGGTGCGAAATACTTCTGTCCGAGTTCATTCGCAATTTATGGAGGTCTTCATCGCGTGTGGCGGCCTTTTGTTCCTCTATGAGGCTTATCAAAACTGGGTTTAATCCATGTCAGGACATCCGATACCGCCCCAAGAATATACCCAGATCCTCGATCGCGCGTCAGTTGCCAAAGTCGACGTGGATGGCTTAGTTGTACAGCTGTACCGTTGGGGGGATGGGCCGATATGTTTCGTTTTGTTGCACGGCGGTTACGGCTCTTGGGCGCATTGGATTAAGGTCATACCCCAACTTGAACACCACGCAACCGTGATTGCCCCCGATATGCCAGGTTTTGGGTGTTCTGATACTCCGGTTGAACCTCATACAGCTGAATCAGTTGCCGGCCCGCTCGCTGCTGCCTTGGGTGGGTTGGTCGGTCAACAAAAAATAATATTGGCTGGATTTTCTTTTGGTGGCGCTATTGCAGGGCACGTTGCGTCCCTCATGGCATCGCAAATTGAGCATTTGGTTTTGCTAGGTCCGGGAGGAACTGGCGCGCCGCGCGGTGAGATGTCGGATTTAATTAGGCGCACAAAGGAAATGAGCCGAGAAGAGATCCGTGAGGCTCATCGCAGAAATCTCGAGATTTTGATGGTTCAAGACGCTTCCTGTATCGATGACCTTGCGCTTTACATCCAAGAAACGAACACCGGTATGCACCGGCTGAAAAGTCGACCGATCTCTGCGACAGATACCCTTGCACGCGTATTGGTTGGTGCACCTTATCCTGTCTCTGTATTGTTCGGGGAGTTCGATGCATCCGTCGGTAAATATCGCCCGGAGCGCGAAGTCATCTTGAGGAGGTCAGTTCCACATGTTGAGATCGAAGTGATCCCGAATGTCGGTCATTGGTTGATGTGGGAATCTGACGAGTTAGTCGTTGACCGGCTGTTAGCTTTGCTTCCGAAATAAACCCTGGCTTTCGCACATATCTCTGAAGTCTGAGCGTTCACTCACCGCCGTCTGTCGCGCTACGTTATCTGACCATGTAGTTTGTTGAGGCTCTCCAAATTTATCCGGGTATCGTGCTTTTGGTGGTCCGGCTATTCGGTTATACGTCTCATCATATCTATCAATTTCATTGAAATCGATCGGGTGGTAAGTGTCACGATGCACGACGACCGATTGCGGTAGTCGCGGTGATATTGATTGAGTCTCGTTTTGCGGATACCCAAATGCACATGCACAGATTGGGAAAGCGCCTCTCGGTAAATTCAGAAGCTTTGTAATAGCTTCACTCGATTCTCTAACTTTTGATACTGGGCAGGTGCCGATACCAAGGCCTTCGGCGGCGGCAATCATAAAAGCGAGTGCGAGCGATGCATCCACTGTTGCATTGAGAAAAGCGTCTGTTTGCTCCCAGCGAAAGGTATGGTTTTTAGTGCGGTTTATTTCTTGCGTTCGATGCGTATCTCCGATGACGAAGATGAGCATTGGAGCCGCTAGGGCCCAGCGGATCGAAGGAAACATTTGAATGAGTTGTTCCCTTATTGATGAACAGTTGACGTCGATAAAAATGTACTGTTACAAGTTAGATTTGCTTGGTGCAGATTGAGTAGCCGCAAATAATAGCCGTTTGACGTGATCGTTAACCGGTTGATCTAAGAATGCTCTGCATGACTGATGTGATAACAGCGTATCAATCGTCTCTCGGCTTTCGACTTCTGGAATTGCTGAAGGAGATCCGTATCGCAAATGTTCAGTTGGCTGTTTAGTCATAGGTGGACCTTTTGATAGAACGTAGTCAGATGTGACTTTGGATGGTCAAGCGGTTTATTGATCGGTTTCCACGGAATACCCCCATAATCTCTCAGGGTAGGAAGGAGGCTGTGTTCCCAGTCGAGGTATCCTTTTGCATGTTCAAGGTTTCCTTGATGTCTGTCTGGGAAAAATAGCGCTTGATCGGAAGGGTGGGCTTCGAATGTGATAGCGCATGAATCGATATATTCTTTGGGTATCACATCCCAAGTGATGCAATTTGATTCCGATAGATTGAGCGCGTTGACAAGGTTCTGTGTGTGGGTGATTTGGGAGTGATCGCAGACAATCAGATGCCGATCCGATGTGCGTAGTGTGTTGAATTGTGATCTTGGTATCCACTTCGAACCCTTAAGCCGGCTGGCTTTGAATCCTTTGCTTGAACGGATGTCGATAATACGATCAGCAAGCAGCAACTCATCGTTCCATTCCAGGGATGTGATAGGTGTACAGCTAGGCGCGCCCGACTCTCGCACAAACTCTTCGCGCAACCACGCATTCCAGCCTAGGCGTCGGAGCCACAATGCGGATACAGCACAATCCAGTTGATTGGGCCCTTGAACGATTAGAGGCATGTTGTGGGTACCCAAATACTGATCTGTGCTTTGGATGAGAGTTGTTGGAGAGATCGCTTGATCGGTCGTTTGGTCTTCGCTGACAGTGATGATACGTAGTTGGGTCTCTGAATGTGTCCAGTTGCTCTCGCTATCTTTCGGTGCGATTGGCAAATTAAATTTATTGATGAGGTGATTGGCCTGCTGCTTCATCGTTTCCTCGGAGAAGAACCCTTCTGCCGATCGATGATTGTTGAACGAACGGACTCCTCCGGCAAGCTCCCATCCCTGGGTGCCACCGGTGATGCAGTAGATCGATGCATTAAAATCTTGGTCGGCTAGGGTCTGTGCCGCGATAATTCCTCGCGTCCGGCCCGCGCAATGAAGGTAAATTGAGCTGTGGGAGATCGTGAGAGCCCCAAGCTTGCCAGTCGGGCAATGGATTGAGCTTGGTAAGCTGAACTTCTGGAACTCTGTATAAGGTCTGACATCAAATTGATAATGGGGTGGGGAATTTATCGCATCTTCAGGCTTGATATTTTGAATGTTGCCGGTCGTTTCTACCCACTCACCGAATGCTTTTGATGGCGTATATTCCCCACCCCAGACCGGGAGGCGATGGTTTTTCCATGCATCGAATCCTCCGTCGATGACTTGGGGCGTCAAACGGGTAGCGTCAGCAATGACCGCGGCGGCCCAATCTGTCATGGTTGGGTTGTCCCCGATAATTAGGGCAATTCCAGGCTCACCACCGAAGAGCTGCTTGATTTGCAATTCTATTGAGTCAATTGGCGCGTTGACCGCGAATATCGGGTGTTCGTCCACATAGGATTTACGATCGCGGACGTCAATGAATGCGATGCGATGCGTCGTTTGCAGGAGTAGTAGGGCTTCATCAATTTGGACGAGTCTAGTTGTATTGTGCGGCGCACTATTCATTGTTACGTTAATACTCAAATCATCACTATCATCAGTTTTTTGTTGAAGGCCATTCAACGTCTACATTGTCAGCGGTTCGCACAAGCTTAACCTCAGTAAACTCTTTCGCAACTATCATCGAGCCAGCTTTCGGCTTTGTTTAAGGGTTCTGTAGTTCCTTGCGCCTGGCAATCGAGGTGTCTAGCGAAATCGATCATTCTAACCGCCTAACGGCCCGTGGTTACGTACTCATTGACGTCAAAAAATCTTAATTTAGAACTTCCACCTTCCATTACTCTTACTCAGATGACAGGTTGTTAACAATCTGTCATCTTCCACTCCTGCAAATTTTAATTCAAGCACGGCCTACTTTCCGAAAACGGTGAAAAAATGCGCATAACAGCAATCTATGATTCTGTTGAATCAATCGCCTCAGATATCCAGAACGCCTACATCAATTTTTCAAAGATGACATGCTCGGTTGTTGCGGTCGTCACTGATCAAATAATTGATGGTAAACCGATTGTTGGATACGGGTTTAACTCAAACGGACGATATAACGCCTCTGGGATTTTGAAAGATCGTTTGATCCCTCGCCTGCTTGAGGCTGACGCAGATCACCTAGTTGGTGAAGATGGATATCTGGATCCTCATAGAGCCTGGGATGTCATGATGACAAATGAAAAGCCTGGTGGACATGGCGAGCGGTCAGTTGCCGTTGGTGTTCTCGATATGGCGCTTTGGGATGCGCGCGCCAAGATGCAGGGAGTCCCGCTATATCAATTACTCGCTGACCGTGCGGGAAGGAAACCTGATTCAGAGGTCTGGGTTTATGCAGCAGGTGGCTATTACTACCCCGGTAAAGATATTTCTGGACTGCAAGATGAGTTCCGTCAGTATCTCGATCTAGGTTATACGGTTTGCAAAATGAAAATCGGAGCGGCTGACCTTTCCCATGATTGTGATCGGATCGAGGCAGCTTTGAAGATTGTGGGTGAAGAGAATCTTTGCGTTGACGCAAATGGTCGGTTTGACCGTGAGACCATGCTCGCTTATGCAGAAGCACTGGAGCAATACCGGTTGTTTTGGTATGAAGAGGCGGGTGATCCATTGGATTTCGAAATTCAGGCGGCGTTGAGTGAAGCCTATGACTTACCAACCGCGACAGGAGAAAACTTATTCTCTCACCAGGATGCGCGCAACTTGATCCGCTACGGCGGCATGCGTCCAGACATTGATTATCTGCAATTCGACTGTGCCTTATCCTATGGGTTGGTTGAGTATTACCGAACGCTTGATGTACTTGCTGCGTATGGCTGGTCACCAAGACGGGTTGTGCCGCATGGCGGGCATCAAATGTCTCTGCATATTGCGGCCGGGTTAGGACTGGGTGGAAACGAGTCGTATCCTGGTGTCTTCCAGCCGTTCGGGGGATTCTCCGATGAATTAGAAGTTGAGCAGAGCTTTGTGAACCTACCGAGCGGGCCCGGCCTCGGCCTAGAGAAAAAGGCAAACTTCCGGGCGATGCTGATGAAAGCGTTTGGGGACCAGATTACGATCTAGTGACAAGAAAGTTGAGTAGCAAGATCCGTAAGAGATTCGGCGCACATGTCCCAGTAACCGTTGGCCTCAAGATCAATCCTCTGGTCCGGTCCATGCTCGGTCGGCCGCCTTATAAACGCGGTCTGAAAGCCCACCTCTTGAGCCGCTTTGAGATCGTAGTTATGGGCCGCAACCATCATGCATTCTTCAGGTCTTGATCCAAGAGCTTCACTAGCTCTGGTATAGGCTTCGGGTGCTGGCTTGTAGGTCCGAACGACCTCTGAACCCAAGATCACATCCCAGGCGAACTGATTATGTCTCGCGAGGTTTACTGCCAGAGCAATGTGCGCATTCGACTGCGATGCACAGATAAATCGCCGCTGCAGCGCGCGGATGCCAGAAACGCTATCTGGCCAACTCGGCAAGCGATGCCAAGCTTCGATCAACCACTTTTTTTCTTCGGGTGTCCCGAGCTCCAAGTGAAACATTTCTGCAACTGACTCAAGGTTCTCGGTGTGGAGTGTATCCAAGTCAACGTAACCTCGGTGACCACTTCGGATTGGCTCCATCGATGACTGATATTGTGCACGCCATGCATCGGCAATTACTTCAGATGCGTGGTTACACGGATGGTTTTGAAAGTGGGTGGTTATGTCCCGAGTAATTCCGAGTCGCCAGTTGACGACCGTGCCGAAAACATCAAATAGCAATGCCTTTGGTTTCATGGATCTTGTTCCATGTGAGCGAGGAGATCGTTGAAACGCTCACCTTGAATCATGACGTGTTGCCTCGATACCCGATCGGCTTGATCCGCATCACCCGATCGAATCGCTTCGATAATTTCAGAGTGCTCATCTAATGACTGTAACATGCGCCCCCTGACGCGTAATTGCAGATGCCTAAATGATTGCAGCCTCCGCCGCAGTGAACGGGTTTCTTCGGCAAGAAATCCGTTACCACACGCGCTATATATACACTCGTGAAACTCCACATTCTTTCGATAGTACAGATCACTGTCGTTGGCCTTGATTGCGTCCCCGCATTCTCTATTTGATTGTTCCAATTCAATGAGTTGCCGGTCGCTAATACGACGCGCAGCCAGTCGTGCGCACATCCCTTCAAGCTCACTCATGACTTCAAACATTTCGATCATCTCCCGCAATGATGGAGCTTTCACAAAACAGCCTCGTTTCGGGACCTGAGTTGCGAGCCCCGAGCCAACTAACTGCAGAAGTGCTTCACGAACGGGAGTCCGTGATACCTGAAATCGTTCAGCCAATGACGTTTCGTCTAGTTTTTCACCATCTTTCAGTTGGCCGGTTGCAATTTGTTCTTCGACCCCTTGAAAGACTCGTGTTGCGGCTCGACTACTCACTTTAGAAAACTCGTTGCATGTTATTTTTGTATACGATATTTTCCACGCAGCATACGAGAATATGCAAGCCATAATAACGCATAACAATCGGCAGGAGCCTGAAATGAAAGTAAAAGCCCTTGTAGCCGCTGCAATTAGTGCAGCCTTTGTGAGTTCCGTCGCAAGCGCGACCGAGCTGCGTCTCTCACATCAGTGGTCAACCAAAGATGTTCGTCACAAAGTGGCAGAAATCGTGGCCAATCATGTGAAAGATGCGAACGTCGATCTAGACATTAAGATTTTTCCATCGAAGTCGCTTTTCAAGCCAAAGGAACAATACAAGCCATTGTCCCGCGGGCAGTTGGATATGACAGTACTGCCACTGTCATACGCCGGCGGTCAGCAACCGTCATATAACCTCACACTGATGCCGGGTTTGGTTAAAAATCACGACCATGCAGCACGTCTGAACTACTCGCCATTTATGGACGCTGTTCAAGAAAAGATGGCCGGAGATGACGTAATGGTGCTAGTACACGGATATCTCGCTGGTGGCTTTGTTGGCAAGGAGAAGTGCGTGTCACATCCAGATGATGTGAAAGGTATGCAAATGCGAGCGGCAGGTAAGTCGTTCAACCAGCTGCTCGCTGGTGCTGGGGCATCCATTGCATCAATGGCTTCATCAGAAATCTACAATGCGATGCAGACTGGTGTTCTCGATGGAGCAAATACATCGTCATCTTCGTTTGTTTCGTACCGCATCTACGAGCAAGTGAAGTGCTATACGCCAGCCGGAGATCAAGCACTTTGGTTCATGTACCAACCACTGCTCATGAATAAGTCAACGTTTGATGGCCTAAATGACGCTCAGAAGAAGGCACTACGTGAGGGTGCCAAGAAAGCTGAGGAATATTATTTGACCGAAGCAAAATCGCAAGACGCCAACTCAGTTAAAGTGTTCCGCGACGCTGGTGTTCAGATCAAAGAGATGAGCAAAGATGAGTTCAAGGCGTGGCAGGATCTCGCTAAGTCGACATCTTACAAGCAGTTCGTCGCTGATTATCCGGAAGGACAGCGGTTCCTCGATCTTGCTCTTGCTGTTGAGTAACTAGTCTCTACCCCTTGCCCGACCGTCAGGTCGGGCATTTCTAGGAAAATCAAAAATGCAGGCATTTATCCGTGCGGTGAACTCAACGTCGCAAGTAGTCGGGTTCCTAGCGGCTGGCATGATCGTCGTAGCCGTTGCAATTACGTGTCAGATGATCTTCATCCGGTATTTTTTGAATGGTTCAACGATATGGCAGACTGAGGCTGTCATCTACCTCATGGTCGCCGCGACGCTGTTGGGGTTGCCTTACGTGCAAAAGTTGAAAGGACACGTCAATGTTGACCTCGTCCCAATGCTGTTAACGCCTGTGGCACGTAAACTATTGCTCATTACGAGCTTCTTGGCAGCCATCGCCATCCTCACTGTCATGACTTACCACGGTGCTGAGCTGGTCCACCTATCATTTTCACGCGGATGGGTTTCTGAGACCGTCTGGGGACCACCACTTTGGATTCCTTATCTATCGATGCCTTTAGGGTTTGGCCTATTCGCGCTTCAGTTACTTGCGGATCTATTAGAGACACTCTCAACACCTGCGGAAGATATTATTGTTGAGGGAGGTGGCCACTAATGGATCCATTGTTGTTGGGAGCCATTGTTGGTGCGGTTACTATCTTTATTTTATTTTCGGGGATCTCAGTTGCTAACGGGCTACTGGTGGTCTCCGCATTATTTTTAATTATTTTTGATGGTCTCCGTGCGCTCGAACTGATCCCGGAAGTACTCTTCGGGAAACTGGATAATTTTGCACTTCTTTCGATTCCAATGTTTATTCTGATGGGTGCCGCCATTGCCTCTACGCGGGCCGGTGCCGATTTGTACGAAGCACTCGACCGTTGGCTGACTCGAATTCCAGGTGGACTAGTTGTCTCGAATCTTGGTGCTTGCGCCTTGTTTGCTGCAATGTCGGGATCGTCACCTGCGACCTGCGCCGCGATTGGAAAGATGGGCATCCCAGAAATGCGGAAGCGTAATTTCCCCGATGGTGTTGCTGCCGGATCGATTGCGGCAGGCGGAACGCTTGGGATATTAATTCCACCCTCGATCACCATGATTGTCTACGGGATTGCGACCGAGACATCGATTGGTCGGTTGTTCCTAGCCGGAGTTTTGCCGGGATTATTGCTTGTCGGTCTTTTTATGGCCTGGTCAATTTATGCGACCTGGCGTGAAGGTGGTGTTGATGCGTTGGCGGGACGTACCTTCACGTGGAAACAGAAGTTTGAGGTTCTACCAAGAGTCATTCCTTTTCTTCTCGTCATCCTTGGCGTTTTGTATGCGCTGTATGGTGGCGTCGCTACGCCGTCAGAGACTGCTGCAGTTGGGGCCTTGTTGTGTCTCGGCCTTGCAATAGTGATTTACAAAATGACAGATCTGTCCCTTGTGTGGGTGATGTTGCGTGATGCGACTAAAGAGTCCGTCATGATTTTGTTTATCATCGGTGCTGCGGGCGTGTTTTCTTACATGCTGTCGAGCTTGTTTATCACCCAAGCGATTGCAGAATGGATCGGAACACTCGATGTGAATCGATGGGTATTAATGTTTTATGTGAATCTATTCCTGTTGGTTGCCGGATTTTTCCTGCCTCCTGTGGCTGTGATCTTGATGGCAGCACCAATATTGATGCCCATCATTTTGGGTGCAGGATTCGACCCGTATTGGTTTGCAGTTGTCTTGACGATTAATATGGAGATTGGCCTGATCTCTCCCCCTGTTGGCTTAAACCTCTATGTCATTAACGGGATCGCGCCTGAAATCCCGCTAAAGACTATCCTCACCGGGTCTTTGCCCTACGTGGCTTGCATGGTTATCGCGATCATTGTCCTTTGCCTGTTCCCGGGTATCGCTACCTGGTTACCTGATGTACTGATGGGAAAAGCTGTGACATGAGCAGGATCTTCCGAATTGGGCAGATCGTTCCAAGCTCAAATGTCACCATGGAAACTGAAATCCCAGCTCTCTTCCGGGAGCGGGAAAAACATTACGGCGACCGATTTACCTTTCATTCAAGTCGAATGCGGATGAAGCAGGTGACCAAGGAGGAGCTTGCTGCAATGGATCGCGATAGTGATCGTTGTGCACTTGAACTATCTGATGCTGCGGTTGATGTCACGGGATACGCCTGTTTGGTTGCCATTATGTCAATGGGGCTTGGCTATCATCGCGAGAGTCGATCGAGGCTGCATCAAGTGACGATTGATAACCATCACCCTTGCCCAGTCGTGAGTTCTGCGGGGGCTCTCGTTGAGGGTCTGACGGTGCTGGGCGCAAAGAAGATTGCTTTGATTACGCCCTATCGCAAACCACTCACTGATCTGGTCTGCCAGTATTTGGAATCTGAGGGTTTTGAGGTGATCGATGCGCTAAGCCTAGAGATTCCAGATAACTTAGATGTTGCACGGCAAGATCCAAAGGCACCAATCGAATTGGTTGACCGTTTGACACTTGCTAATGTCGATACGCTCGTTGCCTCTGCGTGTGTTCAAATGCCTTCCCTTCCCGCGGTTGCAGGTCTAGAAGCTAAAACAGGAATTCCCACACTGTCGGCTTCTGTTGCAACAAGCTATCGCATGATGCAGGAACTAGGTCTACAACGCCGTATCCCAGGTTACGGCGCGTTATTTGAGTAGTTAATCATCATGTCGACGGGGATAAAACGATGGATCCAGCAGGTCACCGATCGGGCCCTTGAACTATTGGACTTGGGATCTGACGGGATTCCATTGGATGATTTAATCGCGCAATGCCACGCAGTTATTTCGCGGAAAGGTGAGGCAACTGGCCTCGCACTGGCTGGATCGGTAGTTGCTTCTTGGCATGCGCTCGACAGTCAAGAGCATCTCGCTTTTTTTCGTTTTCTGATCGATGAGTTCGGTCCGGACAAACAGCGCCTCGATCATGCGATTGCGGACTACAACCTGTTAGCTGATGAATCGTCTGCGATGGCTTTACATCAAGCGGCTGAAGCGAAGCGACAGGAGCTATTTCGTCGAATGAACGCAGCTCCTAGTGGGTTGCAAACACTGATATCGATGCGAGAAGCACTGAGAAACCTACTTCGTGAACACCCTGAACTCAAACCGATCGATCATGATCTGGTTCACTTATTCACATCGTGGTTCAACAAGGGGTTTTTACAACTGGAGCAAATTAATTGGCAAACGCCAGCTGCTGTCTTGGAAAAGTTGATTCAATACGAATCTGTGCATGAAATTCAAGGCTGGGACGATTTGAGACGTCGGCTGGCCGAGGACCGCTTTTGCTTTGCGTATTTTCATCCGGTGATTCCTGATGAGCCGTTAATCTTTGTTGAGGTAGCATTGGTGGAAGGGATGGCTGACGCAATTAAGCCACTTCTGGATACGCCACCCGCGCCACCAGTATTTGCTGATACCGCAGTTTTTTATTCGATCAACAACTGCCAACCAGGACTCGCTGGTGTGAGTTTCGGGAATCTGCTGATTAAGCAAGTGGTTTCTATCTTGCAAAGCGAGCGCCCGAGTCTCAAGTGCTTTGTGACGTTATCACCAATCCCTGGATTACGTCGTTGGCTTGAGACTGCGGGTCGGGAGTATCTGCATCTATTTGAGCAGTCGACCGATCATGATGAATTGAAGCCTTTGGTTGCGAAATATCTGACAACTGGTCAAGGAGCAAAGCTCACAGATCCTGTTGCGCGATTCCACTTAGGGAATGGGGCGACGCTTGAACGGATTAATGCAAATGCTGATATGAGTTCCCGTGGCCAGAAGCAGAGTTTCGGTTTCATGGTGAATTACCTGTATGAGCTTGATGACATCGTGGGCAATCATGAGCGGCTCATGGAAACAGGCCAAATTGCGACATCAAAAGATGTACAGCATTTATTAAAGAAAACGATAAAGCATCAACTGAAGGAATTTTCTCATGACGCATAATGTTTTTGCGGCAATTCAAGTCAATCTGCAGCACTCTGCTGATAAGACATTGCTTTCGATCCCCGGAGGTCGGAATCTGACAGGATCAGATCTAGACGCTGAGTCAGCAATCCTGTCGTCGGCGCTCATTGATCTTGGGCTGGAACCGGGAGATCGGGTTTCTGTTCAGATTGATAAAGGCTGGATGAATGTTGTTTTGTATCTTGCTGTTTTACGCTGTGGTGCGGTGTATCTTCCTTTAAATTCGGCTTATACGAATAGTGAAATTGAATATTTCTTGACGGATGCAGAGTCAAAGATTCATGTGTGTGTCACCGATCGGCTGAGTCATATTGAGTCTCTCAAGGAGTCGATACCAGGTTTACAGGTCTTGACTCTCGATGGTGAGACTGGAACGTTGGTCGATGCATTTGAAAGCGCAAAGGCAACTGGTCAGTCGTTCACC
>MDTB01077504.1_pt1 | contig 14174 bp, 13 predicted proteins | sample 811161 | NCBI WGS metagenome assembly MDTB01 (sample SAMN05326650, study PRJNA326480) | marine metagenome | isolation source: seawater | place: Mediterranean Sea | collected 2009
AACAATCGGTGCGATTTTGATGAAATTTGGGCGTGTACCTGCGATTATATCAATTTTCATTCTGCTACTTTTTATATAAATGGTCAATCATATAGCTATCCATTTATTAGTTTTTATTGATTCAATGCATGCAAATGAAGCTTTTGTAACATTAATTAGCTCACTAATTGGTATTAATGGATTTCCACCTTCTTTTATTTTTCTTATAAATTCCTCAAACTGCTTTGAATGCCCTTTATCCAATTTTGTCCTAAGATTTTTAAAGTTTTTTATTCCAAATAATTCAGTTTTTTTATAATTATCCATTATCCAGGTTCTGTGTTGCGAGTAAACCTCCAATCTTTCTTTACTATATTTTTTTGAACCATTAGAAAAATAATTTATGACACCATTCGATCCATTTTTAAATTTGATTAATATCGTTGTATTATCTGTCTTCATAGACTTCTCATCACCTAAACTGTTTACACATACTGATTGGACTAATGACCCTGTAAGAAATACTAAAACATCAATTAAATGACATGCCTCTCCAATTATTCTTCCACCGCCCAATTCAAAATCTTGAACCCAATGATCGCTTGAAATATGGCCAGCATTCATAGTGGCTGTAATATTAATTGGACCAGAATTTTCACCAATTGAATTTTTTATTAATTTTAAATGTGGAGAAAAACGACGATTAAACCCCACTGTTAACATTGGGGTTTTTAACCTAAAAAGTAAATTTTCAATATTATTTAATTCGTCTGGATTCAGGCACAAAGGTTTCTCGACAAAAGTATTTTTTCCCATCTCTAAAGATTCCAGAACAAACTTAGCATGCGTATCATGACGAGTTGTAATTAATACACTATCTATTTCATCATCCTTGAAAATTTCTTTATAGTCTGTAGTACTTTTGGGAATTCCATATTTTTTTGCTAGTCTTGTACCGGATAGGCCACTAGAACTTGCAATACATTTTATTGTGGCATCTACTTTATTCAATTCAGGCAAAATCGTAGCACTTGTGAAATTACCAGCCCCAATGATACCAATTACACCTTTAGAATTCGGATATTTACGTTGATTTATCTTTATCGTTTTATTTAATAATTTGGAATCTGACTTAGGGTAAACCAAAACTGATCCAATAGAATTTTTAGATTTCATATCATCATAAACTTCAAGATAGTCTTTTAAATTGACTTTTTTGGTAATCAAATCTTTTACATTTAATATGTTTTTATCAATTGCATTTAAAATAGTTTGAAAGTTTCTCTGTTCTGTCCAACGAACGTATGGCAATGGATAATCTATTCCATTATTTTCATATTGTGGATCATACCTTCCGGGTCCATAACTGCACGATACCTGAAAAGATAATTCTTTTTCATAAAACTCTGTTCTGTTCAAGTTAAGTCCAACTACGCCAACTAAAATTATTTTACCTCTTTTTCTACTCATTTGCGCTGAGTTTGATAAAATTTCATCTGATTTATCTGTGGCAGTAATTATAACACCATCGCAGCCTACGCCATTTGATAAATCAATGACACGCTTAATAGAATTATTAATTTTTGAATTTATTGTCTCTGAGCACCATCTTTTTGCCAGTTTCAGTTTTTGATCATCAATATCGACACCTATCACATTACATCCATTAGCTTTTAACAATTGGCATGTAATTAACCCAATCAGTCCTAGGCCATAGACAACAATAGTTTCATCGAAAGTTGGGTTCAATAATCTTATACTTTGCAACCCAATTGATCCAATGACTGTAAATGTTGCATCTTCGCTAACAACATTTTCTGGAATTTTTGCAATTAAATTTTTGGGTACAGATACAATTTCTGCATGCGAACCATTAGAAGCCACTCTATCACCCACTGAAAATTCAAAGACACCTTCACCAACTTCAAGAACTACTCCAACGTTTGAGTAACCGAGGGGTATTGGTTGTTCAAGTTTATTAAAAACTGCCTCTAAAGTCGGAAGAACACCATCTTTCCTCATTTTATCTAGCACTTGAACCACTTTTTCTGGTTGTTGGCGAGTTTTCGCAAGTAAACTTGATTTCCCAAATTCTACTAACATACTTTCCGTACCCTTTGATACTAATGAGTGGCTAGTTTCAATTAGTACCGAACCCTTACTTAAACTCGGAGAGGGCAAATCCTCTAGGAATGTTTCACCAGTTTTAAATGACTGAAGGATTTGTTTCATGATAAATCGAGGTATTTATCGATAAGCTTTTCTTTTTCAATTTCATTAGGGTAATTTATTAAAACAGCCTTATACTTGCCTTTAAATACAAATAAACTTCCTGCAGCCACTCCAATTATTCCATGTTCCTTTATAATTTTCCCAATATCATCTAATCTCCCTGCTCCTCCAAGAACAGTCATTGGAATTGAAATTGCATTTCTTATTTTATTAATTATTTTTCTATCATACCCATTCATTAGTCCATCATTTTCAATAGAATTGATAACTAGTTCCCCACAACCTAATTGTTCAGCCTGCTTAGCAAAGTCAATAGGATCCCTTGAGGATTTTTTTCTCCCATTATGTGTAAATATTTCATATTTATCACTATACCTTCTTTTCTTTACATCAATAACAATTACAACACTTTGATTACCGACAATATTTGCTATTTCACTAATTATTTTTGGATTATCTATTGCAGCTGAGCTTATGGCAATTTTTTCAACTCCTAGTTTGAAAATTTTTAAGGCTTGTTTTTTTGTTTTTATACCTCCTCCGTAGCACAAAGGCATCCTGCATTCTAAAGCAATATTTGCAATCATTTTATAATTTGGCTCTATATTCTTTGTCGTAGATTGAATATCTAAAACTATTAATTCATCCACAGATTTTTCATTAAATATTTTTACTGCATTTAATGGATCGCCGACATATTTTGGCGATGAAAATTGAACAGTTTTGACCAATCCTTTGTTTTCAATTAATAAGCACGGGATTATTCTTGGGTTTAACATAAATTAAAATTCAGCAAAATTTTTTAATAACTGAAGTCCATTTTGGTGGCTTTTCTCTGGGTGAAATTGAACGCCATAAATATTACCCTTTTTTACAGATGATGTGAATATATTGGCATAATATGAGGTTGAGATCATATCTTCATGTCTATAGTTGTCAAAAAAATAAGAATGGACAAAATAAAATCGGGAATTTTCAGTCAAGCCCCTAAATAATAATGACTTTTGGGGTTTTATTTTGTTCCACCCCATATGTGGCAAACGAGTTTTGTGCTTGACATTTTCAACTTCTAATAGTCTTATTTTCCCCTTAATCCAGCCAAGACCTTTTTCATTTCCCTCCTCACTTTCTTCCGCAAATATTTGCATACCTGCACAGACTCCTAAAACAGCCACACCATCAGAAATTATTTTTTTTTCAATAATGTCTCGCAAGCCTGAATTATTGAAGCTTTTCATAACAAAATCAAATGACCCTACTCCAGGGATTACAATTTTAACTGCATTGTTTATATCACTAATTGTTTTAGCTACCGTAGCAGGGATATTCAATCGTTTAAAAGCATTTATAAATGCGTACGTATTCCCACAACCATAGTCAATGACAGATATCATCTTTTGCCACCCCTTTCTATTTTAAGGAATTTTAAAACTCTTGCCCCCATTTTATAAATCAAATCTTGTGACTTATAATCTTTATAACTTCTTTTTGGTGAGTCCATAAAATCTTGAAGTTTGTTCACTGAAATATCAAGTTTATTTGCTACATACTCAAAATCTTGATGAATCGTATCGGGATTATAAGCTGGTTTGCTTAATAATTCTAGAGCTTCATCTCTTGTCATTTGCCCAGTTAGTATTAAACTTGAGTATTGAACTTTTCTTGTATCATAGCCAAATCTTTTTGGCAACCAATATGATTCATAAAATTGAGTAAACCTAGACTCAAAATGTTTTTGAGGGTACTTTTGGTAACCAAATTTTTCAACTAATAGATTCATTGCTTTTTTTTTATTATAAGGAACATAATCCAAAGGACGAATTAATTTTAACCCTTTAACATAAGGTAGATATATTTTGTGCCAAAGTATATTGGTCATTGGATAATTATTTAAAGGAATTTCACCAAACTTTACATGGATATCTTTCAGTTGCACTGAATCAGATTGATAATACATCCATTCAATAGGATTTCTAACACACTCAGTAGAATAATTTCCCCCAGTAAGAATATATTTTACTCTATTCTGGGATGCAAATTTGTACATTGTTGCAAAAAAGGCATGATCTTGAGGTACATCAATGTGAGGAACTCCAGATCTAAAAAATGAAAGTTGCAAATCTTTAATCTCCTCCCAATTGATTACCTCAGTAAATAAATCTAATCCTAAACCATCGACTAATTGTTCAATATTATTAACAGCTACCTGAGAATTCCAACCTGCATCAACATGAAAAACAAGTGGTCGCAGCTTAAATTCAGTTACCATAACATAAAGAAGATATGAGCTGTCAATACCGCCGCTAACTCCCATAATGCAATCAAAATCTTTGTCCTGGCTGGATTCCTTTATTTTGGTAATTATGTAATCTAATTCCGAACTTCTATTTTCACCATTTTTCCAAACTGGTAATATTTCTTTGTAAAATAAATTACAATGATCGCAAACACCGTTTTCATCAAAAAAAATGTTGCTATCAGTTGTATCCATTACACAATTCGAACAAATTTTTAAATTCATAATTTTAATTATTCATTAAATAATTATTAAAAAATACATTCTTAATTCCATGCTTCGTTCTTAATGATCCAATCCCAGACTTTTAAGCGCAATTTTAAATTCAGCAAATCAGTTTTATATCTCAATTGCTCTTTTAGCAATATTGAAATATGAAAACTTTTTTATACCCTTAGTACTTGAAACCTCTTTCATTTTTTGCAAAAGAATTTTATTCCTATAAAGTTTCTTAATACAAGATTGAATTTGAGGGATATTAATTTGATCAATAAATAAACAATTTCCTCCTAGGTCAATATGGTGAAATCCTTCCATATCTTTAAAAACACATGGTAATCCGGTACCAACTGCCTGTTCCCATAAAACTGAGTGGGTCCCAGGGAAAAACGCTAAATCTGAGGCAATGAAATAGTCATAAATCTGTGACGTACTTAGCCAACCAACATAACTTATTGAAGGCGTTTTAGATAACTTGATAATTTGATTTTCTAATTCTTCTATCGGAGTGCCAAAAACAATGAGTTTTAATCTTTCTAAACTTAGATTTTTAACAGCTCTCATCAAGATATGAATATTTTTTCTAAGATCAATTTTTCCCCCAGATATTATAACAAAATCATTTTTATTTATCGAGTGTTTTTCCCTCAATGAATTACGAATATTTTTATTTTTTTTTAATTTGATTATGCTATCATCAGCACCAAATAATAATAATTCAACTTTATTTTGAGGTAAACCATAAAAATTCACTAAAAAATCAACCCGTGCGGGAAGCGTTCCATAAAATCGTTTTGTATACGGTTCAATTTTTTTTGCGCACCATTTATATATCATACCATGAAGAAGCGTTCTTGAAATAATATTTTTGGCACTATTAATGAAATCAGTGTGACCATCAACAAAAATAGTAGTGCCTAAATTTTTAGCAGCATATAAAGCAATTTTTCTTATACTCAGGAATTGGCAGTCATGAATAAAAATAATATCAGGTTTAAAGTCATCTAGAATATTACTTAAGCCTTTATAAATCCTTAGCTTTTTTGCTATGAAAAATGGTAAATATTTTACATAAGGTAACCTGGTTATAGGAATTTTTTCCTCAGTGAGGTATGAACCGGGGCTTTTATAACCTAAACTAATGTTTTTTATGTATGTTTCCGTTGAAGCTACAATTTTTACATCGTGTCCTTGGATTTTGTGCATTTTAGGAAATATGTTTTCTTGATAGCCATATTTGTCAATGTAGAAAGCAGCTAAACAACAATGAAGAATCCTCAATTTTCAAGTTTTTCTAAAAATGTTTTTGGATTTTTGAAGTAATTAGCATAATTCTTTAGATCCTCATCATTTAAATTCCACCATTCGCTGTTCAATAAATCACTAATAATCTTATCATCAAATCGTTTTCTCAAAACTTTTGCCGGGCATCCTGCAACGATAGTATATGGATCAATATTTTTTGTCACGACACTACCCATGCCTATAACTGCCCCATTCCCAACTTTGACTCCTTGCTTTAAAATTGCTTTTTCTCCAATCCAGACATCATGACCAATTTTAGTAAGTTTAATTGGATCTCTTCTGTGCTTGGAAAATTTGGCTTTGACACTATCACGTCCCTTATAAAAAACAGGTGACATTGAAACCCAGTTCGTTGGATGTTCACCTCCGCCAATTACAACATTATTTGCAATAGATGTAAAAGATCCAATTTCACAATTTGAAATTTCACAATTATAGCCTGCGAATGAATGTCTACCCATATTCGTATTTATAACGTTTGAACCGGATTCTATTTTTGAGGTCTTACTTATTTTGCTACCTTTAATGGAGGCTCCTCTCATTTTCTTAAGAATTTTTGAGTAATAATAATTCAAAAACATTTTTATTTTATTTTGGAATCTAGAACTAAAGTTTTTCTCATAATTAGCCTATTAATCACTCAGAATAAAAAATTAAAATCTATAAACAAATGAATTAGTTAACTACCAACGAGCAATTTTCTTTTTGTCCAAGTTTAAAATTTGATTCAATATAACAGCTCCATTACCTATAATTTGAAAAAATATTGCCGTAATAAACAATAAAAGTTGCTTGTAAAATGAAATTTCATAAGCTTCTCTTTTATCTTTAATAAGTATCCAATGGTCATTAATTATTCTTTTTTGGTTCGATAAAAGATTAAACAATCTATTATTCTTTACATTATTGTCCCTATGTTTTTTTTTAAATTGATTCTTAGCCATCCCACCAAAAGCAAGGCGGTAAGACTTTGCTAGCCTTTTCTTAAATCCATCAACCGGGTGATAAACAATGGCATTGGTTTCAAATTTAATGCGATAACCTAATTCTTTTGCCTTTAATCCAAAAATTGTATCACCACCAGATATCAACGACTCATCAAATCCCCCAATAGAATCGAAAACACTTTTCTTACAGAAAAAAATTCCAACAAAACCGTCGCCATCTCTTTTGAATTTTAATTCTCTGTAGGGATTTAGTATAATGCTATCAAATAAAAAGAGTGTTTTGTGCTCAGAGCTTTGAGCTTCAATTTTACTTAAAGAAATTTCAGCAGTTTCTAAAGAATCTATACCAGCTCTCAACCATTTAGGATCCACATAAACATCACTATCCACAAATGCAAAAATATCTCCATTAGCCATTCTTGCGCCTTTGTTTCTTGCTTTATATGAAGATGGCACTTTTTCGTAATAATAGGACACCGGAAAATTTTTCAACCTTTCAGCTGTTTGATCTGTTGATCCGTTATCTACAACTATTATTTCATATTTTAAATCTTTAGGCTGCTGACTAATTAATGATTTTATTAATCGCGGTAACGTGTTAGCAGAATTATATGATGGGATAATAATTGAAACCATTATTCCTGATAAATAATTTTTTATGAAATAACTTTGAGGCCAGCATAAAGCAATGTAAAAAATAACCCAATTAAAAAATTTACATTAATCAAACTCTTCGTCTTTTCCCAGTTTTTCTCAATACCATATAATATAATTACAATTGCAAATGGGAAATACATCAGCTGTTGAGTTTCGGTAAAAGAAATTAAGTTGATAACAAGATAGAATGTTAAAAACGAGTAGACCAGCACTTTTAAATTGAAACTATATAAAAAATTTTTTCTAATTGTTAGGTAACATATGTTTATTAAAACACCAAAAAATAAAAACCATGGAACTGTACCAAGCCACCTGATATTGGAAGAAAAAAATGTTTGGGGAATTGGAGGTGGGTAAACAGATCCGTAAACAAGGCGTGCAGGAATAGAAATCCAGCTATTTAACTTAAATAAAGATGCACCTACACCAGACGAGCTACTTGACTGATAGTTCACGTAGTAATTGTATTTGTCAATCAATTCGAAGTAGCTACGATCAAAATTTTGGTTGAAAAAATCAGAGCCACTGGAACCAATTAGTCCTGCAAAAAGAATTACAACCATCAGAAAAGACCTCGTAGAAAGTTTTAAATCAAAAGATTTGATAAACAATAAAATACCAAATAAAAACATATAAATAGCCCAAAATCCATATCTAAGGAGACATACTGATATTACCGAAAACAAGAATAGTGAAATTTTTACTACACTATTCTTTGTCCTTCTATCTAAGAACGAAGCAAATAAATACATTGATAAAAATAATAAAAAAGCGAAAACTGTATCTCTTCTAATTATTGCAGAATGAAAAACAAACAAAGGCCAAAAACCAATTAAATATCCCGCAAGCTGAGAGGTTCGTTCTTTTAAACCAATCAAATGGGCAAATAACCAAGCCACAACACCAATAAACCCCATGACAAAAGAGTTTAAAAATCTAGGATTAATTGTATGTGGCTCTAATCCAATTTTTAGAACTAATCCATGCATAGCTCCAACCAGCGCCGTGTAGTAATAACTACTATCGCCGTAACCTTTTTTACTAAAATAATTAATTATAGTAACATATTCAAAAAATCCTGATTCCAGTGCTTCGTATGCATATCTTTCATAGTCTTCATCGTCATTACCAAAATAAACTCCACCTTTGTTAAAATTTAAATCTGCATAAATAAAAATTGTAATAATTATGTTAAAACTAAATATCGTTAAAAATATTCTTTTTGCACTCTCTCTTAATGAAAAATGAAAAAAATTACAAACTAATATTCCCCCAATTATAAATATCAGAAAAAAGAATAATGGCGAGAGTCTACTATCTATTGCTGTTACAGCAATAACTAATATCAATGCTATTAAGCTATGGAAAGGATGTAACTTTAAGAATAGCTTATGGAGCCGGGAGATGAAATTATGATTCAATTTTATTCGAATTTAGCTAAATATTTTCTTTAGTATGTATTACGATTCTTTATTTGTAAAGCATCCATTCATAGGGTGTATTGCACAGAGCTTCTTCAACTTCTGCAAAATTTTCAATCATTTCCTTAAGCGCAAATGGATTAGTTTTAGAAAATTTAACTTTAACAGGAAGGGGATTTAAGTTTAAAAAATTACAGATCTTCCTATATGCTTTTTTAGGATCAACCTCAATATCATTTTCATATGTCAGGTAAATTACATCTCTTGCACTCAATGCTTTTCTTAGTGATTTAAATTGTTTATCATAATCAATTAAATATTCTATTAGAGGTTTATTATCAAAGTCAATTTTTATTGAGTTTAGATTAATACTTACTTTCTTCTTTTTTGGTCTTGATTTTTTTTCTATATGGCCAATTTGGTATTGATGCATGATCATACTTGATACAATTTTTCTTAGACGATTATTCCTGTCCAAAACTACAAACCTACTATAATTCAGGCTGTCAAGATGGTTCAAATAGGACTCTAATGAATAAGAAATTAATGAAAAATGAAAGGGCTTAATTGAGTAACCATATTGCCTATGAAGCGCCATTAACATGTCATCACGTAAAATTTTCAATGCATCATCAGGCATGTTTTCTATTTTTTCCTCCCCATTATTATTATCTTGCCATTTTTTAAATATCGGACTATACAACTCGGATCCCCAGTATATTTGGGGATGTTGCTTCAATAATTGCCCCAAAACAGCACTACCACATCTACCCAAATGAAATATTGCGAAATTATTGCCTGGGCTTATTTTATCTATCAATGGCGCTAATGGCTTAAGTGAAAATCTTGCAAATTTTTTTATTCTCATCTTTGTTTTAATAAGATTCATCTGATTCCTTATTTATTTTAGATTGTAACAAAGAGCAAATTATCTATCTTTTAAAAAAAAAATTGTTTTCATTTGAAAAAAATATCTCTTATGAAACTATAATTCCCATTAAAATAATTATTATAATTACCTTTCATCCATAATCCAATAGCCAATAGTACCCTCTTCCTTCTAGGCTTTTTGTGTAATTTTTTTCTTTCTCGAATTGCCTTCAGATTATTTCTAATTCTAATCATAACTTTACCTATAAGATTTTTATTTAAATAAGGATTCTTATCAATCATCTCTTTACTTGATATCCTTTCTATAATCTCGTACAATCTATCTTGCTCTTGCTCAAATTTTCGATCAAGGCTTATAGATGTTTTCTTTTTTAACCTATTAATAAACTTATGATAGAAATAAATTTTCTTAGGAGTATTCAAATAAAGCTTTCCTGTATTATTTGCATGAATTCTATAAAATTGAAGAGGAACTGGATAAATAAATTTTAAGTCTAATACTATTGCCAGTTCAGATAACCAATTGTCATGAGATTTATAATCTACGGGTATAGGAAGAGCTAATTGCAAAAAATCTTTTTTTACGGCAGAACAACTTCCTTGAACAAAACTTTTGATATTGTTTTTTACAGCTTTTATTTGTCTCAATTTTGTAATCTTAGACGGTTTTAAATTTTCATCAGTTAGGATAGTATCATTCATAAAAAAATACTTGTCTGGGGTGTGTTTTACAATATTTACCATTTCTTCAATTTTATTTTTAAACCAAACATCATCTTGATCACTCAGAAATATCAAATCACCACTACATAAGCTTAATGCTTTCCCAAAATTTTGTCCATACCCTAACCTCTTATTATTAATATATAATTTTACATCAAAGGGAGAATGTTTTTGGAAACTTTTTATTATTTTTATGGTATTATCTTTTGATCCATCATCACATATAATTAATTCATCAGCTAGCAAAGTTTGTTTTTTAAAACTTTCAAGTTGGTCTTTAATGTAATTAGCTCCATTGTACGTAGCCATTGCAATAGATGTCTTAATCGTAGTAGGCATTTATTTAAGCATTAACTGGTTAAATGTTAATAGAAAGTTCCAGAATCTTTTTATAGTCTATAATTAATTGTAATTTTATTAAATTAAATTTGATTTATTGAATTTGCATTATTTCATCAAAATACTTTATTGTTTTCAACAGCCCTTCTTCTAACTGGACCTTCGGCTCCCAGCCACACATTTCTTTGACCAATGAAATATCTGGTTGGCGTTGTTTAGGATCATCTTCAGGTAGTTCTTTTTGAATTATTTTTGATTTTGAATTGGATAATTTTAATATCCGTTCAGCTAACTCCATTATGGTAAACTCATTTGGGTTCCCAATATTCATTGGTCCTCTAAACCCTTTGTCAGTTTTCATAAATTCAATCATTACATCCACCAGATCATCTACATAACAAAATGAGCGTGTCTGTGAGCCATCTCCATAAATTGTTATATCTTTATTGCCTAGTGCTTGAATAATAAAATTGGATACTACTCTCCCATCATTTGGATGCATTCTTGGACCATAAGTATTGAAAATTCTTGCAACCTTTATATCAAGGTCGTGCTGCCTATAATAGTCAAAGAATAGTGTTTCAGCGCAACGTTTTCCTTCGTCATAACAAGATCTAGGACCTATGGGATTTACATTTCCCCAGTAATCTTCTTTTTGAGGATGTACGAACGGGTCTCCGTATACTTCACTTGTTGAAGCTTGAAAAATTTTAGCGTTCACTCTTTTAGCCAGCCCTAACATATTTATTGCTCCGTGGACAGATGTTTTTGTTGTTTGAACAGGATCATATTGATAGTGAATAGGAGAAGCGGGACAAGCCAAGTTATATATTTGATCAACCTCTAGGTATAAGGGAAATGTTACATCATGACGGCTAAATTCAAAATTAGTGTCATGTAGTAAATGAGAAATATTCTTTTTTTGACCTGTAAATAAATTATCAACGCAAATAACACTATCACCATTACTTAATAATTTTTCACAAAGATGAGACCCAATAAAACCTGCACCACCTGTTACTAAAATGTTATTTTGTTTCATAATTCCTCCTTCCATTTTTATACCAATCAATAGCAGTTTTTAAAATAATATCAATACATGAATATTTCGGCTCCCATCCAAGAATTAGTTTTGCTTTCTCAGCATTAGCAACTAGAACATCAGGGTCTCCCTCTCTTCTTTCTGATATGCTGGTATTTATGATTGATTTTGTAATAATATTAGTTTTTTTAATTATCTCATAGACCGAATTACCAACACTCGTCCCTAAATTGAATACATTTGATTTTTTAACTTTTAATAAATATTTGAGAGACAACACATGGGCTATGGCTAAATCTTTCACATGGATATAATCTCTAACGCAAGTTCCATCAGGTGTATCGTAGTCACTGCCGTAAATATTAATCGTTTTTTTATTCCCTAATGCAACATCTATAATTTTTGGTATTAAATGAGGTTCTGGATCGTGCCATTCTCCAATTTCACCTTCTAAATCTGCCCCAGCTGCATTAAAGTACCTTAAAATAACTGATTTGAGAGATTTATTTTCATTATAATTTTTTAAAATTTGTTCAACAATTAATTTGCTAGTACCATATGGGTTGATCGGTTTTTGTTCATGAGACTCCGTTATAGGAATCTCGTTCGGAATACCATATGTTGAGCAGGTACTAGAAAAAATTATAAAATTGACCTTCATTTTATCCATAACATTTAAAAGGTTTAATGTCCCAATTATATTATTATTATAATATTTGATTGGGGACCCTATTGATTCACCTACATAAGCATGTGCTGCAAAATGCATAACCGCTATTGGTTTATATGAATTAAATATTTGCATGATTGTATTATTATCAATTAAATCTGCTATTTCTAATATACCCCAACTTACAGACCATTTGTTTCCTATATATAAATTATCAATTACAATTGGAGTAAATCCATTGTTGCATATTTCTTTACATACCTGGCTTCCAATGTAACCCGCACCACCTGTTACATTAATATTTTTATTTTCGATAATTTATTTATAGAAAGCGTTGTTTTGCTTTTAACCAATATTGCATTTGAGGTAAGGTAGGTTCATCAGTAGGCTTAGGTCCTGCATAATGCAAAATTCTTACATCACTGGATTCAATCTTCTCACTGAAAAAGGTTGCATGAAAATTATAGTTGAATGGAAGTAGATACTTGGGGAAATATCGAAAATAACCATTTAATATCGTTTGTTCCGAGAACTCACAATAATAATTAGTTTTCATTAAATCTTCATAGATAGCATCGCTGATGATACTCTTCCCGTAGACTACAATACCTGAATTCCAACTATAACGCCTGTTGTAGTAATTTTGCATAGCTATATGTTTATCATAATCAGAACCACTTACTGTCGCAGCAAGTGTGTAATCATGTTTAAATAGAAAACTAATATCTCCTAAACATAAAGTATCAACATCCAAACAAACAATTTTAGAATATTGTTTTAAAAGAAATAATTCAAGTTTAAATAATGCCGGAAATAAATGAGATGGAACTAAATTTTTGAAATGCTTGTAATTCTTTTCATTTATTTCCTTGAAAATAATTTTACCATATGCCTCGCTCATTTTTTTCATCGACTTATCACTTAGCTTATTATCTTTACTTGACGCATAATATATTATCCAATCATAATTAAAATAGTCATTATGTTCTTTTATGCTTTGGGCAAAAATAGAAAAATAATCAGCAAATGTATCATTAACAACTGAGACAATACATGTGTTTTCTCTGGTTGCAGAAAATGATTTCACTTTAGGTAAAATAAAATGTGATTTAGAATAGATAGAAAGACTCATATCACACTCACATAGTTTTCATCAATTTTTTTGTTGGTGATGGTGATAACGTTTTTTGTAAAAAGTTTACTATCATAGAATTACCTGGATACGTAAAATACAACGATAAGTAACTATCTACTTTTTTATAAAAAATTTCTTTTTCACTATAGTATTTTAAATTATTAATAATTAAAAACCAATTTATAACATTAAAAGAATTTTTATACTTTTTAGACAAATTTGTATTTATTTCAGGAAAAACAATAACACTTGTTTTTTCATCCTTAGGTTGCCTTGTTGAAATATTATATCCAAAATTTTTAAAATGCTGAATTGTCC
>MDTB01115926.1_pt1 | contig 14174 bp, 11 predicted proteins | sample 811161 | NCBI WGS metagenome assembly MDTB01 (sample SAMN05326650, study PRJNA326480) | marine metagenome | isolation source: seawater | place: Mediterranean Sea | collected 2009
TAAACAAAAACTATTTCATTTATGGAGACGATTTAGATTATACTTTTCGTTTAATGCGGGAAGGAAATATTTTTTCAAATATTAATGCAATCCACTATCATCCTGATGTTACAAAAAGGTCTTTTAGTCGATTAAAAATTTACTATCTTCTTAAAAATACACTGATAATTACAAAAAAGTACCATCAAAATATATTATTAAGACAGATTTTGCAAATAATAAATATACTCTTAATTATCATAAGAAGAAATGGGATTAATTATTTTATAAGTCGTATTCTAATAAAAAATTATAGATTAATTCCTTTAGCAATTTATAGAGGTATAAGCGGGAAGATGGGTTTTGATAAAGATGTATAAAATAGACGTTTTAATCCCCGCGGCAGGTAAAGGGACTAGATCAGGATTAGATTATCCTAAAACCTTATTTAAAGTAAAAGACAAAGAAATTCTTCTATATATTTTCGAATTAATTGAAAAAATTAATACTAAACCAACAATCATAGTAAGTCCTGAAGGAGAAAAGTATATTAATAATTTTCTTTCGTTTCACAAAAAAAAAGCAGAATTAATTTTACAAAAAAAAGCAAAAGGTATGGGCAATGCTGTCTTACAATATGAAAAATCTTCAAATTATAAAAATAGCAATCATATTTTACTTATATGGGGAGATATCCCTTTTATAAGAAAAGATACAGTATCAAGAATGATTAAAAATCATTTTGATAATAATAATGATTTTACTTTAGTTACAAAGTTTGTAGATAAGGCATATACAATTTTAAAAAGAGATAATGCGAATAAAATTACTAAAATTATAGAAACAAGAGAAGAAGGATTATCTCCATTCCCTGGAGAAAGGGATATAGGTCTCTTTTTATTTAAAAAAGAGCCCATTTTTAAAATATTAAAAGAGGATTTAAATTATAAATTTGGGAAATCAACGGGAGAGCATGGATTCCTTTACATTGTTGAGTATTTAACTCAAAAAGGATTAAAAGTTGAGGGGCTTCCCATCGCTCATGATAATGAATTAAAGTCCTTAAATAAAATATCCGATCTAGGAATTTGAAGATATCTACCTTAGAATGATATGAATATATTCATGGTTCTATGGAATTAAATAATAAAATTGAATAAGATATTTGAATTACAATTAAATTAAATTAAATTAAATTCAAATATTTTTAATGAAAACATGCCTATATATAACTTACGACGGATTGCTTGATCCATTAGGTCAATCTCAAATACTACCTTATATAAAAAACTTAAATAAAAACGGTTATGGATTTATAATAATTAGTTATGAAAAAATTAGAAATAAAGAAAAAATAAAAGATTTAAAAAAGGATTTAAAAAATTCAGGTATTCATTGGAAGCCATTTATTTTTAGGAAAAGAAAAATTAATTTTTTATATAGATTTATTATTGGTGCAATTTATATTAACTACATACAATTAAAAAGAAGAATAGATCTTATACATTTAAGAGGTGGATATCCAGGCTTAATTTATTTAATTTCCTTTTCCAAAAAAAAATATTTATATGACTTAAGAGCCTTTTGGGGCCAATGGGCAGAGGGAGGTAGAACAGAAAAAAACTCCATTATTTATAAAATATTACTAAAATTAGAAAGAAAAATAATAAACAATGCAGCAGCTATTGTAGTCTTAGATAAATCAGGTAAATATTTTATAAATAAAAATTTTAATTATGTTAAACCGCTTAAAGTTATATCTACTTCTACCGATATTAAGAAATATCTAATAAAATCAAAATCAAAAAACCATTTCATAAAATTTGTCTACTTAGGAGGAGCAAGTTACCCTCCATATAAAATCAAAAATGCATTAATCTTATTGAATGGTTTAGCTAAAATTGGCTATAAATGTAGGTTAGATTTTATTAATAAGAGTGAGCACAAATTAATTAAAGATATCTTAAAAAAAGAAAAAAGTAATAATATAGTTATTAATATCCTTTCTCTAAGTCATCAAGATATATTCGATACATTACCTAATTATGATATTGGATTAATCTTTTTAGAGAAAGGGGAATGGCTAAGAATGAGTTCACCAACAAAAATAGGTGAATATCTTGCAGCAGGTTTAGGTATAATTGGTAATAAAGGTATTGCTGTTCTAGATAGGCTTTCTAAAGAGTCTAATTGTGTTGAAACAATAGAAATTGATAGTCATAATTTTCAAATAAGAGATCATAAATTGCATAAGTTTTTACTTTACAAAAATAGAATTAACTTCAGAAAAGAATGCCAAAAATTAGCAGAAAAACATTATTCTTTAAAACAAGCAAATAAGAAATATTTAAGTATTTATAGAAAAATATTAGATAAAGATTTATAAGATTTTAAAAAAATATATTTTTTAAAAATCAAAAATAAATTCTTAAAGTCAGTAATTTTTCAGATTAGATAGCCATGATTGCCAAATTATAATAGGCCATAATTTACTACTATTATCAAATTTTCCAGAAAGGTGGTCTTGCCATAATTTAGAAACTTCATTGCTATTCAAATATGCGTCTTTTGAAATCATATCTTCTGAAAGTAGGTCATTTATCCATTCTTTAAGGGGACCCCTCATCCATTTTGCTAAAGGAATACCGAAACCACTTTTAGGTCTTTCTATCAAAGACTTGGGTAAGTATTTACTAAGTATTTTTTTTAAAATCCACTTGCCAGAATAATTATAATTTGAAGAATTAATTTTAAATTTACTATTTAATCTCCAAGCTGTCTCTATTACTCTATGGTCTAGAAATGGAGCTCTAGTTTCAATACTTGTATACATAGCAGCCCTATCTACTTTAGTCAAAATATCATTAGGCAAATAATTTAACGTATCATAAATCATCATTCTTGCAATTAAATCATTATTAAAATCTGTCTCTATATTGGATTTAAATATTGGGGGTATATAGTCAATCTCTTTTTTTAAAAAGTCCCTACTAAAGACAAAACTAGGATCCCTCCAAAGAGATATCATCGAATAATAAAATTGATCATCAGTTTGAATATATTTTAATCTCTCAGATAGTGAAAAAAATTTATTAGAGTATTTACTTAAACTAAATTTTTTCAGAATATTTTCAATCATTACTTTAGGTATATTAGATCCCAATTCACCAATTAAAGTTCTTACAGGCCATGGAATTTTATTAAGCTTATTCCAAATTCCTCCTCCAATTAAGTATCTATTATATCCACCAAAAGATTCATCACCACCATCACCACTTAAGGCGACAGTTAATCCATTAAATTTTGCTTCTCTACATACAAGATGGGTAGGAATTTGAGATGCATCTGCAAATGGCTCTGAATAAATAGAACTTAAATAAGGAATAACATTTTGGGCATCTTTAGCCGTTATAATTTTTTCGTTATGTTCTGTTCCAAGATACTTCGCAACTTCTTTTGAAAAATTTGCCTCATTATAATCTTCCTCCTCAAAACCTATAGTAAAAGTTTTTATTTTATTTTTAGATTGATTTTGCATTAGAGCTGTTATTAATGAAGAATCTATTCCTCCTGATAGAAAAGTGCCCAATGGGACATCAGAAATACTTTGAATTTTGATAGCTTCTTTAAGTGATTTTTCTACTTCAAATTCCGCTTCAATTTCATTATTTATTGGACTTTTATATGAATTTTTAATTTGTTCATCCAAAAAATACCATTTTTTAGTATTAAATATAAAACCCTCTTTAGAACATTTAACTGTAAGATAATTTCCAGGCATTAATTGATAAATATTTTCAAATATTGAATTAGGTGCTGAAATTGCTTGATAATTTATAAGTTGAAAAAGTGCTGAAGGATTAATAGAATTATTAAAATATTTAAAATTTCTAATTGAGGCAATATCGGATCCAAAAATGAAAGTTCTCTTGGAATCTGATCCAAGATAACCATAATAAACAGGCTTTTCTCCTATTCTATCCCTAACAAGTTTTAATATTTTTTTTTCTCTATCCCATAAAGCAAAAGCAAACATTCCGACGCATTTTTTTAAAGCTTGATTTAAACCAAATTCTTCAATCAATGCCAATAAAATTTCTGTATCTGAATTTCCTTTCCATTTTAATGAGTTATTTTTTCTTTCCAAATTAAACCTCAATTCCTGAAAATTATATATTTCTCCATTAAAGGAAATGACATATCTGCCACTTTTACTAATCATCGGCTGATTACCATATTGACTTAAATCAAGAATTGAAAGTCGTTGATGTGATAAAAAAAAGAAATTATCTATATCTTCCCAGAAACCATTATTATCTGGGCCTCGATTTGTTTGATACATAGAGATTCTTTTTAATTCAGATTTAATCTCATCTGGATTAAACTGATTAGACCAAATACCTAATATCCCGCACATATTTATAGACTTATATTTAATATTATAAAGTGCCTAAAGTAAATTATCCAACAATTTAATTCTATATTGCTCTTTCTATACAAACATAATTTTAAGTTAAAATTGATTCCTAAAAATTGTTCTTTATTTTTAATTTTTTTGCGAAATCCCTTGCTTCTTTAAGTGATTTCATATTGCCTATATCAATGAAAGTTTTATAAGTATGGTAAGTATATATTTTGCCAATAAGTTTTGGTATTATTTCATTACTAAAGTCAAAAGCATTTGCATGATTCTTAATTATCCAATCTAATAAATCTTCTTCAAAGACATAAACTGCGCCATTTGCAATATTACCAGGGGGGTTTTCTTTCTTTTCAAAAAATTCTTGAACAATATCATCTGAATCTAATTTTACTATGCCACATGAACTAGGACTTTCAGTATTAAAAGTCAACATGGTTAGAAGACAATTTCTAGGTCTATTAATATGAGCTTCAATTAGACAATTTAAATCTAAAGTTGTGTAATTGTCTGAATGTATTAAAAGACCAATAGAGTTTTCAAAAAAGTTATAATTTGCAATTAAAGTGCCTGCAGTTCCTAAAAGTTTTTCCTCATGAAATATATCTATTTCAATTTTTCTAAAATTTTGAGTTTCCAAAAATTCATTAACCTTTTCATGCAAATAATGCGTATTTATAAGAACCTTCTGTGTTTCAATTGTCTCTAATTTTTCGATCCATTCTTGCAAAATTGGTTTATCATCTATTTTCACTAAACATTTTGGAATATTAAGAGTTAAAGGTCTTAATCTTGTCCCAAATCCAGCTGCAAGCAAAATAGCTCTTAATGGTTTATCTTTCATCTAACTTTTTATTAAATAGTTATCAATAATAAAATCTGCCAAAGCAAAACTTGCAGTAAAAGCAGGAGAAATAGAATTCAAAATATGAGTACTATTTGAACCATTTATACATAAAAAATCATTAACAATTGTTTTTTTGTTTAAATTAAATAGTTGTGCTCTTAAACCAACTTTCTTACTTAGTTCAATATCATTATATTTTATATTTGGAATTAATTCTTGTGCTGCTTTTAAGAATAAGAAGGGGATTCCTAAAAAGGCTTGATTATTAACATATTTCCTAAATCCATCTGAATTTCTTTTATATTGGTTAATTAAAAAAGATAAGTCAGAAATAGCACTCCTTAATTCAAGCTTTTCAAAAAATTTGTAGTTTTCTCTACCTAAGGCTGGCAAGGCTGTTGGGCCTATAGATATTAAGTTTTTTAGATAATTAGGTGTAAAATGAACTCCAAGAAAAGGTACATTAAGGTCTGGAACCGGGTATAGATTTACTTTGATGTCTAAAAAACTTTCTTTACGAACTTTCCAATATAATCCTTTAAAAGGAATTATTTTATATTCCTTTCCAATCTCAAATTTATGAGCTACTCTATCCGACTGTAAACCAGAAGCATTTATAAAATGACCAAATTTAATAATAGACCTATCTTTTAAACAAATACTCGATTTTGTTTTATCTAATTCCCAGCTTTCAATACCCCTCAAGATTTTTACTCCACTTTTTTTAATAGAACAAGCAAGCTCATTTATTATTTCCAAAGGATTTACAACTGAAGTATTAGGACTCCAAATTGCTCTCCCAGAGGTAATATTCGCTTGAGGAACTAATTTTTTTATTTCTTTTTCGTCTATCATTTCAACTTTTGCATTATTTTCAATCGCCCTGGCAAACAAAGTATCAAGTTGCGGGTCAAGGTTAATTCTTTGAGGTATTATTAATTTTCCACAATTATTAATAGTTAGACCTTTTTCTTTAATCCATTCTTTAAGCCTGATTGATCCCGGTATACAAACTTTTGCTTTAAGTGAATTAGGTTTATAGTAAATCCCAGCATGTAATACTCCACTATTTCGCCCTGAAGTATGCATTCCTAAATCGCTTTCCTTTTCAAGAATAATGATTTTTTGAGAAATTCTTCTCTCCAGTAATTGATGAGCAATTGTTAATCCAACAATTCCTCCCCCACAAATCAAAAAATCACAGCTTAGATTTTTCAAAATATTTTTTTTAAAAGTTTATTTAATGGAAATTCCAATAAATTATTTATACATATTAAACTATTAGAATTATATTCTTTAGAAAACTTTTTTAATATTAGTTTTCTTTCTTTTTTTCCATGACCAGTTAGAACGTGTACATAATTTTTAATACCAGCTTTATATCCAGATAATATATCAGTGATCCTATCACCAATTATTATTGAGTTTTTAAGATCTATATTAAATGTTGAAGACGCCTCAAGAATCATATTAGGATTTGGCTTTCTCCAACTATCAATAGGAAGTTCATTACATGGGGCATTTCCATTAGCATAAATGCCATCAATTTTACAGCTTTTACCCAATAGTTCTAAGATCTTAAAAGTAACTTTCTCATAATCTTTCCAGTTAAAAAATCCTCTAGCTATTCCTGATTGATTAGTAACAATTATATTAGTCCATCCTAATTTTTTTGAAGCAATTAGTAAATTCTTTATTCCTGGCAAAAGTTCTACATCACTAGGATTAGAGATAAAACCTGCATCATTTATAATAACACCATCTCTATCAAGAAAAAGAGCAGGCTTTTTTATAAAGCTTACTTTAGATGAAGATTTAAATAATATTTTATGATTACTATTTATTAGATTTATTTCATAAATACCCATTATTTTAGAAAAAAAATAACTTTTAAAATTCTTAAAATACATATAATTTATGAATAAAATTTTATCATAAATACTATGGCCTTATTGGATTTAAAGTTTTTGGAACAATCCCCTTTAAATCTAAAATGATAACATCTTTATCACATAAAGATTTCCAAAAATCATAATTAAAATTACGAAAATATTCGTGAGCAACAGTGACTATTATAATTTCATATTTTTTTGATTTTTCTATTGTATTTTGTATCTTAATTCCATAATGCTTTAACGTTTCTTCTTTATTAGCATAAGGATCAACAACTTCTATATTTATATCGTATTTTTTCAGTTTTTTAAAAATATCTATAACTTTTGTATTTCGAATATCATTACAATTTTCTTTAAATGTAAAACCTAAAAGCAAGGCATTACTTTTTGCAATTTTTTTACCTTGCCTTACCATTTCTAGAATAAGTTGTTCGATATACCAACTAGGGATTTCATCATTTATTTTTCTACCAGCTAAAATTAGTTCTGGAGAATAACCTGCCTGTTCAGATTTATAAGTTAAATAATATGGGTCTACACCAATACAATGACCTCCTACCAATCCTGGATAGAAGGGTATAAAATTCCATTTAGTCTTTGCTGCATTTAAAACATCTATAGTATCAATTTCTAATTTTCTTAGGATAATTGAAAGCTCATTTACTAAGGCTATGTTTAAATCTCTTTGCGTATTTTCTATAACTTTTGCTGCTTCCGCAACTTTTATATTTTGCGCATTATAAGTTCCCGCCTCTATTACAGATCTATATAATTGATCTATCCAATTAGATACTTCTTCATTATTTCCACTTGTTACTTTAACTATTGAACTTATTCGATGATTTTTATCGCCAGGATTAATTCTTTCAGGACTATAACCGTATCCAAAACACTTTTTAGAACTTGGCTGTGTAAAAACATCAACCCCAGAAATTTTTTTTATTATTGGGATGCAAAACTCATCGGTAACTCCTGGATAAACTGTACTTTCAAAAATTACAATTGGAGAATATTCTGACTCACTCTTTTTAATAGCCTTACCTATAGTTTCACAAGCCAATTTTAAAAAGTTTAGATCTGGTTTTTTAGAATCATCTATAGGGGTAGGTACAGTAACAATAAATACATCAATATTAATTAGTTTAGATTCATCAGTTGTAAATTCTAAATTATCTAAATTACCGATTTTTTTTAAATCAGATTCATTAGTTAAATCATTACCTTTTTTTAACTCTCTTATTCTCTTTTCACTAATATCGAAGCCAAGTATATTTCTTTTAAGTATTTTTTTATTAATACATGAATATCTACGATTTGCGAATTCTAATGCCAATGGAAGACCAACATATCCAAGTCCAATAACAGCTAAATTACAGTCAATAAGTTTAGGTAAATTAAACATTTTTAGAAATAATTCATTTATAAAAGTCTTTATACCAATTCACAAAATTTCTAATGCCTTTTTCTATTGGAGTATTAGGTTTATAGTTAATCCATTTTTCTAACAATGCTGTATCAGCATGAGTAGAAGCAACATCTCCTGGTTGCATTGGTAAGAAATTTTTTATTGCTTTTCTACCTAATGCATTTTCAATAGATTCAATAAATTTCATTAAAGGAACTGGTTCAGAATTTCCTATATTAAAGATTTTATGAGGAGCCCAACTAGTAGATGGATCTATATTTTTTTTATCATAATTATTGTTTTCTGTAGGAGGTTTTTTTATTACTCGGTCAAGGCTTTCAATAATATCATCTATATAAGTGAAATCTCTTACCATTTTTCCATTGTTAAAAACATTTATAGGTTCTGATAAAATAATTGATTTAGTAAAAATAAATAATGCCATATCGGGCCTTCCCCATGGGCCATATACTGTAAAAAACCTTAACCCAGTTGAAGGGATACCATAAAGATGGCTGTAAGAATGTGCAATTAATTCATTTGATTTTTTTGTTGCTGCATAAAAGCTTACTGGATGATCAACATTTTGCTTCTCACTAAAAGGCATATTAATATTACCGCCATATACTGAACTACTACTAGCATATATAAAATGATTAATATCATTATGTTTACAAGCTTCTAAAATATTCAAAAAGCCTAATAGATTTGAATTTAAATATGCTTCAGGATTTTCAAGAGAATATCTTACCCCAGCTTGTGCTGCTAAATTAATAACATATTTGGGTTTATGAATTTGAAAAATGTTGAAAATATTACTTTTATTTTCTAATTTTTCTTTAACAAAAATGAAATTAACGGATTTTAAATTATAGAGAATTTCTAATCTACTCTTTTTTAAATTAATATCATAGTAATCATTCATAGAATCTATCCCTACAACAGTTTCACCTTCCATCAACAAACGTTTACATAAATGAAAGCCTATAAAACCAGCTGCTCCAGTAACTAAGAAAGTCATATAATCAGATTATCCTAAGACATCTATTAGATATAATTATTAATCTTATAATCTAATCACTATTTTTAAAATTTTGGTGTATTGATTTTAATAATTTTGAACCTTTTTGTTAAATGAAATTTTAATAATTTTTTTTAGGAAATTATTAGAGTTACTCATTTGATTTGATAAAATCACTATATATAAATCTTAATAGACATAACTAGTTAGTATATTTCTTTTTACAAATAAAATGGTACCTTTATATAAGGTTGCCATCATTAAATCATTTGAAGCTAGATGGATAGATTAATGAATTCTAAGGAAAGTAATATTTTTTTTCAAAAGTCGCAAAATTACTTAGATAATCTATACTCTTTATTTAATAAAGACATTTACTTAAAAATTGAGCACTTAGCTAAAAATATTAAAAAAGTCTGGCAGCAAGGGAATAATGTTTTTATTTGTGGGAATGGCGGCAGCGCATGTAATGCTATGCATATGGCAAACGATTTCCATTATGGGATTGGAGCTTGTGGCATTCCACCTAAAGTCAAAGGATTAAAAGTCGAAGCCCTTCCGTCTAATCCTGGAATAATTACATGTCTTGGTAATGATATTGGTTATGAAGATATATATTCGCATCAGTTAGAAAATAAAGGAGCTAATGGTGATATCTTGATAGTATTATCTGGTAGTGGAAATTCACCAAATATTATCAAAGCATTAAAAACAGCTAAAGCAAAAAATGTTTATTCATATGCAATATTAGGATTCAAAGGTGGTAAATCTCTTAATTATGCTGACTACCCAATTCACTTTCCTGTAGATGATATGCAGATATCTGAAGATACACAACTTATCGTTGGGCATATTTGCATGCAATGGTTAACTGAAAATAAACCAATTTTTAGATAAAAAATTTTTTAAATGCCTGAATTTCTTAAACTTAAAGAAGCGTATCACCTAAAAAAATGCGTATTAACTTACGGTCATTTTGATTCTATACATCCAGGACATTTAAGATATCTCAAGAAGGCTGCATCTAAAGGGGGGAAACTTTTAATAGCTTTACTTTCAGATACCAAGAATGGCATTAATAGAAATTACCAATTTAGTCAAAAAGAAAGAGCCGATGTTCTATCATGTTTCAATTTTATAGAAGCGATTATTTTTCTTGAAGATGAAGATTTTTCTCTTTTAAAGACAATTAAGTTACTCAATCCTGTTTCACTTTTTTTAGGTAAGGAATTTGAGGAAAGTAAAGATCAAGAGATCAAATCTGCTATTGATGAGATTAAGAAATTAGGAAAAGAATTATATTTCCATGCAGGAGATATTCAATATTCAAGTACAAAACTCTTGAATAATCCTAAGGAAGTACTAATGAAAGCGAATATTAAAGAATTTAGATCAGCTTGTAATCAACAAAAATTAAATTCAAAAAAATTATTAAAATGCATTGATTCTTTCAAAAATGCTAAAATCCTTGTTATCGGAGATTCAATATTAGACCAATATGCGGGATGCGAGCCTTTAGGTATAAGCGCAGAAGCTCCAGTTATAGTAGTTAAAGAATTACAAACAAAAAATTTCATTGGGGGAGGAGCTATTGTGGCCTCTCATATCAATGCATTAGGTGCTAATTGTCAATTCTTATCTTTGGTTGGTGAAGATGAAAATGCAAATATTCTTAGAGAAAAAATGGATAAAGAGAATATTGATTATCATTTAATATCTGATAATACAAGATCTACAACATTTAAGAAAAGATATCTTGTTGATAATCAAAAAATTTTTAGAGTAAGCAAATTAAATGAGCACTTTATTAATAAAAATATAGAAAATCAATTATTATCAAACCTCGAAGAATTAGCTCCAAATTTTAATGGAATAATAGTATCAGATTTTGTTTATGGTTTAATTACAGATAAAGTAATTACAAAAATAATAAATCTCTCAAAAAAATATGATATTAAAATTTTTGGAGATTTGCAATGTAGCTCACAAGTCGGATTAGTCACTAAATTTAAAGATTTCTCACTTATAAGTCCAAATGAAAAGGAGGCTAGAATTGCTCTTCAAGAAAAAGAATCAGGAATTGAGACAGTTAGTATGAAACTTTTTAAAGAAACCAATGTAAAAATGTTATTAATGAAATTAGGAGCTGATGGATTAATAGCTTATGAAAAAAAATCTCCAAATAAAATTCAGAGACAAAGCTTCCCAGCCTTATCAGTTAATCCTGTTGATTTAACTGGCGCAGGTGATGCTCTCATTGCTGCAACAGCTACATCATTATGCGCAAATAACGATTTGATGTCTTCTGTAGCTATTGGAAGTTGTATGGCCGCTCTCGCAGTAGAGAATTTGGGGAATAAGAAAATTGATCAAATATCATTAAGAAATTATCTAATAAACTTACTCATGAAAAACAATTAATGAATTTTTTTTAAAGTTATCAAAAAATTAAGCAAAGAAAAAACTTCAAAAAAGTTAAATCTCCTTGGATTATTATTAATTATTAAAGCCAAATTTAAATGAATATTCTTGTAACTGGTGGGTCTGGATTCAAGGGATCAGTTCTAATTCCAAAATTATTAAAAGATGGTCATGATATTACAAGCATAGATACAAACTGGTTTGGAGATAATTTAGAAGAAAATAGTCACCTTAATAAAATTGTTTGTGACATTAGAGATATAGATAATATCCCGATGAAGGGAATTGATGCGATAATACATTTAGCTAATATTGCTAATGATCCAGCTGTTGAATTAAACCAATCCTTAAGTTGGGAAGTTAATGTTCTGGCCTCCCAACAATTATCTGATAAAGCAATAAGAAATGGAGTTCAAAAAATAATTTATGCAAGTTCAGGTAGTGTTTATGGAATCAAAGAAGAATTAAAAGTAACTGAAGATTTACCATTATTACCAATTTCTACTTATAACAAAACAAAAATGGTAGCTGAAAGAGTTTTTTTATCTTATAAGGATGAAATAGATATTATATGTATAAGACCAGCAACAGTATGCGGATATTCGCCAAGGATGAGATTAGATGTTAGTGTAAATATGCTTACATTCCAAGCTTTAAGGAATAAAAAGATTACTGTTTTTGGAGGGAATCAGACTAGACCAAATATTCATATAAAGGACATGATTGATGTATACCGACATTTTTTAGATATGAAGAATATAAAAAGTGGTTGTTATAATGCAGGATTTGAAAATATAAGCATCTTAGATATAGCAAACATGGTTACAAAAAAAATTAATTCAGAAATTGTCATCACAGAATCAAATGATCCAAGATCGTACAGGCAAGATTCTTCTAAATTATTGAATACTGGTTTTACTCCAAGATATTCAGTTGAAACTGCTATTGATGATGTAATCGAGGCCTATAATTCTGGAAAAGTAAAAGGAACTGACGAGTCTTACACTGTAAAATGGATGAAAAAGAATAGGATAGGTTTCTAAATCTTTATTAGATTTTTAAATTAATCATAAATCTGATGAATTTAAATAAATAGAATCAGGGGTTTTAAAATTAGAAAACTTCTTGAAAATTTGATCGATATCGTTATCTAAATTAATATCCCTTTTTTTATTTTGTTTATTTTTAAAAAATTTAATTTTTGTAATCTTATTAAGAAAAGTTTTAAAAACAAAATTTAAATTTTCAAGGAATTTTAATAAAAAAGGTAATCTTGAAACTAATAATTTTATATAAGAAAATTTTCTTAATTTCAATCTACCTTTTTTTACTGATTTATTTAGTAAATAATTATCAGGGTAAAATTCTTCGATATTAATTTTAAACTTGGTAATTTTTTTTAATATACTTTTATGCGATGTGTATTCATGACCTAAACAATCTACAAAGCCAATAGCTTTATCATTTGAGCATGATTGAAAAGCTTTCAGAACTCTATTAAGAGCAAATGGATGCATTTCGGAGAATACATGATTTGCAGTTAAAATATCAAAATTAGGAACTTCGAAATTCAATTTATTAAATTCCCACCAGACTATATGTCTAATATTTTGAGATTTACTGTATGAAATTCCATTATTATATTTTTCTTTAAATATATAATTCCACAAAGATGACTGATAAATATAATATGCCTGAACACATTCTATTGCAATATATTTATATCCAGAGAGTGCTAAAAATATTCCTAAATATCCACATCCTGGACCCACTTCTAATATGGATATTTCTTTTTGATTAATATTGGAGATCTCTTTTATTCGCAAATATTGATAAAAAGATCTTGTTAGAGTATTAATCCCAGGATTTCTATATGGAAATTCAAAGTCACATGAAAATTGATATATTTTATTTTTAACTTCTTCTAATAAAATTAAATCTTCTTTTCCAACAATACAGTTTTTTATACATTTTTTATTCCATAAATATCTTTCATCTTGCATCGTGTCATGATATCTCCATAGTTCTTTAAGACTATAAACTTTGGTTGGGAACCCGCTGTTATTCCAGTAGTAAGGGCCAAAAGCTATGATTGCAGAATTTGTTAAATCTTGAATACCTTTACCTTCGGCTTCATTATAAATATCAATAATATTTAATTCTTCTTTATTTTTCATTAAGGACAA
>MDTB01078266.1_pt1 | contig 14173 bp, 12 predicted proteins | sample 811161 | NCBI WGS metagenome assembly MDTB01 (sample SAMN05326650, study PRJNA326480) | marine metagenome | isolation source: seawater | place: Mediterranean Sea | collected 2009
TAACTTGTTTTTTTGTAATGCCGTTATTTATTAGCATGCCAATTCTATTCGCTAAATTATCATTATTTGTAAGTGCCATCCCTCCTTCACCAGTTGTAATTATTTTAACTGGATGAAAACTGAATACAGTGATATCGCTAAACTCACAGCTTCCAACATTAAAATTTTTATACTTTGCACCAACAGCATGCGAAGCGTCCTCAATTATCTTAAAACCATACTCAATACTTAATCTATGAATTTGTTCCATTTCGCATGACTGTCCTGCCAAGTGTACAGGTATAATAATTTTAGGAATTTTATTCTTTTTTCGAGCCAAAATTAATTTTTCCTCTAAATCATCAACTGACATATTGTATGTGAGTGGATTCACATCAACAAATTCAACTTGAGCACCACAGTTTATCGCACAGTTGGCTGATGCTACAAATGAAATAGGTGAGGTCCATAAAATATCTCCTGGACCTAAATCTAAAGCAAGGCAAGCTATGTGAAGAGCGCTTGACGCTGAATTTGTTGAAAATGCGTATTGTGAATTAGTCTTTTCTTTGATGAGGTTTTGAAATTCTTCATTTTTTGGACCTTGAGTGATGAGATCTGAATTTAGTACTTTAATTACTTCTTCTACATCCTCTTTAGAAATTTCTTGTGTACTGTAAGGAATCATAAACTAAATGACGCCAATAAATTTACTGTTATTTTTCATCCAACTTCTAAAACTTGGTATCGACATCCATTCAGAGTTATTAAGTGAGTCATAAATAAAATTGGGTTTTACTTTTTTTCCATTTCTTATTTTATAGCTTTTTGTCCACGGATGTACGGACGGAATTATTTTATAATAATCTTTATATTCGTATGTGTAAGGTGCATCCTCAAGGCCTATCATTTGCTCATGAATTTTTTCTCCAGGTCGAATCCCAATTATTTTATATTTTGCCTTAGGGGAAATGGCCTTTGCAATATCTGTAATTTTCATTGAAGGAATTTTTTTTACATATATCTCTCCGCCTGACATGTCATTAAAGCTATACCAAACTAGATCTACTGCTTGTTCTAATGAAATCATAAACCTGGTCATGGACTCATCTGTTATCGGTAAAAAGTCATTATTCTTCAAAGATAAAAAGTATGGAATAATTGACCCACGTGATCCCATTACATTTCCATATCTAACAACTGAAAATCTTGTTTTATTTGAGCCAGAATAAGCATTGCCAGATATAAATAGTTTATCTGATACAAGTTTTGTTGCTCCATAAAAGTTCACTGGACTACTTGCTTTATCAGTAGAAAGTGAAACTACTTTTTTAACTCCAGCATTTATACATTCTTCTATTAAGTTTACAGCTCCGTTTACATTTGTCTTAATGCTTTCAAAAGGATTATACTCAGTAGTTGGTACAATTTTTAATGCTGCGGCATGAACAACATAATCTATTCCATCTAATGCTCTACTTAGTCGCGATTGATCTCTTACATCTCCCAAAAAGAATCTAACCCTTTTGTCATTTTTATATAATTTTTCCATTTCCCATTGCTTCATCTCATCTCTTGAAAAGATTACAATTTTCTTTGGATTATATTTTCTGAGCGTCATTGGAACAAATGCACTTCCAAAAGAACCCGTTCCACCAGTAATAAGTATATTTGATTTTTTTAACATGATTACTCTAGTTATTCTGTAGGCTTATAATCTTTTAAATGATCATTTAATAGTACTTTTATTATATTTTCATCCTGACTTGCAATTGCTTTTTCAATATCATTTAATGCCTGTTCTAAGGGAAAATCAATACTTCTACTTTCATCAAGAACCATCACTTTTTTATGCCCAGTATTCTTTATTTTGCCATCTATTAAAAGTTCTTCCTCTATCTTTTCACCGGGCATTTTATTAATTATCTTTATTTCTATTCCCTCATTCTGGCTACTTTCAGATTTTATCTTATTCCCTGAGAGGAAGATCATATTTTTAGCAAGATCTATTATTTTTATTGGTTTACCCATATCTAAAAGAAAAATTTCAGCTTTTTTACCATAACTTCCTGCTATAAGAATTAACTTTGCAGCTTCAGGTATGGCCATAAAGTATCTTGTCATATTAGGATCCGTCACTGTGACGGGTCCACCACCATTAATTTGACTTATAAATAATGGAATTACGGAACCAGATGAGCCAATAACATTTCCAAATCTCACAATTGAAAAGTTTAAATTTTCTATTTTAGAAGCGGTATGTTGAGTAATTATTTCAGCTAATCTTTTAGTAGCTCCCATAATGTTAGTTGGTCTTACAGCTTTATCGCTAGATACTAATACAAACCTTTCTACATCAGAATCTTTAACAGAGCTTATCAAGTTAAAGGTTCCGATAACATTATTCTTAAAACCCTCTACGATATTTTCTTCAACTAAGCTTACATGCTTGTAGGCAGCGGCATGTAATATTACTTGAATAGAATAATTTTGAAGAATACTTTTTATACGATTTACGTCATTTATTGAACCTAAACAGGAAATAATATTTACTGATTTTGCCTCATCCAAAGATTTTATTTTTCTTTCAATATTGTATAATGCCAACTCATTTAGTTCGAAGAGGATAATTGTTTTTGGTTCTAGTTTTATAATTTGAAAAGAAAGCTCTGATCCAATTGAGCCCCCTGCTCCAGTAATAAGAATACTTTTATTTTTATAGCACTGCTGATAAATGTCTTCTTTAATGCGTATTTCATCCCTTCCCAGAAAATTGTTAATATTTGCCTCAGATAATCTACTTTTAAAACTAGAATTAAATCTTAAATTATTAATTTCTGGCAAACTTAATATTTTGTCTGAGAAGTTAGATAAGTAAGAGACTATTTCTTCTAATTTAATTATAGATAATGATGGTATTGCAACCCAAATTTCATCAGCTTTATTTACGCTAATAAATTTTTCAAAATCTTTTCTGGATAATACTTTTACTCCTGATATTACGGTATTTCTTAAATTTGGATTATCATCTATAAAACAGATGAATGACTTTGATTTTTCATTATCAAAACTTCTCAAAAGTTGGATTCCAGCATTACCTGCACCAAAAATTACTATTTTTTTTCTTTCGAGGTTCAAAGTTAAGTAATCTTTTGAAAGGAAATTAATATATAAAAGTCGAATAAATAACGATCCAACAAAGAATAATGCAGTAAAAATTATAATATTCGTGAGATAATCATTAATTACTATTTCTGCATTAAAAAATAAATCGGTATAAATTGGAGATTGCAAATATAATATTATAAATAAAATAAGGAAAGTTGAATTTCCTATGGAGTATATAAATAATAAAAATACCTGATTTAAGCTGAACCCTCGCAATACTATTTTATGGATATTGAATAGTCTAGCCGATAAAATTATTGAAAATATTACAATTAGAGAAATATAAATACCAAAAGGTTGGTAAAATATAATAATTTGCTGACCCTGGACTAAAAAAGAAATTGTTAGCGCAATCAAGGCAATCACTGAGTCTGCAAATAAAACAATTAAAGATTTCTTAATTCGTGACAAATTTTTTATTTTATTCATAAACTTTGTCTTAGGTATTTAAATTTCCTTACAGCAAACAAAAAAGCTTCTGATTGCCCTTGAATAGTCATGCCTCCAATATGAGGGGTAAGAATTATAGGTAATTTTTTTGCATATTTTATTAATTTACTTTTTTTTAAGTTGTCAAATTCATGAATTATTACGTCTGTACCATATCCTCCAAGGTGTTTACTTCTTAAGCTTTTTAATACAGCATCCTCATCAACAAGTTCGCCTCTTGAAGTATTAATTAAAATAGCACCTCTTTTCATTTTACTGAGAATCTTTCTATCAATAAATTTTCTTGTGGATTCGTTTACATGTACATGAAGAGCTAATACGTCTACTCTTTCAGCGAGTTTACTTAATTTCAAATTCTTGTATTTTGTTGTTTTTACAAAAGGATCACTAATAAATATTCTTGCTCCAAATCCTTCTAATTGCTTGCAAAAAATTTTGCCTAGCCTTCCATAACCAACAACGCCAACTGTTAAATCTTTAATTTGACTACCTAAATAAGGCAAGTAATTCCAATTATGATTCAGCACAGAATTGTGAGCAGGTAAAATTTTTCTCAAAAGAACAATCATTAGTCCAAATGCTAGCTCTGATGTTGAGGGAAGTCTGTTTATTAATTTGAAATCTTTCTTAAGTGACCATACTTTAATATTATTCTTTTTGCAGAATATGAGGTCGATATGATTTGTGCCCGTCGAGCAGGTATTTATAACCTTAATGCTGGAATCTTTAAGAATACTTTCATCTAATATAAAGCCTTGTTTGTTTGGATTTAAGAATAGGCAATCATGTTTTTTTTTTCTCAAAAAAGTTCTTAATTTTGTTTTACTAATATTTGGTAAATATGTAATCCTTCCATATTTCTTTAACTCCTCATAAACGCCTGGTAAATGTTTTACAGGTGTAATACAGAGAATATTATATTTCATATTTAAATAATTAGATTAATTATGAATGTTTAATCTATAGTAGTATCTTTTGCAATAATTACCATTTATGTGCATTTTTTGTAAAAAAGTTAGAAATTATATAGAAGTCAATTTGTGCATTTAAGCTTAAAATTATTATGCTGGAATATATCTAAAAATAATTTAAAAGTTAATTCATAGATTTGATCACATATGAAATCCAAAAGTAAATTTAGTGTTATTATTAGATCAAGAAATGAGGAATCATGGATAGGTCATACTATACAGTCGGTGCTTGATAATATATTTAAACCAGAGATAATTATTATTGATAATAATTCAGATGATAGAACTTTAGAGATTGTTAAACTTTTTAGTCAGGATCCAAATTTATATGATAAAAAGAATCCAAACTATACAAAAATAAAAATACTTAATATAGATGACTATACTCCAGGTAAGTCTTTAAATTTAGGTGTAAAAAATGCATCTAATGAAAATATATTAATTTTATCTAGTCATTGTGTTTTAAAGAAATTTAATGAGTTAAAACATATTACAGATCTAAAAAAATATGTTGCGATATTTGGCAACCAGACTCCTATTCTTGATGGAAAACGAATTGCAAAAAGATACATTTGGAGTCATTTTGTTGATGAGGAAGTCACTAATATGTATTCAAAAATGGAAGATAGACATTTTTTACATAATGCAATTTGTGTTTATAAAAGGTCTTTTCTACAAAAAAATAAATTCGACGAATACCTATCAGGAAAAGAGGACAGATATTGGGCGAACAATGTAATTATAAAGAAAAAAAAGATACTTTATGATCCATCAATGCTAGCAGAACACCATTTTACACCTGCAGGTAATACATGGAAGGGTCTCGCCTAGCATTATATATGCAACCAATAATCAAATATTCTAAACCAAGTGTTGCTGTTATAAAAAATAAGACATCGTTTTTTGAAGAAAATGAAAAACATTTATTAAGAGTTCAGGAAGTAAATCAGATTTATAAGAAACAACCTAGAAGACATTTCTGTAAAAATTGTGGCAGTTCAATTGGATCTGAAGATATAATTGTTCAAAATATTGAATATTCAATTTGTGAAATATGCCATCATTTTAATGGGATTTACGAAGACACAGAAGAATTTGCAAAAATGGTTTACTCAGATGATGACGGTAAGGACTATGCAAATAATTATTTAGAAAATTATGAAAACCGTGTGAAAGAAATATATCTTCCTAAAGTCGAATTTTTACAGGAAGTTTTAAAAAAATATAAATTATTAGATGATCTTTCTATTAAAGATATTGGTTGTGGTGCAGGGCATTTTATAAAAGCTTGCGAGATAAGAGGATTGTTAGCTGAAGGGTATGATACTAACAAGAAATTGATTAACTTAGGTTCAGAGAAACTAACTAAGAATAAAATTATTTATAAAGATTTAAATAATATAAATCATCTTATTAAAGAGAATAATTCAAAAGTTTTAGCATTAATAGGTGTATTGGAACATTTAATGAGACCATTAGATGCACTAAAGGCTTTTAACGAGTCAAATGCAACAATTTTATATCTTCAGGTACCATTATTTAGTTTTAGTGTATTACTTGAAAGCATGAATGATGATGTATTTCCAAGACAACTAAATACAGGTCATACTCATCTATATACTTATGACTCAATTAAATATTTTTGTAATAAATTTAATTTAAATATTATAGGAGAATGGTGGTTTGGAACTGATATGGTAGATATGTATAGGCACTTACTTGTTAAAGTTAAAAGTAACGAAAATAAAAAAAAGAAATTACTAATTCAAAAATTTTTTGGTGATTTTATTGATACCGTTCAAAATTCGATAGATGCTACAAAACAATGCTCAGGTGTTAATATGGTATTACAAAAAAAATCTTAAAAACTTTTTAATTTGTTGTATTGGCATCACAAATACTACTTTATAAAATTTCAAAGTAAATCTTAGAATTTTAAATTTCCCATTATTTGTATTAATTTCGTCTATAAATCGCCCTTCCGAAACATCTCCCATAACTTTCATTCTTTCGTCATCAAGTATACTTTTTAATAGTCCATCTTTATTAACTAATTTCCTTAAATAAGCGGATAATTGCTTTTCTGTTTCTTCAGGTAAATCATAAGGTTTATATGAATATCCAACAGGAAATAATGATATCATTAATGCTCTACCAGATTTCAAAGAGTTATGAGCGATTCTTCCATGTAATGTCTTATTAAAGAAAATAAATACATCTCCTTTTTTTCCAGTAAAAGATTTACTAAAAACTTTTAATAGTTTTGTAGGTATAGTTGCGAGTGTATTTTCACCAGCTGAAAGGTTCCACAGATGCGAGCCAGAGATTAAAGATGTAGTACCTCGTTCATCAATTTGATCATCAAGAAGAATGTGTAGGCCTACCTCACCATTACTGTCAGTATGAAATCCCAATCCAGAATCATTGCCTTTTGCAATTCTAATTGATGATGACCATATTTTATAATCTTTGCCTATTGTTTCTATAAGGACTTCATTAATAATTTTGTTTTTTAATATTATCTCCAAGTTGTTATCAATTTTCTTGGATCGACCAATAATATTTGGAAGAACTGACCAGCTCTTATCATCAAGCATTGGCTTAAAATAATCGTTATTAATATTCTGATTATTTGAAAACTTGCTAGCAGTTACACTGGATAAAATATTTTCACACTCTGTGCATAGTTTCTCAATGCTCTCGGTTTCTAATATTTTTCCTATTTTACAAAAACCATTTTTTTTTAAATCTTGAGTATATTTCATTTATATGTTTCTAAATTTACCTAATATCTACAAATTCTTTTTTTAAAATATTATCAAGTTTTTTAGACTTAATAATCTGGTAGATTTTTTTTGAGGTATTTCTTCTATCGTATGGATTTTTATTCTTTTTTATAAACTTCGTGCTTGAATAAATTTTTTTGATTGCTCGCCTCATACTCTTTATATTTGGTTTTACGTCTATAACAGAACTGGGCTTCATTCTTCCTTTTTGTCTATCACCAATATTTAGAGTAATCGTATTGAAACTAGGAACTTCTATAATACCACTTGAAGAGTTTCCAATTACCGCATCCGTATGATTAATTGCAGAAAAGTATAGTTCCTGTCCCATTGACTCAAAACAAATTGCATTAATATTTCTTTTAACATATGCATCAATTAATTTATTGATAATTTTACCTCCCTTATCTGAATTTCCTTTTGTAAAAATAATATTTGTCTCTTCAAGCTCAGATAATACCTGTAATAATGAACTAAATACGGTTTTTGAGCTGTTTGGCTCTAAAGTAACTGAATGATAAGTGACTAAAAGGTTTTTTTTATTTAATTTAAAGTTAATTTTTTTCTCAAACTGCCATTTTTTCAAAAGCTTTATTTTTTTTGTATTTTCAACACCTAAAGATCCAACATTAAAAACATTTTTCGATTTTTCACCAAGCTGAATAACACGTTTTCGATATTGTTCAGTGGAAGTGAAGTGTAAATGAGACATCTTTGTTATTGAGTGTCTCATAGTTTCATCCTGAGCTCCCACGGTTGTTTCACCACCATGAATATGTGCTATTGGTAAATTACATATCATTGCTGCAATGGCTGCTGAAAAAATTTCATATCTATCTCCTAAAATAATTACAATATCTGGTTTAATATTGAGATAAGTTTGTGTAAATTTTTTAACAGCTATACTAATTGATTTTGATATTCCATTTGAAGTATCATCAATGTAATTGATTTTGAATTTCTTTTTTATACTAATACCATCTTTTTCAATATTTTTATAAGTTAAGCCAAATGACTTTTCCATATGCATTCCAGTAACTACAAGTTGTGTGTTAATCTTTTTATCATTGATAAAATGCAATAATAAATTTTTTATGAGATGGTAGTCAGCGCGAGAACCGCTTATGAAACAGATATTTCTTTTCATACTTTATTTATTTTTTGATATCAAAAAATTACCTAACACTAAATAATCTAAACCACAGGTAAAAAAAGTTCTGATCGCATGTTCAGGTGTCATAACTATTGGTTCCCCATTTAAATTAAATGATGTATTTAAAAGAACCGGTACTTGAGTAATGTTATAAAATTCAGTAATTAGTTTGTGAAATTTAGGATTCACTTCTTTTTCTACTGATTGTACGCGTCCTGTACCATCTATATGTGTTACAGCTCCTAATTGATGTCTCCATTTCTTTTTTACGTGGTATGCTCTCTCCATAAATCTAACTTTTCTATTTTTATTCTTCATGTCGAAAATATCATCTACAAATTCATTCAAAGTTGCGGGAGCAAAGGGTCTAAAAGTCTCTCTATATTTTACTGCAGAGTTAACTTTGTCTTTAGTTCTTACTTTTCTTGGATCAGCTAATATTGATCTATTTCCAAGCGCTCTGTGACCAAATTCCATTCTTCCTTGAAACCATCCAACTAAATTGCCATTTGAAATTAATTCTGCAACATCCTTAAATAGGTTTTTAGGTTTGGTCTTGTTAAGCTTAAATTTTTTTATGATTAAATCTATTTCTTGATCACTAAATTCTGGTCCCCAATAATTATCTTTACACTCATTATTCTTATATTTTTTATTTGAAAATCTCTCATTCGCTAAATAACAAGCACCTATTCCTACACCTGAATCATCAGGACATGGTCCAATAAAAGAGTCTTTATATGTCTTATTATCATCTATTTGACCGTTATAAACACAATTCATTGCCGCTCCCCCATTTAGCACAATATTATCTTTTCCACTCATCTGTTTTGTTATTTTGAGAAGGTGGTCAACAGTTTTTTTAAATGTTCTTTGCATGGCTCCGGCAATCTCATAGTGTCTTTTCTCTAATGACTGCCCCCTTTTTCTTGGCTTTCCTATTAGATCTAAAAGCTTTTTATTATAAAAATGAGGACGACGATCAAATAGATAATAATCAAAGTATGTTAAATCCAATTCAAAACCTTTCTTATTAAGATTAATCAAAGATTGAATTTTTTTATCATATTTATTTTTCCTAGTAGCATAGGAATATAAGGCCATAACCTTCCATTCATCTACATCAGGTGTAAAACCTAAAAAATCTGTAAATGTTCCATAAAATAGTCCTAAAGAGTGAGGGTATTCAACTGAATGAACTCTTGAAACACCATTTTTATCAGCAAATCCAAGAAAACATGACTCACTTTCACCATGTCCATCAATTGTTAAGACATCAGCTTCCTCAAAAGGCGATAGATAGAATGCGTTTGCAGCATGACACTCATGATGATTTAGATAGACTATTCTAGTATTGTTAAATTTTATTTCCATCGAGTCTGCTATTGGTCCATTAATAGCTCTCATTAATTGGCCTGGAATATGAGACAACATTTGCCCCCTCCAGTACATTTCGTTCACCCACCTCCCTGAAACATTGTTAATGTTTATCATTGGGTTCCAAGGAATTGCTATTACATCCAGATCATCCCATGTAATATTTGCATATTTCAAACACCATTGCGCCGACTGTATCGGAAACTTGGTGGACATTTTTTCTCTATTAAATCGCTCTTCACAAGATGCTGCAACTATCTTTCCATCTATCATAAGAGATGAAGAAGAGATATGGGTATATGGATAAATTGATAGAATTTTCATTAATAATTAATTTAGAACTTTTTTTAGTCCTGCATTTAAAGAATATTTAGGCTTCCATTTACATTTCTTCTTTACCTTATCTGAGTTTAAAGTCAAATAGGAAGTATATTTTTTATGATTAAGCGAAATGATATTACGATTTTGTTTAGATAATATATTAATTATTTTTTGTGCAAGACTTCTAATTGAAGTTCCCTTTCCACTACCAACATTAAAAGTTCCAGCCATATCAGTCAAAACTAATAGTTCAATAGCTCTTGATAAATCATAAACATGCAGGAAATCTCTTACAGGAAAAATATCCTTTATATATATATTTAAATTTTTTTTACTTACTTGATTAATAATATCATAAAAAATATTTTTTTTCCCCATGTAAGGTCCATATAAATTAGATGCACGTACAATAATAGCTCTTTTAGAATTAAAGATTTCTTCGCACTCAAGTTTTATTTTTGCATAATTACTTTCCTGATTTATAATGCCTTTTTCTGATATTTTTTTCTTATTAGTCGGCTTATAAACTTCAGATGAAGACAGAAATATTACTCTATGAAAATTTAATTTAACAAGATCTTTGCACAAATTTAAGGAACTAGATTTAATATTTTTGAAATTTTTTTGATATTTATTTCTATTGCTTTCTGCAGCTAGATGAATCAATAGATGCCATTTACCTGATGGAAGATTTTTATAATTTCTTACTTTAATGCAATAGTTTTCAATATTTAATTTTTTAATTCTAAAACTTATATTTCTGTAATAGCCAATTACATTAAACTTTCTATTTATTAAGTAAGCAATTAGATTTGATCCTATAAATCCACTCGCACCTGTAACAATAATTTGATATTTTGATTTCATGATTCCATGTTTTTAAATGAAATCGTCTTTATTATAATTTTTTTTACTTTTTTTCCCCAAAATATCCCAGTAACTCATTGGAGATTTTCCACCCTCGGGTCTTTTCACCCCAATGTTATACACATTAAAAATCTCTCCTTTCTTAATATCCTTTGAGGCAACTATACTTCGACGTGCGACTTTTTTAACGTTCTGCTCTGACTTGGTGGCGAATTTTTTTGCTTTACCAAATATTAATGGAATAGAACGGATATTGTTTACCATCTGAACTAATTCCCTTGGCTCCAGGGAAGCTATGTGGTCAGGTCCAGCTAACTTTCTACTTTTTGTGAAGTGTTTTTCAAGAACTGTTATGCCCATATTAGAGGCTAATAACGGCACTAAAATGCCTCTACTATGATCTGAATAGCCTACATTTAGCATAAAAGTGCTAGATAAAGTATTAATAGCTTGTAAGTTTATATCTTTGAAATTTGCTGGGTAACTAGAAGTACAATGTAAGAGTGTAACATACTTTTTTAGCAATATTTGTCCAGCTTTTGACTTATAAGCCTTTTCAAAATTTTGTTTTGATATATTTTTTTTACCCAATAGTCCAAAAGATATTACTTTTAGAGCATCTTCTATTTCTTTTATTGTTGCCATTCCTGTTGAAAGAAATATTTTCTTTTTTTTGTATGAATTGTGCAAAAGTAATAAACCATTATTAATTTCACCTGAAGGTATTTTAAGATATTTAACCTTTATTTTGTTAACCAAAAAATGAAGTGACTCTAAATCAAATGCTGTCGCTAAATATATTATTCCTTTTTTTTTGCAGTATTTAGATAACCTATAGTGATCATGATATGACAATTCATATTTTTTAATTAGATGAAATTGACTTTCATATGGATTTCCATTTCTTTTTTGATAATTTGCTTGAGATGCATTTATAGAAACGTAATTTTCAGTTTTATAGATTTGGAACTTTACTGCATCAGCACCTGACTTTTTCGCAATATCTATAAGTTCTTTAGCTAAATTATAAGATCCATTATGATTGACCCCAGCTTCCGCAATAATAAATACTTTCTTCATAACTTTAAATAATTTTACTTACAGATAAATTATTTTTTGGTCTTTTAAAACTCTTAAAACGTTTTTTTGATAGATTATAAACCTCTTCAATGGTTTTAGACTCATTAACTTTTTTGCAAAAATTTTCTGTATTAAATTTTCTTTTGAGTTTAATAATTTGGCAATTATCAGATTTATTTAGCTTTACTGTTTTTTCGTTTTCTCCAACAAATTCTTCATAGCCTTTTTGACCATGTGTCTGTTTATTATTTAAATACACTCGTATTTGATTCTTCTTTAATTTTCGATTTGTTACATAACAAGGACTATGGTTATAGTATTTTAGTATTTTTTCTGAAATTGCTTTTATATTTTTTAATCTACCTAATTTCTCTAAACTTGGGATAAGTATATGTCCATCAATTTTTTCTGTTAATGCTTTAAAGCATAAAGTGCCAGCTTCTTCATGAGTAATAAAATATCTTTTTATATTTTTTGGAATTCCAAAAATCTTATTAGACCTTACTCTATCATCAACATACTTTAAAATACTTCCGTTAGAGAAACTAACGTTCGCAAATCTTACTGAAGATACAGATATTTTTTTATTATAAAATTTAAATTCACCTAATCTGTTTTCCATTACATTTTTTGAAATTCCAAGCAAACTTGTAGGATTGGCTACTTTATCAGTAGAAATAGAAAATACTTTTAAAAGAGAGTTTTTTCTAATTTTTTTTGCTGGTATGAAACTATGAGAATTAGTATTAAACATATACTTGACTGACTCTAGATGCTCTTCACTTCTTACATGCTTAATAGCAGCAAAGTTCAAATAATGAGTTATTTGATTATCAAAAATAAATTTTTCCATATCCATTGAAGTAATATCTGAACAAATATATTTAATATTTCCTAACTTTTTTTTATCAATAATTAAGTTAATTTCTCTATTTAACTCTGTTAATTGATTTTCATCTTTATCGACTAAGATCAGAGACTTGTAATCATATTGTAAAAGTATTTCAATAAACGCACTACCAATGGAGCCTGCAGCGCCAACTATTAAGAAATTTGAATATTTAAAATCATCTTTCAGTTCTTGTGTCTCAATCCTGGATAGTTTAAAACGGTTTACCTTACTAATGATTGATCTTTCAATATTTCTGTATTGTTTTGATAGCATTGTTAATTATTTTTTTTCATTAAATATTCTGCGATTTCAAAATCAAAAGAATTATCTATATCAACAGATCTTTTTTGGTCCATTATATAAGGTAAAGTATCTTTATAGATAAATTTTTTATTATCTTTAAACCACTTAGTTTCAAGCAAAAAAATAGCCCCATTCAATACAAAATAAGAACTCCTTTTATTTTCCGATTTAGCAAAACTGGTTTTTTTAAGTTTTTTCTTATTCTTATCGAATTCAAAAATTATGTTAGGATCATGATGTAAAGAATTTGAAAATGATGCTAGAGATTTAACATTATTATTGATTCCCAACTTTATTGAATCATCTATATCTTTTTGATTCCTTAATGGTGAAGTAGGCTGTAAATAAACAATATAGTCGTACCCTTTGATACTATTCAAAGCGTGAATGATGACATCTGAACTTTTACTAGATGAAGTTGATATCTTTTTTGGTCTTATGAATGGCACATCTGATCCATACTTAATACTTATTGCTTTAATTAATTTACTATCAGTACTAACAATTACTTTATCTATATATTTTGACTCAACTGCTGCCTTTATTGACCAATAAATAAGTGGCTTGCCATTAAATTTTCTCAGATTTTTTTTTGGAATTCTTTTCGAACCTTTTCTAGCTGGAATAATTGCTAAAATTTTATTATTTTTAAACAAGCTAAACTGCTTTCTTTGTGGCAGCTTGAAAATCTTGCAAGTGACCAATATCTAACCAAAATTCATTTATTGGGAAAACATTAATTTTCTTTTTATTTTTTATTTGATTAGTTAGAAATTCAGGCATATTTATTTTTTTATTTTTTTTAAATCTTCTTACCATGTTCCTA
>MDTB01043521.1_pt1 | contig 14172 bp, 15 predicted proteins | sample 811161 | NCBI WGS metagenome assembly MDTB01 (sample SAMN05326650, study PRJNA326480) | marine metagenome | isolation source: seawater | place: Mediterranean Sea | collected 2009
CATTTAACTTAGCTTCATGGATCTTTCTTAAAAGTGCAGGAAGTACGTGTGAATTCTCTAGATCATAGTTATCGTTTGAACCATAAAGATTACAAGGCATTACAGAAAAATAATTTCGACTATATTGTTCTTTATAAAATTGACACATTTTTAAACCTGCAATTTTGGCTATTGCATATGGCTCGTTTGTTGGTTCGAGTTCGCCTGTTAAAAGAAATTCTTCTCTTATTGGCTGTTGACAGAACTTGGGATAAATACAACTACTTCCCAAAAATACAAGATCATTCACATCGGCTAGATGTGACCCATCTATTAGATTATTTTGAATTTGCAGATTGTCATGAAGAAATTCTGCTTTAAATTTATTATTTGCCAGGATTCCTCCTACTTTTGCAGCAGCAACTATAACCAAATCAGGTTTTTCATTTTTTAAAAAGTCTTTTACTTCCTTTTGATTGATCAAATCTAACTCTGATCTTTCTATTTCAAGTAAATTTGAATAACCATTTTTTTTTAAAACTCTAACTATGGAACTACCCACCATGCCATTGTGTCCCGCAACATAGATTTTTGAATTTTTATTCATATGGCTCATAAATGTAATCTTGTTGGTTAAATTTTTCAGATGACATTACTAACAATATAGGATTATCCTCAAATTTTGACATTGTATGCCAATCCTCAGGATCAAGAATTAGACACTCATCTTTACTGTCTAAGTTGTAAGTAGAAATGTCTACGCCATTGTTAATCATAATTTCACATTTTCCCCTCAAACAGATGATTGCTTGAATTGTCTTTATGTGTCTGTGACCTCCTCTTTCTCCTTTTGGATTTGTAATATAAAAAATCCTTTTAACCTCAAACGGCAAAATTTCTTCTAAGATATTCAAAGATCCTCTTTCATCTTTAATAAATGGAATTGTCACTAACTTTGCCAAAATTTTTTACTTATCCTCTCCCATATTTATCCTCATAACGAAAAATGTCATCTTCTCTTAGATCTTCTCCTAATTGAACTTCTATCAGAACCAATTCCTCGGAAAAATCATTTGACAACATGTGTTTATCGCCAGTGGGTATGAAAATTGTTTCCCCAGTTTTTAGTTGATAGCTTCGTTCATTGAGAAGAACATTAGCAATACCTTTTACTACCACCCAAACTTCAGCCCTGTGATCATGAGATTGTAATGATAGTCTCTCGCCAGGATCGACATTTATTTTTTTTAATAAAAAGTCAGACTGATGGTCAAAAGTAGTATATTTTCCCCAAGGTTTTTTTACAGTTTCAAAGTTGTTTTGGTTATCCAAAAAATTTGAAGTTAATTCTGAGCTAGATTGAATTTTTCCTCCTCCTGAATCAAAAATAAGGTCAATTCCTAATCTTTTACAAATATCATATTCTGGAATATCCTCAATGTTTTTCCTATCTCCACCATTGCAAAAAAAATCAATCTTATACTTTTTTGACAATTCTTTAATGCTCTCAATAACAGTTAAATCTTTGTCAACTGATAAGTAAACTTCATCTATAGAGCTAATATTTTTGAGAACCTCCCTTCTTTCATCTTGATTCATAAAAAAGTAACCCTTTTTCTTAAAAAGAAAATCGTCATTATTTAGAATTACAATGAGTTTAGTTCCAAGCGACTTAGCCTCATTAAACATTCTAATATGACCAATGTGGACTGGATCAAATCCTCCGCTTACTAAAACAATCTTTTGTGTTTTATCTTGCGTCATACCTAGAGAATAAATAATTTCTAAAAGAAATCTCTGTAAAATAATTTGTTAAAAAAATATCCTCTATATCAGAAAGATTTTGGATTTTAATTTCATAATTATCAATGAAGTACTTCAAAAACTTATTACGCGAAAAAACACGAGCGGGATAAATTGATTTAAAACCTATGTTTGACTTTTGGATCATAATTTTATGTTCCTCACCTTCATGGAATGGAGTTCTCAAAATAAGAATGAACTTCGGCTCAGAATTTAATATTGTTTTAAGTACATTTTCGAAGTTTTGAAAATATTGAATGCTACTAGAAAATAAAACTATATCAAATGTATTTAAATTTTCGATATTATCCAAAGAATCCTCAAAGATAAGTTTTTTATCATCAAAGATATTTCGTGCCTCTTTAACAAAATTTTTTTGCTCTAATATCACCCAAGTCAAATTTTTGAATTCATCCAACAATAACTTATGTTGAAGATAAATACTTGCAAATGATCCACCAATGTCTAGAACTCTTATATTTTCTTCTTTCTGAAATTCAATTAATGGGATGAGTAGAAGATCAATAAATTTATGATCATAAAAAAGAAAACCATCTCTTTCATATTTAGCTTTTCCACTTAAAACTTTCATGACACTTTCTTTGCAATTACTAAGAATTTTTTCATCAGAATATCCTTTTGAATAATTTTCTGAAGCTTCCTCCCAAGAAGAAAATCCTTCTTTAAACACAATAGGTTTAGATCTGAAAAAATTAATAAAATTTTTGAGTTTCGTTAAGTTCACAATAAATTATTAAGTTTTGATTTTAATTTAAATAATAATGATTTTCTTTGCAGAAAAAATTTTTTAAAAGAATCATATGCTATTTGAGATTCTTTAAACTCTAAATTATCAAGAATAATTTTTTGATTAGAGAGACTGATATCAAAATAGTTGCTTTTCTCACTATGAGTGCCTGTCCCATCCACTCCAATATTTTTTACAAGACTTTTCCCGGGATAAAGAGTTAGCTTATTTTTTAAAAACATAGATGCATGCCATCTTATAGCCCATGAATCATTTTTTCCTTTTAAATTATCTTCTAACATTTTGAAAAAATCATAAGACCAATCAAAGTTGAATCTTTTTATTTGATTTGATTCTTTTATTTTCTGAATAAGATTTTTTGGATTTAATTCTATTAGCTCCCATCTATCTTTCCATGTTGCCCAGCCCCAACAATCTGCACCCTTCAAAAAGAAAAAATGAGGTAAATTATCTTTAACCGGATAACAATAACCATGAATACTGGCTATTTTTTTTTCTTCCTTAAATTTTGTTAATCCAATATTCATATACTCTAGAAAATTAGGCGAAACAATCATGTCATCTTCAAGGATAATTGCTTTTTTTTCAGAATTAATAATCTTTGATACTCCATTTATAACTGATTTTGAAAGACCGAGGTTTGAATCCTGCTCAAACACCTCTATTGATTTAAATCCTTTTATGGATTTTAAATATTTTCTTACCTGATCTACTTTTGTGATATCTTCATCCGTTTTAGGCCCATCAGAAAAAATAAATAAGTTTGAATATTTTGCCTCTCTATTATTTTTAAGACTCTCTATCAGCATTGAAAGATGCTTTACTCTGTTAAAAACAAAAATAACAATTGGTGACAAATTATTCATAATGAGTTGATTGCATTTATCAAGTCTTCATATGATGTTTTCAAAGATAAATTTTTATCGATAGTTTTGAAAAATTGAGAAACTTCCTTTTCAAAATTCTCAGGATGCTTAGTAAAATTCTCTATTTTGTCTAAAAGTGCTTTATTTGAAGAAGCTGAAAAAAATTTAAAAATATCTAAATGATCATACTTTTCCAGAATATTATCAAAATTTAAAAGCAAAGTTGGAATTCCTTTTGAATAATTATCCCACGCAACAGTGGAACAAACTGTTAAAGCTAAATCCTCTGGAAATTTAGTATCATATTTTTTTGAATTTGAAGGATGAGAAGATATCTCTAAAGAAATCTTCTGATTTTTTTTTAAAGAATTTAAAGCTTCTAAAACCTTATTTTTTGTTTGATGAGGATAAAAATTATCATCAGTAATCTGGTCATAAAAAGTTATATTTTTTAGAGTTTTTATTGTTTTCCTAGTTTTGCATTGAAAATAATTCGAAACTAAAGTATTTGGATTTTTTGTTTCTGAACTTTGCTTTTTCTAGTTGGCTCTTGCAGAAACCAACAGTTAAATCAGAATCATAAAAATGGTCATAGACTCTTCCATGAAAAAATAAAATTGTTTTAACATTTTCTAATCTTAGTTCGCTTAATAATTCTGATGTGAGATCAAAGTCATCATCAGCAAAAAAAAATTTTTTGTTGTCTTTCGAGTCAAAAAGACTTAAGACTATCACCTTGATCTTTGTAAGATAAATGAGTTGATAGAAAGAAAGATGTCCTTGTCTTCTGTATATATTTAATATTTCCGTCCAGAATTTAAATCCTGTTTTGACTCTTTCAAATGTGTAGTTTTTAATTTTTTTGGTTTCTAGTAGGTTGATAAGATTGTTCCTTCTTTCCATAGAATCTGGAAATAAAATACAAGGACCCTCAAAACTATTTATAAAAGGTTCCAAAAGCCTCCACTTTGTTGAGTTAGATGAACAATATATGTTTTGATAAGAATTATTTTTTGAAAAAAAACATAAAAAATTATCAATTAAGATTGAACAGAGGGTTAGAAATATTCTCAACATCTTGATTACAGAAAACTTATCGCCTTATTTCTCCTCAATTTTTTGATTAGTTAATTTAATTTTCAGATTTTATTTTATTTTATTTATTAATCTGGAGACCAATGTTTTGATATTTTTATTAAGTAAATAAACTTGATTGTGGGATTCTTTTTTTGGATGAATATTGAAAAAAAATGTGTCTTCATCGTAAGGTTCAAATATTTGATTTTCAATCTTAGAAAACCAGTTAAAAAATTTATTTGACTCAAAATCTAAGAATTGAAAGTTACCTTTTCTATAATGCGAGCAAACTCTCGAAGAAAGTTTTTCAAGGTAAAAATCATCTTCCACTGTTTCAAAACCTTCATCTTTCAAAATTTGAATGAGGATATTTAGAAGCTTAGGTATATTCAATTGCTCAGAAAATCGATCATTTGTTTTCTCAATATCTATCTCAAAGTTATCGTATTCATTTAGAGCTGAGTAAATAGACTTAGCAGCCAAACTTTCATTGTCGGAAACAGATAAAGAATTTTTTTTATCAAAGAAGTCCAAATTCATTTTCAAGTTTTCTGAATAAATACAAGGAGTATTTGACAGAAGAGATTCTCCAAATACTCTCGGGCCTCCTTCAAAATGAGAACTAAGAAAAGAGAATTTTGAAGAACCTATAATGTAAGAAAGAGTATCAAAACTTAATGGATGGATTCCAAAGGACTCTTGTGATGTAGAAATAAAATCAATTTTTTCCATTTCTGATGTGTTGAAGTAAATTTGTGGCCTAAAAAAATCATAGAAAATATCAAGCTTCTCATTCTTAGCTTTATCAAAGAAGTTTCTTGGATCTGGAACTGAAAAAATTACTCTAAGCTCCGGCTTCAATAAAAATAATTTCTTTAAAGTTTTTAAAGTATGCTCCATCCTTTTAATTGAGGATGCTCGGGAGATAACGCAAATATCATAAATTTTTTGATGTCTTGCAGAAAAGGCTTTATTCGAGAAATTCATTGCAGTCAAAGGGATAATTTTTGTACTTTTTATATTCGCAAATAAACTACTTTGAGAATCAGGGGACATAACAAATTTACACCAATCATATTCTGGCCATTTCTTTAAGTATGATTGGACATTACCTTGAATATGACATCCAAAGATCCACTTTTTCTCTTTATACTTTTGGCTTAAAAATTCTTGTAATAATCTAGAGTTAGCTATATCTCCTGTAGTCAGCTCAGCACTTGTAAATACAATTATACCTGGAGACTTCTTGGTACTTTTTTTAAGAATGCACGGCATACATATTAAAGAGAAATTTTATTTAAAACTCTATCCTTCAGTGAAATTTTTAACCTAAAAATATCTTCATAAGAGCACGTTTCCAATTTACCTAGTGACTTTATGAAAATTTGAAATGACTTTTTGTTATAAAAATCAAAAGATTCAGTTCTTGAGTTTAAGTAAGTATATTGTTGGTAAGATTGTTCTGGGTTTATTGAACTATATTTATGCCATGAATCTTTCTTTATATCCTCTTGTAATTCAATCTGAATTCTATACTTCGGTCTTAAAGAAAAAAGACTTTTAGTAAATTGAATAGGATATTTTAAAATCATTTTTAGGCTGCTAAATATTTTCCACTTATTCAAAATAATGACTTTTTCATTCATTTCTGTTTCGAGCATAATTGATTCATATAGATAAAAAGGATACGGGACTACTCCAAAAGTAGAGAGATTTAGTGAATTCTTAAATGTCCATTTGCTAACCTCCCCAAATACCTGCGAGTGATGAGGATTAGAGTGTTCATCTCCATAAAGAGAATGGGTAAAAACAATACCAATATCATCAATGCATATAGATAACTTAGAAATTCCTTTTTCAATTGTATTAAGTATGTTTGGTAAGGGTTCTGACGCTTTTCTCAATTCACCGCCTAAAATAACACCATCTTTTATTCCAAGAGAAGAAATAGCATCATAAAATTCTTTTTTTCTTGGTGAAGAATCAAAGTCTCCAGATAGACAAATTATTTTTGGAATTAAATCCTCGCTAAGATTTAGTAAATATAGGATATTTGCCGACCATATAATTTCATCATCGGGATGAGATACTATAAATAATGCAACTTTTTTAATCTTATTTCTCAGGTAAAAAAAATGATTTATCTTCTTGAAAAAGGTTACATGCCTCTTCGTAATCTGAAATTATTCCAACATCAAGCCAGGTACAATTCTCTTTATAAATTTTGATTTTAATTTTCTTCTTTAGTAATAGATTTATTAGATCAGGAAGATCAAAAAAAGCTCCTTCTGGAATAAAAGAAAGCACTTCAGGATTCATAGCATAAATTCCCATACTTACTGAAAAATCAAAAGAAGGTTTTTCTTCGTATTTCTGAAGAAAGCCTGATTCATCAAAAGAAATTACTCCTAAACCTGTTTTAAGAGTTTTTTCAAAAATAGAGATAGAGATAACCTCATCATGATTCAAATGAAAATTTAGAAGTTTTCCAAAGTTTAAATTTGTTAATAAATCACCATTCATCATGAGGAATGGTTCATCTAGGTCTCTCAAAAGTTTAATAGGAGCCGCGGTACCTAATGGCTCTTTCTCGTATGAATAGTCTATGTTCACGTCTAAAGAGCTACCATCTCCCAAATAAGCTTCTAAAAGGCTACCCAGATATCCAACACAAAGAGTTATTCGCTTTATCCCATAGAATTTTAGCTGCCTAATAACTATCTCAATAATTGGCATTTCTTGAATGGGCATCAGAGGCTTAGGAAGTACATTTGTGTAAGGAGCAAGGCGTTTACCAAGGCCTCCAGCTAAGATAACTGCTCTCATAACTCTTTAACCATCCTATCAATAGAATCTTCTAATTTTATCATAGGGGTCCACCCGCAAAGTTCATATATTTTTTTATTATCGCCTACCTGATAAGGTAGGTCGATGTCAGTCGAAACATTCTCAGTAAATTTAACTGGGCTTTCTAATTTTAAGCTTTTTTTGAATAGTTCTATCATTGACCTTATCTCTGTTGCAATCCCTGAACAAAGGTTATAAGACTCTCCGGATATCCCCTTATCTAAAGTTAGAATCAATCCCCGCGAAAAATCATCTACATCAAGATAATCTCTCACTGTAGAATAATTACCCAAAACTAGCTTCTTCTTTTTTCTACTTAAAATTTCCCTAAATTGTTGAATTATTCTTCCTGGAAGAAGATTAGCTGATATTCCAGGACCAATTAAATTAAATGGAACAATCGTAACTATGTTTAAACCCTTTTGATGATAAAGATTAGATATTTTTTCTTGAGCCATTTTTGATATCCCATAGATATTGACTGGATTTCTTGGATCAGACTCACGCACAAGATTTTTATGATTCTGAATACCATATTGAGCACTTGAGCTAACTGAAATTAGTTTGGGATTAATTTTATTTTTCAGAAGTGATTCATATAGATTTATTGAGGAAATAATATTTGTACTCAAAATTTCATCGAAAAAGTTTTTATTCATAGAACCTGACAAATTAATGATTTCATCAGGTTTTATTTTTGAAATCAGCTTACTAACTGAATTAAAATCTTTTAAATCTAAAAAAAAAGTATTTTCTTTATCATTACCATTTTTAAAATAAGTTCCAATAATATCTCTTTGATTATCCTCTAGCATTTTTTTAAGACTTGTACCTACAAATCCTGAAGAGCCTATTATCAAGGTTTTCATTAGTCTAAATATTTTGGAAATTGAGCATAAGCATTTCTTGTTTTCAAGTAAGCTCGAAAGGAAGTTACATTGTTTGGGATAAACAAAGGCTCATATGGAAATGTAGGTTTTTCACCAAACTTTATTTTGTTTAGTTTTACTGTTTTTGGATAAATCTCGTTATACTTTAATCCAATCGATGTGTTTGGCTTAAAGCCAATAAGGCCCAAAATCCTCTCAATAATTTTTGGAATATCAAATGAGAGAGTCGGCTTGGTTCTAGTTGCAGAAATTAGGAATTTATAGTTATTTATTCGATAAAAATCATCAAAAAATTTGGGATGTATATTGAAATATCCTCTTCCAAAATGCCCTGTCAATGCAGTAATGTGGATTATAAGGGATTTTTCTTTCAGAGAATTATGGATATTCGATATCACTTTTGCAGGATCAAAACACCAAAATAAAACTCCAGAGTCGATTACACAATCAAATTTGTTAAGTAAGCTATCATCAAGATCGGAAGTCAAATCAGCATTTATGTCTGCTTTGCCGTTTGCATCTATAGTAAGAGCTTCTTCGAAACCAAGATATTTTGCAAAGTCTTTTACAGTAACAAAAGATTTCATTTCTTTTTCTTTAAAAAAATTTAAATTTTTTCTTTTGCTCAAATCTCCATAAGAAAAATGGCAAATAGAATTGCCAAGAATGAGTAGCTTGTCTTTTTTTATATCACTTTTCCTCAGAGCTTCCTCAATGAGTGATATATCCTCTAATACAAAAGCCATTTTTATTATTTCATTCTACCTTTCGAAAAATTTATTTCTTTCCAGTCATGTACTTGGCTTTCTTCGTGAGTAATTATTAAAAAAGTTTTGTCCTTTTGATTAGAAATGAATTTCTTTATGGAGTTTTCAATTTTTAGGCTAAGGTGATTTGAAAATTCATCTAATATATAAATGTCAGCATTTTTAAGAAATGACCTCGCAAGACAAATTAATTGCCTTTCTCCACCTGATATATTTTTGCTATCTTCCTCAATGAAATGATTAAGACCATCATCAAAAATTTCATCGATATTGATCTCTAAATTTTTAAAAAAATTTAGCACATCATCATATTCTAAATTATTCCCAAGATTTATATTTTCGAATACTGTACCTGGAATAAGAAAATTTTCTTGTCCATGATAAGAAACTAAATCATAGAAATCTTCCTTATTTATTTTTTTAAAGTTTCTGTCGTTTATCAAAATTTCTCCATCATAAGGAAGAAGTCCCAGTAGACATTTCAAAAAAGTTGACTTACCTGATCCATTTGGACCTTTAATCAAAACGACAGAATTAATTGGTACTTTCCAATTTACTTTATCTAAAATAATTTGATCAAGAAAATTTAAAGTAAGTTCTTTGAATTCTATTTTTTCAATTTTTTTCAGATTATGAAGATCATTAGATTCTTTCACTGTTTGGTTAGTTTCTTTATATTTCTCAACGAAATGGATAACTTCCTTAGCAGCTTTATTACTTATAAGTGATCTATTTAAAGTTGAAGTAAATTCATTCATTACAGCGACTAATCTAGTTAAGACAAAACCATAAGCAACAAAAAAAGCGAGACTATCTGTCCTTAGATTAAAAAATAGAAGAATGATGCATATAATTGATATGACAATAAATTCAGGTATATATCTGGCTAGTGAAGCAGTAAATGATATTCTATAACCATTAGTTATGACTGTACTATTGGTATCAAAAATCTCTTTTCTCGATTTTATTAATGAGTTAGAAGTAATCAAAGTGTCAAAACCTTCAATTAAATAAGAAATTTTCTTTAACAGAGTTGATTGAGTTTCGTAAAAAATCTTTCCACCTAGCCTAGCCATAGAAAATATAGGAATTAGAACTAGGGCTAATGTAGAAATTAAAATCAATAATGGAAATAGAAAGTTTAAGGACGCTAGAATTACTAAAATCAATATGAAAAGTAAATTATAAAAAATCAAATTTAGTTCAAGCATTGCCCAGTTAAAAGAATTAAAGATAACGATTTGATTATTTAAATGTAAAATTGAGGTCTTATCTAAAATCTTTCCTGAAAGTCTATTTTCAATCTTAGAAAATACATCAATGATTTCTATTCTGGCTTTTGCAGCATTTTGTTCTATCCATCCGCCTGATAATGTTGAGAATAAAACAGAAATGAAAGTCTTAAAGAAATATGAAAAAAATATAAAAAAAATAAAAACTTGAATAAGGTTGTCAATAAAAAAATTAGGTATTAACTCCAAGTCTATAAATTTTGAGGCCTGATTTATCAAAACATTATCATCGTTCAGAATTATTATTAGTAAGGGAATAAAAGTAGCTATTCCGAGAGTTGAAAAAATTCCTGATGTAATCCCTAAAAGTTGGAGGATAAAAAATTTATAAAGTTTAATGGACTTGATGAATACTATGTATAGAGAAAGTAAGCTTTTGAAGTTATTTAAAAATGAAAACATGGTTAACTCGACCTAGACAATATATTTGTCTGTATCATTTTTATTTATATTTTCATTAACCCACTCGATTGTTTGTTCTAATCCTTTATTCAATGATGTAGAAGGTTTCCAACTTGTTAAAGATTTTAATTTTTCAGAATTGCAAAACAATCTTTCAACTTCACTATCTTTAGGTCTAAATCTGGAAGAATCGTGCTCAATTTGAAACGTTTTTCCCATTATTTGACCTATCTTCAAGGCAAGATTTTCAATTGAAATTTCATTTTCACTTCCTATATTTACTACCTCTCCATAAGCTTCATCACAATTCATTATTTCAACAAATCCATTTGCAGTATCAAAGACATAAGTAAAATCTCTTGTTGGTGAAACATCCCCCAGTTTTAAATATTTATTTCCAGAAGACAATTGGGAAATAATTGTAGGAATTACTGCCCTTCTAGACTGCCTTGGACCATAAGTATTAAAGGGTCTAACAACTTTTATTGGCATAGAAAAGGATTTAAAGAAACTAAGGGAGAGTTGGTCTGCAGCAATTTTTGTTGCAGAATAAGGAGATTGTCCTACTAAAGGATGATTTTCATCGATCGGAACATATTGAGCAGTACCGTAGGTTTCGCTTGTGGAAGTAATTAAAACCTGATCTAAATTTCGATTTTTTGAAGACTCAAGGATATTATAAGTCCCTTCTATATTTGTTCTAATATATGCCAAGGGTGATGAGTAAGAGTATGGAATACCTATCAATGCAGCCAAATGAATAACAATGTCTATTTCATTTAAACTTTTATATACGCTATCGTAATCCCTAATATCCCCAAGAATAAACTTAATATCTTTTTTTTTATCTGAATTTTCTAGCCAGCCAAAAGTAGAATCAGAATTATATCTATCAAAAGCTGTGACACTAAATCCTTTTTCTACAAGGAGTTCCACTAAATGTGATCCTATAAATCCTGCCGCTCCTGTAACTAATATTCTTTTCACTTATATGTATAAGTATCTTTTTAAATAATTCAAGATTTTACCAGACTAACTGCAACAAAATGTTAACTAAATTTTTCATTTATTTGGTACCCGGGGCCGGACTTGAACCGGCACGAAGTTGCCTTCGAGGGATTTTAAGTCCCTTGTGTCTACCAATTCCACCACCCGGGCAAAAGAATGAATTTCGGGATTATAGTCTATGTTTTAAGCTAATTGAATTTGTATATTAATTTGAATTCTCTTTTATGTGAAATGGGATATCTTGATTAAACCAAGTATAAAGAGTTAGTGCATATCTAGAAAAATTTTTGGATATCGGAGAGCCTCTATGGATACCTCGAGAATCAAAGAAAACTATTGATCCTGCTTTTGAACTGAAGTTTTGAATTTTTTTATACTTCTTTTTAACTAGAATATCTACTTCGTCACAAGAGAAACGAGTATCAGTTAAGTTTTTTTTTATTTTTATGTTATCCAAAAAAACATTTTTTAACTTATGCGATCCCTTAAGATACTGAAAAGTTCCGCCTTCAGGTTCAACATCATTCAAATAGAGAATTGCCTTTGATTGAATTTTATCTACCCTATCTCTATGCCATCCCTCTCCTGAGCCTAAGTTTCCTTTCTTATAGGATAATTTAGAAGCTAAAGTCAATGAATTTACTTCATTTGATTTCTCATAGGAAATTAATACTTTGTTTATAGTTTCATCCTCATGAAATCTCATAATATTCCTATCAAGTTTTTCAGATCCGAAAATCCTTTCATCAGAAGCTGATGGTCTATGGATTTTTATGTTTTCATCATTCAATAAAAGATCTATTTTGTTAATAATTTCTTTGCATAAATTTTTATCAAAAAAATTCTCAATCATAAAAAAACCATTCTTTTGTATTTCATTTACAATCTTTTTTTCACTTTCGTTAAAGGAGATGCTTATCGGCCTAAAAAAATATTTTAATGAATTTAGTAAAATCATCTTGAATGAATAAATAATTTTTAGAATTTTACGCTTTTTATATCAAGGCCATAACCCTTCATGATAGATTCACAAAGTTTAACGTCAGAAGGTTCATCAATTTGGAACGTTTTATGATCCTCCATCTCATAAACACCAATTTTTCCAAATAATCTATTCTTCTTCTTCAAAAACATATCAGATTTAAATAAATAAAAAGACCCATTTTCAAGGAATGATTTTTCGATGTCTTGTCTATGTTTTCTGTTATTTGCATCATAATTCACAGGAGTATATTTTTTATCAACTCTCTTCCAAATAAAAAAATCTTTAATTGAACAAGCTGAAAAAAGGGAATCATATCCACAATCAACAAACTTCTCTATAGCCGCATCCAAGTCCTTTGATTCCCTTATAGGTGATGTTGCCTGCATTCCAAGAATTAAATCAAATTCTTCTCCTTGCTTTTTTATTTCTTCATAAGCATGGATCCAAGCACTTTCAGATGAAGCACTGTTTCCAGATATTAGCTGAGGTCTCTTGATGGTATTTGCACCATATTTTCTTGCTAAATCTAGAATTTCTTCGCCATCAGAGGACACCCAAACAGAAGATATATATTTTGAATTCAAAGCGTGCTGTATAGACCAGTAAATAAGAGGTTTATCACATACAGATATGATATTTTTATTTTTTATACCTTTTGATCCTGATCTTGCAGGAATGATGACTACAACTTTTTTATTTAATTTATCATTCATGAAAAAAGGAAATCTATAATATGTGTTCCCTTAATTTTTTTGAAATTGGTATTTCTTCCTCTAAAATTTTCTTTTTACCATCTCCCATAGCTGCGGGTATCTTTCTAACAGAACCCACTAAATTTCTCCAACCTTGAGGTTCAAGCGATGCAGATTGATCAGATCCATACATTGATCTATCAAGAGTGATATGCCTCTCCAATGATGATATTCCAAGAGCGCATGCTGCAACCGAGATAGCTACACCAGTTTCATGACCGCTGTAACCAACATTACAGCCATATCTCTTTTTCAAATTATTAATCAATTTAAGGTTAGCATCAGCATCATTCATAGGATAAGTCGAAACAGTATGCATTAGTTCGAAAGGACAATTTTTTTTTTGTAAAGATTTCAACGGCATTATCAATATCTTCAAGCGTTGCCATTCCAGTTGAAATGAAAGTATGTTTTTTTTCTTCAGCGACTTTATTTAAAAGCTCATCATAAACAATCATCGCTGAAGCAATTTTGTTATAGTTACAATTGAAATTCATTAAGAAATCTTGACTGTCCAAGTCCCAAGCTGATGCAAACCACTCTATTTCTTGGGATTTACAGTAAGAATCAATTTCTCTATATTCTTCTAAATTGAATTCTAATCCCTCTTTTTGCTCTCTTTGGGTTGTACCCCATGGACTCTCTCTAGGACCATCTAAAGTCTCTTTTGAATAAACTTTATTTATCGTTCTTTTCTGGAATTTAACTGCATCAGCTCCGACTTCCTTAGATAGA
>MDTB01145673.1_pt1 | contig 14172 bp, 13 predicted proteins | sample 811161 | NCBI WGS metagenome assembly MDTB01 (sample SAMN05326650, study PRJNA326480) | marine metagenome | isolation source: seawater | place: Mediterranean Sea | collected 2009
ATGCCTGCCTTTGTTGGTTTTGCAAACTGGATGATTCCTCTTCAAATTGGTGCCCCGGATATGGCTTTTGCTCGGATGAATAATTTAAGCTTTTGGCTTGTGATCCCTGCTGCACTATTACTTATGGCCTCTTTTTTTGTTCCTGGCGGTGCAACTGCCGCAGGCTGGACTTTATATGCACCACTATCGATTCAGATGGGGTTGGGTATGGATTTGGCAATATTTGCAATACATATCTTAGGAGCATCATCAATAATGGGGTCAATTAATATTGTCACAACTATCCTTAACATGCGAGCTCCTAATATGACGCTCATGAAAATGCCCTTGTTTGTATGGACTTGGCTAATAACTGCTTATTTATTGATAGCCGTTATGCCAGTGCTAGCAGGTGCAATAACTATGATTCTCACAGACAGACATTTTGGGACCTCATTTTTTAACGCAGCCGGAGGTGGTGATCCGGTTATGTACCAGCATATCTTTTGGTTTTTTGGTCATCCTGAAGTTTACATTATGATATTACCTGCATTTGGTATTGTCTCGGAAATAATTCCAACTTTTACCAGAAAGAGACTTTTTGGTTACAGCTCTATGGTTTATGCCACAGCGTCCATTGCAATTTTATCTTTTGTTGTTTGGGCTCATCATATGTTTACTACTGGTATGCCACTAACAGGACAATTGTTTTACATGTATGCAACTATGCTCATCGCCGTTCCTACTGGAGTCAAAATTTTTAATTGGCTGGCTACTATGTGGAGAGGTTCAATGACTTTTGAAACGCCAATGCTCTTTTCAATTGGTTTCATTGTTGTCTTCACAATCGGAGGCTTAACCGGAATAATATTATCAGTTGCTCCTCTTGATATCCAGCTTCACGACACATACTATGTTGTAGCACATTTTCATTACGTGTTAGTGGCAGGATCTTTATTTGCATTGTTTGCTGGTGTTTATTATTGGTTGCCCAAGTGGACAGGCAACATGTACAGTGAGTTTCTGGGGAAAACTCATTTTTGGTTATCAATGATTTTTTTCAATGTAACTTTTTTCCCTATGCATTTTCTTGGTTTAGCTGGAATGCCACGAAGATACGCAGATTACCCTATGCAGTTTGCTGACTTCAACATGGTCGCTTCAGTTGGTGCATTTGGCTTTGGATTTGCTCAATTGGTCTTCTTATACTGTGTAATCAAATGTATAAATGGAGGTGAAAAAGTTGGACCTGATCCTTGGAATGCTAAAGATGGTCAGGATGGTGTTAGCTTAGAGTGGACAATTCCTTCGCCTGCCCCATTTCACACATTTGAAACTCCCCCAACTAACAAGTTTGCTGACAGGTGAAATGATTTTTTTAAAATCAGACAGTGATATGAAAGCGCCCAGAAACCTAAAAACCGCACTAACTTTGCTGTCTGTCGCCTTCGCTTTTTTTGTGGGTATTATTTTAAAATTTATTTTATTTCCCGAATGACAACATACAATAATAAAAATTCAGATTCATATACAAAGAATAAACGCCAAACTTTCCTTAAGTTGTCATTAATGACTTTTATTATGTTTGGTTTTGGGTTTATGCTGGTTCCCTTTTATGAGGCTATTTGTGAAGTAACAGGTATAAATGTATTAGCTGCCAGAGAAAAGACTCAACCTTCTGAAGTAAAAAAATACTTGAATAATACACAAGTTGACACATCAAGGAATGTTGTCGTTGAGTTCGATTCTAATTCACATGGGCCTTGGATTTTTAAGCCTGAAAACTCTTCTATAACATTGCACCCGGGTGAGTTGATCACAGTAAACTTTAAAATAACAAATCCATCTGACCACCCAATTTCTGGTCAAGCAATTCCAAGTTACGCTCCATTACAAGCTTCAAATTTTCTAAAAAAAATAGAATGCTTTTGTTTTGAGCAGCAAAGGCTAGAGGGTAATGAAACTCGAGACTTTCCTGTGGTTTTTTTACTGGATCCAAAATTGCCAATTGAGATTTCAAATATTACAATGAGTTACACTTTTTTTGAGATTACAAATGCTGCTTATTAAGTAATACACACTTCTTCGATTTGGGTATAAAATAGGATTTCAAAATTATTAAATCAATTAAATTTTTTTTGGTTTTTTTAAATAATGCGATTTGAACATGTTTATGACGATTCCTCTCTAAAAATTTTCTCAATTTAGCTTTTGGTGAATTTTGTGGGGTGAAATCTTTGTGTCAACCTTCTGTTATTTGTTAACATTGTACATAGGTAGATGTTTTGAGTTATAAGGAAAGTTAAATGAGTTCTGCAATAAACGATTCCAGTTATTTCATACCTGAGCCCAGTAAATGGCCAGCAGTCGGATCCATAGCAATGATTTTTACCATGTTCGGGGCAGCTGGCATTGTTAACAACATCAATTACTCTGGAATTTCAATTCTTATTGGTCTAGTTATTCTTGTGTACATGTTTTTCGGATGGTTTGGACAGGTTGCAACCGAGTCAGAAAGCGGTCAGTATGGACAAAAGGTAGATGCCAGTTTTAGATGGTCCATGGGCTGGTTTATATTTAGCGAAGTAATGTTTTTTGCAGCATTTTTTGGAGCACTCTTTTATGCAAGAATAATCAGCATGCCTTGGCTAGGAGATCTGGACCATTCATCTTTTCTTTGGCCGGATTTTGTTGCCAATTGGCCAAACACTGGGCCGGCTCCTGGCGTTTTTGAAAAATTTCAAACCATGGGACCCTTCTGGGTTCCTACCATCAATACGGCGCTTTTGCTCACCTCTGGTGTAACACTAACTGTTGCTCACCATAATTTGAGAGAAAATAAAAGGTCAAGTGTTTTATTCTGGTTAGCTTTGACATTAGTTTTGGGATTTACATTTGTAGGATTTCAAGCTTATGAGTATGTTCATGCCTACACAGACTTGAATTTAAAGTTAACCTCTGGTGTCTTCGGATCTACCTTCTATATGCTCACTGGTTTTCACGGTTTTCATGTTTGCCTTGGAGCAATAATGCTTCTGGTAATTTGGTTTAGATACGCCAAAGGTCATTTCACAGCTAAACAACACTTTGGCTTTGAAGCCGCCTCTTGGTACTGGCATTTTGTTGATGTTGTCTGGTTAGGTCTTTACGTATTAGTTTATTGGGTTTAGGTCTAATATATATTCCAAACAACTATTTTGTCACACGGGAATACCAGTGGAATCAACCAACCCAAAATAATTAGAAACCAGTATTAAAACAAATAAAATAATTGAAAAAGTTACACGCAAGGCCAACGATTTCACTATTTTTTGTGAGCTTCCACGGGAGCTTATTAGATGAAATAAAGCATAACCAAGATTAAATATAATTAGCCCAAAGCCTATAATTACTATTATTTTAAACATATATTACAAAATCTTTATATTGACATAGATACATAAAAGATTTCCAATTAATTTAGCCAAAAGATCCTTAATGGGAAAGTATAATAAAAAAAAGATAACCGGGATGCTTTTAATGTTTTTTTTAGCATCTCTAGCTTTTTTTCTTTCATTTTGGCAATTTTCCAGAGCTACAGAAAAAAAGGAGTTTTTAGAGAAATTTGATTCAAGAACAAAAGAAGCAATTAAACTTGATATAAATACTTTATCCAAGGAATATTTAAACTCTGAATATTGGGACCAACGCAAGGTGGTAGCCTCAGGGTATTGGATACCAAATACAACAATTTATTTGGACAATAGAAGTTTCGAATCCCAGCCTGGTGTTCATGTTGTTACTGCTTTTAAACTAGGCGATAAAAAGAGTGTAGTTTGGATAAATAGGGGATGGGCTCCAAAGTTACCAGGTAAAATATTAAATAATCAAGAATTTATCAGTGGTAAAAACTTCCTTCCACCTGATTCTGACATTTTGGTTGATCTTGAGGGTATTGCACACACAAATTTAATGAAAAGGATAGAACTATCTTCTGACTCCCTAATCTTAAGAAATGGATCACTTTGGCAAAATTTGGAATGGAATGAGTTGCATTCATTGCTTAAAAACAGTCCAGATCTGTATTTTGATAAAATTTGGCCTTTTATTCTTTGGCAAACAACGAATTCTCTGGACGGTTTAAAGAGATCGCTTCCCAAAGTGAAGGTCGACGTTAATAAACACATTGGATATGCATTTCAATGGCTCCTTTTGTGTTTTCTGGCATTGTTTTTTGCCTGGAGGATTGGGAGAAAGTAAGTTGAATATGAGTAAAACAAGAAAAAAAACAAATTTTGCATTGTGGTTAATAATACTTGTTTGTATAGCCCCAGTTATTGCATCTTCAATTGCTTACTATTTGTATAGGCCTGAGGGAAGAGTAAATTATGGCTTTCTTATTGATGAACCAATTGATGCAAAAAATATTTCAGTGAGTATTGAGGTTAAACCTCAGCAAGAAAGTAGCTTTCTTGGAGTAGTAAAATCAAGATCGCCCAAGTCCGAGGAGCTTATAATTAGTTCTATTGGAGATTTTGTTGGAAGATGGTTGTTAGTAAGAATTGGTTCTTCAGATTGCGATGAAGTTTGTACAGAAGAACTGTATGCAATGAGACAAGTTAGACTTATGACTGGAAAAAACAGATCAAGAGTTGAAAGAATTTGGCTAATCCCAAATCATTCATCCGCATCAAAAACTAGTAAACAAGATGAATATGACGGAACATGGGGGTTGTCAGTGTCAAATAGTGCAGGTTTTTTAAAACGTTTAGATTTAGTAAGTAAAAATTTTGATGAAAATTTAACCTACAAAGGTTTATGGCTAATAGATCCACAGGGGTTTTTTATGATGAGATTTCCGGAAGATGCAGATATAAAGAAAATTTATAAAGATATTGCAAGATTATTAAAAGTATCAAGAACAGGTTAACTTTTGATGATAACGGATGCTAATTTCACTTCTAGTTTTTCTCAATATTTGGCCCTAACAAAACCAAAAGTCAATTTGTTGATCGTATTTTGTGCAGTTATAGGTATGGTGATGGCATTACCTCAAATGGTCTCATACCATGTTCTATTGATTGCAATCGTTGGGATAACGTTACTTGCAAGTTCAGCTGCTGCAGTAAATTGTCTTGTAGAAAGAAAAATTGATTCAAAAATGGCTCGAACAGCTTGGAGACCCCTTCCAACCGGCACACTTACTGTAAAACAAACTATTTTATTTTCAGCAGTTCTTGGAATTTCGGGCTTTTGGTTGCTTATGATTTATGTAAATCACCTAACTGCTTGGCTGACATTATTAACTTTTGCCGGGTATGCTTTTTTTTATACCCTACTTTTAAAACCTTTAACACCTCAAAACATTGTTATAGGAGGGGCCTCAGGTGCTATGCCTCCTGTTCTTGGTTGGGCGGCCGTTAGTGGCTCTACTCCTCCAGAAGCATGGATTCTTTTTTTGATAATTTTTATTTGGACTCCCCCACATTTTTGGTCACTTGCCTTGTATAGAACTGATGACTATCAAAGATCGGGTTTACCTATGCTACCAATAACTCATGGCTCGAAATACACAAGGCTTCAAATTTTGCTTTATACCTTATTACTTGTTGGGGTTACAGTTTTACCAACTGCTGTTGGAATGAGTGGTATTTTATATTTAGTGATTGCGATTATGGCAGGACTATACTTCCTGAAGTTAAGTTTTGATCTATATAAAAACTACAGTGAGGTGTTGGCTAGGAGGCATTTTAAGTATTCAATAACCTACCTAATCTACATTTTTGCTGCGCTGATGGTAGATAAAGGCGCACAGTACATCATTTAATTTTGATTAAAATCAGCTGATGAGATCTTTTTGAAGTAATTTTTTTAATTTGTTTAGAGCAGAATTCTCAATCTGGCGAACTCTTTCTGCAGAAATATTTAATTGGTCAGCCAATTCCTTAAGGGTTCGGGGTTTTTTCCCATCTTCACTTTTCAACCATCTTTCAGAGATAATTATCCGACTTCTTTCGTCTAGGTTTTGTATTGCAGTCTTTAGTAAACTTACCTCGTACGAAGATTCCTGATTATCAGCAACAAGCAATGCAGGGTCTGAGTTCTCACAAGATAAATAGTCGATGGGACCGAAAGAATCATTGGTACCTTCTAGAGGCGAATCGGGGGAAACAAGCCTGTTGTTCATCTCCAAAACATCGTCCTTAGCAACATTTAACGTTTGAGCTATAGATTCAACTTCATCAGGGTTAAGATTAGTGTCCGTTCCGAGCTTGTTCTTTAAACCTCTAAGGTTGAAAAACAATTTTCTCTGAGCTTTCGTTGTAGCAATCTTAACGATCTTCCAGTTTTTGAGGACAAATTCATTAATTTCAGCTTTAATCCAATGGATTGCAAATGAAAAAAGCCTAACACCCCTACTTGGATCAAACCTTTTTACAGCTTTCATAAGTCCAATGTTGCCCTCTTGAATCAAATCACCTTGTGAAAGCCCATAATTTAAGTATTGTCTTGAAATTGATACCACAACTCTCAAGTGAGACAAAACTAACTCTCTAGCAGCCTCTAAATCCTGCTCATTTTGGAGTCTGTTTGCGAGCTCAAGTTCTCTTTGGGCAGAAAGAAGAGGAAATTGGTGAACTGAAGAAATATACGCATTTAAATCTGAACCAGGACAAGCAAAGGTTTTTGCCAAAGCATTAGTGTTCTCGTTAAAAGTATTTTCATTCATTATTAATTTTCCTTAAAATCCTTTAAAATAGCACCCAAGAAAGTTGACCAATCATTATATTATAAATTAGTAATTTTTTCATTATTCTTCAAGAGAATGATTTTTTAATATAAATGTTTTCTGGCTTATTATTTTAATTATTCTAATTATCCAAATTAAAAAATGAAATTTAGATTTCCAGTTGTAATAATAGATGAAGATTTTCGATCAGAAAATACATCAGGTTTTGGCGTTAGAGCACTTGCTGATGCTTTAGAAAAAGAAGGTATGGAAGTTTTAGGAGTAACAAGTTTTGGAGATCTAACCCAATTTGCCCAACAACAATCAAGAGCATCAGCGTTTATTCTGTCAATTGACGATGAAGAGTTTGGTGATGGATCTGTGGAAGAAACTGAATCTGCTCTCAGAAGTATAAGAGCATTTATATCTGAAATCAGGGTTCGAAATAATGAAATGCCTATTTACTTATATGGAGAAACAAGAACATCTAGGCATATCCCAAATGATGTGTTGAGGGAAATGCATGGATTTATTCATATGTTTGAGGACACCCCAGAGTTCGTTGCAAGGCATATAATAAGAGAAGCTAAATCTTATTTGGATTCTCTTGCACCACCGTTTTTTAGGGCACTAGTTAATTACGCCCAAGATGGCTCCTATTCATGGCATTGCCCGGGGCATTCTGGGGGTGTTGCTTTTTTAAAATCCCCTGTTGGTCAAATGTTTCATCAATTTTTTGGTGAAAATATGCTTAGAGCAGATGTCTGTAACGCTGTTGATGAGCTTGGTCAATTGTTAGACCATACAGGTCCTGTAGCTGATTCTGAAAACAATGCCGCAAGAATTTTTAATGCGGATCATAGTTATTTTGTTACTAATGGAACATCAACATCAAATAAAATTGTTTGGCATGCTTCAGTCTCACCGGGAGACATAGTGGTTGTTGATCGAAATTGTCACAAAAGTGTTTTACATGCCATAACAATGACTGGAGCAGTCCCTGTTTTTCTAATGCCTACAAGAAACAATTTAGGCATTATAGGGCCCATTCCATTGAATGAATTTAAACCAGAAAATATACTCAATAAAATCAAAAGCAATCCTATTGCTTTAAAAGCCTTCGAACGAGCCGAAAGATTGGGTGAAAGTTCTCCAAAAATATTGACCCTGACACAAAGTACTTATGATGGAATTTTATACAATGTTGAGATGATTAAAGATGTATTAGGTGATTCTATCCAAACCTTACACTTTGATGAAGCTTGGCTCCCACATGCCGCTTTCCATGACTTTTACAAAAATATGCATGCAATTGGAACAAACAGACCAAGAGCAAAAAACTCGTTAGTCTTTTCAACTCAATCTATACACAAGCTTCTAGCTGGGCTTTCACAGGCCTCGCAAATCCTTGTTCAAAACTCAGAATCGAATCGTTTTGATCATAATCTTTTTAATGAGGCGTATCTTATGCATGCATCAACAAGCCCTCAGTATTCAATAATTGCATCGCTGGACGTTGCTGCAGCCATGATGGAACCTCCAGGTGGTACTGCTTTAGTTGAAGAGTCAATAATTGAAGCTCTTGATTTTAGAAGAGCAATGAGGAAAGTGGAAAAAGAAATAGGTTCAAGTGATTGGTGGTTTAAAGTTTGGGGGCCAGAGGAAATCGCTGCAGATAGTGACGGCATGGCCCAAAGAGAGCACTGGATTTTAAAGCCTGATGACAATTGGCATGGGTTTGATTGCCTTGAGCCAAAGTTCAACATGCTAGATCCAATTAAGTCGACAATAGTCACACCAGGGTTAAGTATGAATGGTGAGTTTGATGAGCATGGAATTCCTGCTTCTATGGTTACAAGATATTTATCTGAACACGGTGTAATAGTTGAGAAAACAGGCCTTTACTCCTTTTTTATAATGTTTACGATAGGAATTACAAAGGGTCGTTGGAATACATTGTTGGCAGCGATTCAGCAATTTAAAGATGATTATGATAAAAACCAACCTATGTGGAGAGTTTTACCAGAATTTTGTGCAAATTATCCTAAGTATGTGAAGGTTGGTTTAAAAGATTTGTGTAAAGAATTACATGACACATACAAGGAAAACGATATCGCAAAACTTACAACACAAATGTATCTTTCAGACATGGAACCTGCCATGAAACCGGCAGACGCATTTTCATCAGTGTCACGTAGAAAAACAGACAGAGTTCCCATAAATGAATTAGAGGGTAGGATTACGACAAGTCTCTTGACTCCATATCCCCCCGGAATACCACTCCTTGTTCCTGGGGAAAGATTCAACAAAACAATAGTAAAGTATTTGAAATTTGCTAGGGACTTCAACAAAAGTTTTCCAGGGTTTGAAGCAGATATTCATGGTCTTGTATCAAAAAGAAATAAATCAGAAATAATGGAATATTTTGTAGATTGTGTTAAAAAGTAGAAACTTTAACTAACTGAGCCAATTAAGGCGGTAGCTGAAGCCGAAGCATTAAACTCCTCTAAATCTTTAATTTTTTCACCTAAGCCAACAAATCTGACAGGGATTTGATATTTTTGACTTAATGCTAAAAGCATACCTCCTTTGGCCGAACCATCCAACTTGGTTACAATTATTCCATTGATTTCTAAGGCATTATGAAATGCCTCTATCTGCTTAAGTGCGCTTTGACCTGTTCCACCATCGATTGTTAGCCAGATGTGATGAGGTCCTTCTTGGCAGGCTTTGGAAACAACCTTTTTAATTTTTTTTAATTCGTCCATTAAATGAAGTTGAGTTGGAAGTCTACCCGCAGTGTCAACGATTAAAATATCTGATTTTCTGGCTATTGCTGCTTTAGTGCTGTCAAATGCGATAGCTCCTGGATCTCCATTTCTTTGTGAAATAACATTAATATTATTTTGAGTTCCCCAATAAATCAGTTGTTCTTGAGCAGCTGCTCTGAAAGTGTCACCAGCAGCTAACAATACTTCTTTACCAGATTTTTTTAAGTAATATGCAAGTTTTCCAATACTTGTAGTCTTTCCGCTTCCATTTACTCCAACCACCATGATGATGGTTGGAATACATTGAAAATTGTTTTCAGTTTCTAGATTTTCTAGCCTTTCTTTAATAATGCCAATCAATTTATCTTTTGCTGAGTTTAGATCTATATTTTTATATTCTTTTTGTATCCTCAGCTTTAATTCAGTCGTGATTTCTTTTGATAAAACAGGACCAACATCTGCCAAAATCAAAGAGTCTTCCACCTGATCAAACCAAGAATCTTGAATTGTTGATTTTTTGAATAACCCAAGAAAACTTTTCCTAGACACTGCTAAACTAGACCAAATTTTCGAAGATTTATTAGATTTATTTGTGAAACTATCCATAGTCTTCTAAGTCAATAAATTACTCATTTAATTTATTAGGATTGTAATTAATGATTAGAATTATATTAGTTAATTTGATTTGTTTTGGATGTTTTTATAGTCCATGTTACTCATCAGTATCTAGTCCAAGTCTTGACATCACCCTTGAAAATGGCTTGAGACTTATTGTCTATGAGGATAATAGAGCCCCAACTGCTATACAAATGACTATTGTTAATGTTGGTTCTTTAGATGAAGTTGATGGAAAATCAGGTGTTGCCCATGTACTGGAGCACATGATGTTCAAGAGAACTTTAAATATGAAAGAGGGAGAATTTAGTAGAAGAATAAATATGATGGGTGGTCGAGACAATGCTTTTACTTCAAAAGAAATGACTGGTTATCATCAACAAGTTCACAAAGACTCAATAAAAGAGGTTATGAAGCTGGAGGCTGACCGAATGAGAAATCTGATCATAGATGAAAATGATTTTGAAAAAGAACGAAAAGTTGTACTCCAAGAAAGACTTTTGAGAACTGATGATAACCCCTCGGGCTTAGCATATGAGGCCCTTTTGGCTCAATCTTTCATGGCCTCACCTGTAAGAAGGCCAATAATTGGTTGGAGAAACGACATCGAAAGTTTGACAACCAATGATGCGATTGAATGGTATAAAACTTGGTATGTCCCAAATAATACAACTATTATAATCGCAGGAGATGTTGATCCAAACCAAATTCTTGAATGGACGAGAGAGTTTTACGGTGATGCAAAAAAAATTACTCCACCCCAGCGGAAACCTCAACTTGAACCAGATCAAAAAGGTCAACGCAGATTAGTCTTAAAGGCTAATGCAAAAAATAAGTTCATTATGAAACTGTGGAAAGCGCCTGTAATTTCACCGTCTTCTGGACCATTAGAGTACTCAAATAAGAACGCACGAGAGGTTTTAGCATTAGGTGTACTTAGTTCTCTTATGAGCGATAGGGACACTGGTATATTGATCAAAAAACTAGTCAGAGAAAATAGAAAAGCTATAAGTATCTCGACGGGATCAAGTTGGATGTCTCGTGGCCCAGGTTATTTTGTTATAGAAGCGACTCCTGCTTCATCTGTGGGACTTCAAGAGTTGGAAAGTGAAATTAATTTCGAAATTAAAGAGATTTTGAATGAAGGAATTTCGGAAAAAAAGTTAGAAGTACTAAAAAGAAGAGCCAAGGCGGAGCAGGTTTTTCAAAGAGATTCATTAATGAGTACTGTTAGAGAGGCTGCGATGTTAACTGGAGCAGGCAGACCACTAAAAGACTCTGATAACTGGCTTAATTTATTGTCAGAACTCACAAGCGAGGACATAACGAAAATTGGTAAAAAAGTTTTCAACGACAACAACCTAACAGTATTAGAATTTGAGCCGATTAACATGAGCCTTGAATCTACCTCAAACTCCGCTTTTAATTAAAATAGTTGAAGGTCAAAATATGAAAGATTTGTATAAATTTTTTTTTAGTAGGGTTTTTGCCCCATTTTTTATTTATTTTATATTGGGTCCTGCAATTGCAATTGCAAATACAAATCAATTCCAAACCAACATTCTTAGTGATGATATAACTCCTAAAATACGGAGTTGGGAAACTGATTCTGGAGTCAGGGTTGTAATGTATGAAATAAAATCAATTCCATTAATTGATTTGGCAATAGATATTGATTCTGGAAGCAGGTGGGACCCCAGAGGTCTTGAGGGGTTGTCTGCTATGACCAATTCAATGGTTTTTAAAGGTACTACTGGTTATAAAGATGAAGTTGAGATGACAGAGGAGGATATCTCAGAATTTATAGCTGAAAAAGCTTTAATAAGATCTGCTAGTACTGACAGGGACAAGACATCTCTAAGATTTAGATTTTTATCTGATCGAGAAATTAGGCAACCCATTACGGAGTTTGTTTCTCGTGTTTTAGCTTTCCCAAAGTTTGATAAAGAAATATTTGATAGAGAAAAAGACAATTCAATATCAAGATTGGAGGACTCGCTTACAAAGCCTCAAACAATAGTAACAAAAAACCTTTGGAAAACTATGTACCCTGAACATCCATACGGAAGGTCAATTAGCTCTGAGTCACTTAATTCGATTACGGTTGACAAACTTGAAAGCTTTCATCAGACCTTCTGGGTTCCGAGTAGGATTACTTTATCAATTGTAGGTGATATAGATTTTGAGGATGCAAAAAAACTTGCAATTGATATAACTAGCCCACTCTCTGATAAGCTATTTGAAAACGAATCACCGATATCTATAGAAGTTCCCGAACTTTTACCTGCTGTTAGTATCGGTGGCAAAACAGTTTTAAAAATCCCTCACCCAGCTGCACAAAGTCACATTTGGATGGGACTACCAATACTAGCTAGACATGAAACAGATAAAATTTTCCCAATGTTTGTAGCTAATCATATTCTAGGTGGATCAGGATTTGGATCTCGTTTAACAGAAGAAATTAGAGAGAAAAGGGGTTTATCTTATTCTGTTTTCTCTGCTTTTAGATTGTTAAAACAAAAAGGCCCTTTCTTTGTTGGACTGCAAACCGGTAAAAAAAACTCTGATGAAGCAATAAATGTGATGATGAGAACCGTAAAAGAATTTATAGACAATGGACCAACTGACCAGGAACTTGAAACTGCAAAGAAAGGTCTTGTTGGTGGGTTTGCACTCAGGCTTGATTCGAATTCAAAAATTCTTGAAAATTTAGCACAAATAGTTTTTTATAATTTACCACTTGATTACCTTGATAATTGGACTTTGAGAATTCGTGCTGTAACTCTAGAGGATGTAAAAAATGTATTAAAAGAAAAAATTAATCTAAATAATGCCAGTTTAGTTGTCGTCGGTTACAAAGAATAATTTTTTCAATGGTACAAATCATTGGAGGAAAATGGAAAAGAAAGCAATTAAAAGTTCTCAAAACAAGAAGTTTACGTCCGACTCCTGTCCGAGTAAGAGAAACTGTTTTTAATTGGCTTAGTACTAGAATTGATTTAACTGAGGCAAAAGTTTTGGATCTTTTTTGTGGAACTGGAGCTCTAGGACTAGAAGCTGCCTCAAGAGGAGCCGATGAAGTTCATTTAATTGACTCAAATAGACATGTTATTAGAGAATTAATTTTTTTTTTAAAAGGTCTACACACCGTTACTAATATAAATGCTGAATGTGTTGACGCAATAAAATGGTTAAACTTTAACTTAAGCAAAAAGTTTGATTTAATTTTTCTTGATCCTCCGTTCAATAGCACATTACTTAAAAAGACGTTGCCCATCATATCAGATCAAATCAGTCATAAAGCAATAATATATGTAGAATATGATGATGAAATTGAATTTTTTTTTAATTCTCTAGGTTTTCAAATTCTTTGCTCCAGTAAAAACGGCCTTGTTAGATATTGTTTGATTAAAAAAAAATCTCTAAGAACTTCAACTTAAAAAACTTACCATGACTACAACAGCAATCTATCCAGGTACTTTTGACCCTCTAACAAGAGGTCATGAAGACTTAGTCCGAAGAGCATGTAAACTTTTTGATGTCGTCGTCGTCGGTGTTGCAGAGAGTAAAACAAAATCTCCTTTTTTTGATTTAGAGGAGAGAATTAAGATTGCAAAAGAAGTTTTAGAACACAATGATTCAGTTAAAGTGCTTGGATTCAAAGGTTTATTAAAAGACTTTATTAGAAGTAATAATGGAACTGTTGTAATAAGAGGTTTAAGAGCCGTTTCTGATTTTGAATATGAGTTTCAGATGGCTGGAATGAATAGACATTTACTTCCAGAGGTTGAGACTGTATTTTTAACTCCTTCCGAACAATATCAATTTATTTCAGGAAGCATCGTGAGAGAGATTTCAATGCTTGGGGGAGATGTTGGTAAATTTGTTTTTCCCTCTGTAGAGAAATGGTTACTTGAAAAATTGAAAAATAATCAATCCAATACTAAATGTTGACCAATTTTTCTGCAAAATTGTATTATAGATGCTGTTTACAAGTTAGTTAGTTAGCATTATCGGGTAATTGGGGTGTAGCCAAGTTGGTTAAGGCACCGGATTTTGATTCCGGCATGCGAGGGTTCGAGTCCTTCCACCCCAGCC
>MDTB01213985.1_pt1 | contig 14172 bp, 12 predicted proteins | sample 811161 | NCBI WGS metagenome assembly MDTB01 (sample SAMN05326650, study PRJNA326480) | marine metagenome | isolation source: seawater | place: Mediterranean Sea | collected 2009
AAATGAAAAAAAATTTAAGTTACAGAGATAAGTTATTAGAATTAGCTCAGATATATAAAATATCTGAAATCCAAAATTATATTAAAAGAAAAAAAAATTTAACCACCCAACAAATCGAGCATATTTTAAAAAAAAATAACGTTCCTATCCCTAAAGATTTAAATGTAAGCTTTTTTAAGAAAAGCATCTCAAATCCTATTTCAAAAGCAGGAAAAGAGGTTTCAGGAATTTATAGCGATACAACTGACGGAGTTGGAAAATTTTTCAAAAGAACGAGAAAAGGAGCCACAGGATTATACGATGATACCACTGGAGGTGTTGGAAATTTCTTTATAAGATTGTGGAGGAATGCAGGTAATTTAGGAATTGGCATTTTAAATACAATTCCTAAAGTATTTGATACTGTTTCAAATTTCATTTCAAATGCATTAGTAGATACGTTCAGCAGTTTCTATACTTCTGAAGTTGAAAAAACAAAAACTAACAAGTTAATCAAAGGATTTGGTATTGTAGTATTTGTGTTTGCTATAGGTATAACTTTTTACACAGTAAAAGAAAACTATGACGGAAATAATGTAACCCAATCAATTTCAGTTGAAAAAGATAAACCGAAAATAATTGAAAAACAAAAAAAAGAAGTAAAGAAACAAATAGAAAAAAAACCACAAAAAAAAGAGGAGCAAAAACAGGTAAAAAAACCTGAACCAAAAAAAGAAAAATCTCCAAGTCAAGTTACTGAATTAGTCCTACCAAATTTAAATATTAAAACTGAAACAGTATTAAGTTTGTTCGAAGATGTTGAATATGATTTGAAGACCGTGAGATACCAAAAAAGAGTAAAGCCAATATACTTTACACAATTTCCAAAAGATCTAGATGAAATTAAAGATACAAAACTTAAAAAGGAAACATTCATAAAAATTGTTCTACCTTTAGTAGTTGCTGAAAATGATAAAATTTTAGATGACAAAATAAAATTAAAAAGAATAATTTCAAAAAAAATGACTACTGATAAAGAAAAATCTTGGTTAAGATTAAAATTGAGAGAATACAAAGTTAAAAATTCTGATATCTCTGAGCTAGACAAAAGAATGGACATTATACCAGTATCTATTGCATTAGCTCAAGCAGCAAAAGAAAGTGGCTGGGGCACCTCAAGATTCGCATTAGAAGGAAATGCTATATTTGGGCAATGGACATGGACTGGTCAAGGTATTGCGCCTTTAAACAAAGGTAAACACGAAAATCATAAGATATTAAGATTTCCGATATTACGAGCATCTGTAAAAGCTTATAAAAATAATTTGAATACTCACAAAGGTTACGCAGAGTTCAGAGAAAAAAGACATACCTATAGAAAAAGAAATAAAACTATAAAAGGACTAAATTTAACTGATACTCTGGATAGATATGCGCAAACAGGTAAAGAATATACTGATATTCTTGAAAAAATTATAAAACAAAATGATTTGTCAGACTTTGAAACAGTCCAATTAACTAATTCTGTCGTTAAAAAAGATATACAGCTCTAAACTTAATTCTCTTTTACAACAAACTGAATACCAAGCCACCTATAAAAGTTATTACTCTCTCTTAAAGAACAATTTATTCTACCTCTCTCAGTAACAAATTTTCCCTCTAAAGTTATATCTAAATTAAATTTACCATCGAAGTTAATTTTTGAATTTCTCCACTTATCTTCTTCATTAGAGAAACAATTGATATTTTTTAAATTTTTTAAATTTTCATAGAATTCAATTCTAACTTTCGGTGGATTGTTGTTTTCGCTTATATACCTATTTTCTGGCTGAATTGATTTAAAAGGAAAAGGTATAGTTTTGAGTATTGTTTTAAATCTCTCTGTCTCACCATATTTTTCATTAATTGGAAATCTTGGCATTTCAAAATAATTTTTTGTATGGTCAACCACACCAGAGTGTTGCCCAAAAGCATATTTAAAACCTAGATCAATGACAATTTTTTTTAAGTCTGTGCTGTATTCTCCAAAAGGGTAAGAAAAAAAATTTGAGTTTTTTCCAAGCTCTTTTTTGAATATATTTATGGAATTTGTTAAATCTTTCCTTATCTCCTCATTTGTAAAATCAATTAAATATTCATGAGTATGGCTATGATTTCCAATCTCTACAAAATCATATTTTTCTATTTCTCTTATATCCTCCCAGCTCATGTAACCTCTTTTTCCTACTTCTCTAGTACTTACAAATAAAATAAAAGGGATTTTTAAATCTTTTAAAATTGGCCATGCCTTTTCATAAAATGACTGATAACCATCATCAATTGTAAGTAATAATTTTCTCTCTTTTTTGTTATTTATAAGCTCTTCTTCAAAATTTGAGGGATTGATGAATTTAATTTCATTTTTTCTTATCATTTCAAGATGACTTTTGAAGTCATTTACCCTGATATTTGTTGAAGGGTATTTATTTTCTTCAAATCGATGATACATTATAGAAATTATGCCATAATCTTCTATATCTGCTTCTGATGATTGTAGATTTAAGGTAATGAAGAAAAAAGAAATAATAATGATTAATAATTTTTTAATAATTAATTGCACAGGCCAAAATAATTTAATAGGTTTAAAATATAATAATAAATTTTTTAAAGAAAAATTACAAAACAATATTAACTCTAACAATCTACTTGTTAGCAATATTATTAGCTTCACAAAAAAGCACAAGGTGAAATTGAGTGGTAAATACTCGATTATAGTTAATATGGGCCCAGGCAGTTATTCTTCTATAAGAATTTCTTTATCTGTGGCAAAAGGAATTCAAATTGTACATGGTTCCAAACTATATGGTTATAAAAGCGACCAATTAGCAGATTTAAGTCTTGAAAATATTGAGATTTTAATAAAAAATAAGAAATTAGAGCAAAAAAAAGTAAAACCAATTTATCAAAATTAAAACTTTTTTATGAGTATTATTGAAGAAAAATGTAAAAAAAGAGGAGTTCGACTTACTGAACAAAGACGAGTTATTGCTAAAGTAATGTCGGAGTCAAAACTAACGTTTGGTTCGAAAGATCACCCAGATGTCGATGAACTACATAAAAGAGTTAGTTTAGTAGATAAAAAAATTAGCATTGCAACAGTTTATCGAACTCTAAAACTTTTTGAAGAGTCAGGAATTATAGAGCGTCATGACTTCAGAGAAGGAAAATCACGTTACGAGCCATCAACCGATCAGCACCATGATCATTTAATAGACATTAATTCTGGTGAAATAATAGAATTTGTTGATAAAGATATTGAAGATTTACAAATTAAAATAGCAAAAAAACTTGGATATAATTTAGTTGATCATAAACTAGAGCTGTATGGTTCCAAAAAAAAATAGTCATAAAAAAATATTTATCAAAACATTTGGTTGTCAGATGAACCAATATGACAGTAATCGTATTTTGGACATAACTAAAAAACTCAATTACAGTCTTACAGAAGATAAAGGGAATGCAGACTGTTATGTTATTAATACTTGTCACATAAGAGAAAAAGCAACAGAGAAAGTATTCCATGACATTGGAAGAGTAAAAAAAGAGTACAAAGATAAAAAAAAACCTATTTTGATAATAACAGGATGTGTTGCTCAAGCTGAAGGTGATCTCATTTTAAAAAATGAAAACTATGTTGATGCTGTAGTTGGACCTCAGTCGTATCATCAAATAGATAGTATTATTAAAAAAATTGAAAATCATGAAAAAAAAATCAACATTACTGAATTTGATGCGATTGAAAAATTTGATAAATTAAAAACAATTAAAAATGGCAATAGTAAAGTCTCTTCATTTCTAACAATTCAAGAGGGGTGTGATAAATTTTGCAAATTTTGTGTGGTGCCTTATACAAGGGGACCTGAGCATTCAAGAGACTTTGATGAGATTATAAATGAAGCTGAAGTTTTAATTGACAAAGGAGCTAAAGAGCTAACTCTTTTAGGTCAAAATGTTAATGCTTATAATTATAATTCAAAAAGAATTTCAGAAATAATTATAAGATTAAATAAAAATAAAAAGATTAAAAGAATAAGATATACAACATCTCATCCTCATGACATGACCAAAGATTTAATAAAAGCACACAAAGATTGTAAAAAACTCATGCCTTTACTTCATTTACCTATACAATCTGGATCAGATAAAATTCTTAAAATGATGAATAGAAAACATAACGTAAGTAGGTATTTAGAAACTATAGATTTATTAAAAAATGATAATTCAAAAATTCAATTTAGCAGTGACTTTATAATAGGATACCCCGGTGAAACAGTCGAAGATTTTGAAGCAACTTGTAAGTTGATGAAAAAAATAAAGTTTATAACTTCTTACTCCTATATATTTAGCCCTAGACCCGGAACACCAGCGAGTGAACTTGATTTAGTTGATAAAACTGAAGCTAAGAAAAGACTTTTATTTTTTCAAAGTCTATCAGATGAGATAAGATTTAATTATAAAAAAGGACTTATCAATACGACCGTAAACACATTGTTCGAGAATAAAGTTGGAAATAACCAGTATTTTGGAAGAGACCAGCATCTAAATCCAGTTATTACTATGAGTAAAGAAAATATAATTGGACAAGAAAAAAAAGTTCTAATAAAAAAGTTCAGTAAACAAACTATTTATGGAGATATAATTAAAAGTAAAAATCACCTTGCTGCTTAATAAATGTCAAGAATAGAAAACTTAGATCAAACTTTTAGCGTTAAAAATATAGACAAAGAAACTTTAAATATTAAAGTTTATAATAATGAAATACTAATCTCTATTGTAGGTGAATTTAATAAAAATTTAAATAAACTTGAAACTCTTACAAAAACTAAAATATTTTTTAGAGGAAACTCAATAACTATTAAGGGAGAAACAGAGTCTATACAAAAAGCGTCAGAAGTAATTAAATTTTTAATTAATAAATATTTAAAAACTAAAGTAATTGAAGATCAAGATCTTGTTCTTTCGGTGAAGACTATTAAAAATACAAAACATAAAGCTGATATACATAATCTAGATCAATTAATAAAAACTCCAAAAAAAACAGTAATAGCAAGATCAAAAAAACAATCAGAATATATTAAAGCATTAACAAACAATGATATTACAATTGCATTAGGTCCTGCTGGAACAGGTAAAAGTTTTTTAGCGGTATCAGTGGCAATAACAATGTTATTTGAAAAAAAAGTCGAAAAAGTTATTCTATCTAGACCTGCGGTCGAAGCTGGTGAAAAATTAGGTTTCTTACCCGGTGATATGAAAGAGAAAGTCGATCCATATCTAAGACCTTTGTATGACGCTTTGTATGATCTTTTCGGCTTTGAGAAAATTAATAAAAAAATTGAAACAGGTGAAATCGAAATTGCTCCTTTAGCATTTATGAGGGGTAGAACATTAAAAAATTCTTTTGCTATTCTTGATGAAGCTCAAAATGCTACTTTGACGCAAATAAAAATGTTTCTAACAAGGATAGGAGAAAATTCTAAGATAGTTGTTAATGGAGACCCCACTCAGATTGATCTTATCAATAAATCACAATCTGGTTTAATAAAGTCGAAAAAAATCCTTAATAAGATAAAAGAAATTAAATTAATTGAATTTGATCATAAGGATGTAGTAAGACACCCACTAGTTACAAAAATTATTCAGGCCTTTCAAAAAAATTCTGATGATTAAGGTTAATGTAATTATCAAAGACAAAAAATGGCTTAAATTTTTAAAAAATCCAAATAATTACTTAAAAAATAAAATTAAAAAAATTCAAAATAATAAATTCTTTATAAAAAATAAGATTTACCACTTTTCATTATTATTATCTAATTCAAAAGAAATTCAAAGTCTCAATAAAAAATTTAGAAAAAAAAATAAATCTACTGATGTTCTTTCTTTTCCATTTTATGATGTTAAAGACTTAAAAAAAGAGATTAGAAGGTCTAGAGAAATTTATTTGGGTGATATTATAATAAATCATAAAAAATTGAAAAAACATGATCATTTGAAAAAATTTAAAGATCGATTTAATGAATTATGGATTCATGCTTTTCTTCATCTATTTGGTTATAAACACAAAAAAGATAAAGACTTTAAAAAAATGAATGTTTTAGAAAAAAGATTCAATAAAAAGATATCTTAATGATAAAAATTATATCTAATAATAGAATTTTATTAGTATTTGTGGTTCCATTTATTCTAGGATGTTTAACGGTATTTTCTTTTCAACCGTTTAATTTTTCATTTATTAATTTCTTTGTATTGCCTTGTTTATTTTTAATTTTGAGCAATATAAATAAAAGATCAAGGAATAAGTATAGAAAAAAACCTTACTTAAGAAACTTATTTTATGTAGGGTACTTTTTCGGTATTGGTTTTTTTTTATCTGGAACCCACTGGATATCTAACTCATTAGAATTTGATGACACCTTCAAAAGCCTAGTGCCAGTTACAATAATATTAATTCCTATCGTATTGGGATTATTTTTCGGTTTTGTCTCGTTGATTACTGGACCTTTTCTAAAACTTGATTTAAAATCAATTTTACTTTTTGCATTAAGTCTCTCTCTTATAGACTATTTACGATCAATTTTATTTACCGGATTCCCCTGGAATCTTTGGGCGTATAGTTGGTCCTGGTTTACCGAGATTCTTCAAATTCTTAATCCCATTGGATTATTTGCGTATAATTTAATCACAATAACTTTTTTCTTATTACCATGTGTTTTTTTTGTTAAAACAAATTTCAAAAATTTGTCTTATATTTTTATTGGCTTACTCATTTTCTTTTTAAATTATATTTATGGAAATTATGTAATAAATAAAAATACCTTACTAGTAAAAGAAACTATTCTTCAAGATAATTTTATTAATTTAAAAATTATTTCACCTAACTTTGATTTGAAATACAATTTAAATGAAAAAGAGCTGGATGAAAGATTTAACAAGTTAATTAGGTACAGCAACCCGGAGAAAGATAAAAAAACGCTTTTTGTATGGCCTGAAGGAGCCTTATCAGGAAAATACTTTTATGAACTTGAAAAATATAAAAAAAAGATAAATCAAAATTTTTCTAAAAATCACGAAATTGTTTTAGGCATTAATACTTTGGATAATAGTAGTAATTTTTTTAATAGTTTAATAATTGTTGATCACAATTTTAATAAAATATTTCGTTATAATAAGATCAAACTGGTACCTTTTGGTGAATTTTTACCTCTGGAGAAATTTTTTTCAAAATTAGGTCTGAAAAAAATTACAGAAGGTTTTGGTTCCTTTAAAAATGGAAAAGAAAGTAAAACATACAAATATACAAATATTAATATTATACCTTTAATTTGTTATGAAATAATTTTTCCAGAATTATTACAAGGCTTTAAACCTGGAAATAATATTATTATTAATATTTCCGAAGACGCTTGGTTTGGAAATTCTATTGGACCCTATCAACACTTTTCAAAAACCGTCTTTAGGGCAATCGAAAGCAATTCTTATATAGTTAGATCTGCTAATAAAGGTATTAGTGCGATAGTAGATAATACAGGTAAAATAGTTAAAAGCCTTAAAATCAATGAAACTGGTAATCTTGAGTATAAAATGCCAATAATAAAAAATAACAATAAAAATAAAAATGATTTGATATTTTTTGTCCTTTTATTTACATATATTTTAATTTTCTTATTATTAAAAAAAAATGACAAATAACAAATTTTTATTTACTAGCGAGTCGGTATCTGAAGGTCATCCAGATAAAGTATGCGATAGAATTTCTGATATGGTGGTAGATAGTTATCTTTCTAAAGACCCTTACTCTAGAGTAGCGTGCGAAACTTTAACAACAACCAATAAAGTAATATTAGCGGGGGAAATAAGAGGTCCTGAAATTAAAAAAGAGGAAATAACTGAAAAGGTAAGAAATTGTATTAAGGATATTGGTTATGATCAAGAGGGTTTTTCCTGGAAAGAAAAAACTAAAGTAGAGTCACATCTACATGAACAATCAAAAGATATAGCGATGGGCGTTGACTCTAAAGACAATAAAGATGAAGGTGCAGGAGACCAAGGTATAATGTTTGGTTACGCATGTAAAGAAACTGAGGATTTAATGCCAGCCCCAATATTTTACTCTCACAAAATTTTAAGATTAATGGCACAAGATAGAAAATCAAACTCTTTAAAAGGAATTGAGCCAGACTCGAAAAGCCAAGTTACAATGGAATATGTAAATGGTAAACCCAGTAAGGTTACCTCAGTTGTGATTTCAACTCAACACTCTAAAGATTTAAATCAAGATAAAGTAAGAGAGTCAGTCCGCCCATATATTGAAAAAACTATTCCAGAAAATCTATTAAAAGATCTTGACGATAAGGATATTTATATTAATCCAACTGGGCAGTTTATAATTGGTGGTCCCGATGGAGACACAGGTCTTACTGGAAGAAAAATAATAGTAGATACATATGGTGGATCTGCACCGCATGGCGGTGGAGCTTTTTCAGGTAAAGATCCTACTAAAGTAGATAGATCAGCCGCCTATGTTTCAAGATATTTAGCAAAAAATATTGTAGCTTCTGGCATCACTGAAAAGTGTTTAATACAATTATCGTATGCTATTGGAGTTTCAAAACCTCTTTCAATTTTTATTAAATTAGCAGAAAGTGATGAAGAAAAAACAGAGCATGTCAAAAAAATAATCAACAATAACTTTGATTTATCTCCAAGAGGAATACGGGAATTACTTAAATTGAACAAGCCAATATATGAGATAACTTCTTCCTACGGACATTTTGGGAGAAAACCTACTAGTAAAGGGGAGTTTTCATGGGAAAAAACTGACAAAATATCCCTATTTAAAATGTAATCTTGAAAAAACCTTAATTTTTTATTATCAATAGATACTTTCTAATAAATACAAAATGGGCTTTAGCCCATTTTTTTTTGGAGAACTATAAATGTTAAATAGAGGATTAGATAAATTAGAGCTATTAAGAATAGTTGATGCTGTAGCTAACGAAAAGTCAATTGACAAAGAAATTGTAATTGGCTCAATGGAAAGCGCTATACAAAAAGCAGCTCTGACTAAATTTGGAAATAACAATGATATTCTTGTAAAAATTGATAGAGAAACTGGTAATATTAGTATTCAAAAAGTCCTAGAAATAGTTGAAAATGTTGAAGATCCTAATCGAGAAATTAATTTAAAAGACGCAAATTCTAATACAAAAAAACAAACCGAATTTAAGCTAGGAGATAAAATTTATGAAGACTTACCGCAAATAGACTTTGGAAGAATCGCAGCACAAAGTGCAAAACAAGTTATAAATCTTAAAGTAAGAGAGGCTGAAAAGAATCGCCAGTATGAGGATTTCATCGACAAACAAAGTTTAATTTTAAGCGGGATTATTAAAAGATTAGAGTATGGTAATGTAATAGTTGATCTTGGTAGAGCCGAAGGAGTAATTAAAAAAGATGAATTAATTCCTAGAGAAATATTAAAAACAGGAGATAGAGTTAAGGCTTATTGTTATGAAGTAAAAAAAGAAATAAAAGGCCATCAAATTTTCTTGTCCCGTGCTCATCCTCAGTTTTTAGCTAAATTATTTTTTCAGGAAGTTCCTGAAATTTATGAGGGCATTATTGAGATTAAAGCTGTTGCAAGAGATCCTGGTAGTAGAGCAAAAATTTGTGTTTATTCAAAAGATACATCTATTGACCCAGTTGGTGCTTGCGTTGGAATGAGAGGTAGTAGAGTTCAAACAATTGTTAACGAACTTCATGGAGAAAAAATCGACATCATTAAGTGGACAGAAGACTTGCCAACTTTGATTTCAGAGTCGTTATCTCCAGCAGAAATACAAAAAGTATTAATTGATCAATCTAATAAAAAAATTGATGTAATTCTCAGTGAAGAAAATTTGAGTAAAGCAATTGGTAGAAGAGGTCAAAATGTAAGGTTAGCATCTAAACTTACTAACTATGAAATTGATATTCTCACAGACAAAGAAGACTCAGACAGACGTCAAGCAGATTTCAAAGAAAAAACCGAAACACTGATCAAAAATCTTGAGGTTGATGAAACATTAGGGCAACTTTTAGTTTCAGAAGGTTTTACAAGTATAGAAGAAATTTCTCAGTCGAAAGTTGAGAATATTTCTAAGATCGAAGCTATAGATGAAGAAACTGCAAATGAATTAATAAAAAGATCTCAAGAAAGCTTATTAAAATTAAAAGAAGAAGTAGGAAAGAAACTAAAAGAATTAGGTGTAGAAGATGAGCTCATTAATTTAAAAGGAATGACGCAAGGCATGTTGGTCATTCTAGGACAAAAAAATATTAAAAAATTAAGTGATTTTGCTGATCTTTCGACTGATGAATTGGTTGGAGGTTTTGATGAAATAAAAGGAAAAAAAGTAAGACTTCAAGGATACCTTGAAGAATTTTCTCTTTCAAGAGAGGAGGCCGACAAGCTCATTATGTCTGCGAGAGATATTGTGTTTCAATAGCTATGGAAAAAAATAAAGAAAAGAAAAAAACATTAACAATAACATCGGACTTAAAAAAAAAAATTGATCCAGCATCTTTTCAAAAAAGAGAAAATAAAAAGTCTTTTGCAATTAAAAATGAAAAAAAGAGATTTTTAAAAGACCCCTCAGGGATTAAAAAGGGTAGTTTTTCAAAACCACAATTATCACAAATAGATCCAAGAAAAAAAAAATTCACCAGAAAATTTATAGAACAACAAGCAACAAAAGCATTTATTAAGAAAGATGATAAACCCACTGGCAAAAGCAAACTAAAGCTTAAAACACCAATTGACAAAAGAGACTTTAAATTAACAGTTTCTAGGGCTCTTAATGTAGAAGAAATTGAAATTAAACAAAGAAGCCTAGCAGCAGTAAAAAGAGCTAGACTTAAAGATAAAAAACTTAATCCAGATTTAGACGAAAAAAAAGAATATAAAAAAGTAATTAGAGAAGTCAAAGTTCCTGAGCAAATTACAATACAGGAACTTTCCAATAGGATGGCTGAAAAATCAAATGATATAATTAAATTTTTGTTTAATATGAAGGTAATAGCAACTATTAATCATACTATTGATAAAGACACCGCTGAATACATTGTAAAAGAATTTGGTCATAAAGCTATTTTAGAGAGCGCTCCATCAAAAGAGATAAACAAAACTCAATCTATGAGTGGCAAAATTGAAAAGAGGCCACCTGTAGTAACAATTATGGGTCACGTAGATCACGGAAAAACATCTTTATTAGATGCTTTAAGAAAATCAAATGTAGTTTCAAATGAATATGGAGGAATTACCCAACATATTGGAGCCTATCAAGTTAAAGCTGATAACGATAAATTAATTACTTTCATTGACACCCCTGGTCATGCTGCTTTTACAGAAATGAGAGCAAGAGGGTCCAAGATAACTGATATAGTAGTATTGGTAGTCGCTGCTGATGATGGAATAAAACCTCAAACAGTAGAAGCGATTAATCACGCTAAAGCTGCTAAGGTTCCAATAATAGTTGCAATAAATAAATGTGACTTACCTAATAAAAATATAACTAAAATTAAAAATGATTTGATGAGATACGAGTTACTAGCGGAAGATTTAAGTGGTGATACATTGTTCGTTGAGGTTTCTGCAATAAAACAAACTAATCTAGACAAGTTAAAAGAAAATATTTTATTACAATCTGAAATATTGGATTTAAAAGCTTCAGTAAGCGATTTAGCTACTGGTGTCGTAATAGAGTCCAAGATAGACAAAGGAAAAGGACCAGTCTCAACGATTTTAGTTTCAAATGGCAAACTTAAAAAAGGCGACTACTTCGTATGTGGTAAAACGTGGGGAAAAATAAGAGCAATGATCAGTCATGAAGGTAAAACAATAGATGAGGCACTTCCCTCTATGCCGGTAGAGATACTAGGAATGAACGACTCTGCTTATGCCGGCGCAGAATTCTTGGTTACAGAAAATGAGGACAAGGCAAAAGAAATTTCTGAATTTAGATCTGATAAAGTATCACAAACAAAAGTTTTGATTAATGATAAGTCTAAAATCTTCGAAAGTGGAGAAAAAAAAGATGAATTAAATGTCATTATTAAATCAGATGTTCATGGTTCTAGCGAAGCTCTAAAAATGGCAATTGAAAAAATAGATCACCCAGAAGTAAAAACAAAAATTATTTTATCTGATATAGGAATGATAAATGAAACAGATATTTCTTTGGCAAAAGCTTCTGATGCTGTTTTGATTGGATTTAATGTAAAAGCGAATCGAGAGGCAAAAAAAATATCTGAGGAGCAAAATATAGAAATTAAATATTTTAATATTATATATGAAGCTTTAGAATATATAGAAAAAAAACTTTCTGGTCTTTTAGAGCCTGAAACAAAAGAAATTCAATTAGGCTCAGCTGAGGTACAAAAGGTATTTAAAGTATCAAAATTCGGAAAAATAGCGGGATCAAAAGTTATAGATGGCGAGATTCAAAATAAATCTAAAGCCAGAATAGTAAGAGATGGAAATGTTGTTTATGAAGGTGAAATAATAAGTATATTCAGAGAAAAAGATTCAGTTAAAGAAGTAAAAAACGGTCTTGAATGTGGTATCAGTCTTAAAGATTTTATAGATTTCAAAGAAAAGGATATTATAGAGTCTTATCAAATAGAAAAAATTGAAAGATCTATTTAATGAACAGTAATTTGTCTAATAAAAAAAGAGGGTATTCGCAAAGACAATTAAGAGTTGGAGAGTTAGTCAAACAAAGCCTAGGAGAAATTTTTATAAAAAATGAGACTAAAATATCTTCTCTTAACTCAGGGTTTATCACTGTTACAGAGGTTAGAATGACACCAGATTTGAAGACAGCGAGGGTTTATGTAATACCCTTAGGCGGTATTGATATGAAAGAGGTAGTAGGAACCTTGACTGACAACGCCCATCTTGTTAGAAGAGCACTATCAAAAAAGCTTAGTTTGAAATTTCTTCCTAAACTAAATTTTATAGAAGATAATTCATTTGAATATGCTGAAAAGATAGAGAGAATAATTAAAGATAATAAGAAGAATGACACAGAAAAAAAAAGATATAATTAAGTCTTTAGCCATTAATGCAAAAGATGTAGGTTCAGCGGAAGTTCAAATAGGTTTGCTAAGCGACAAAATTGAAAAACTAGCAGATCATTTCAAAAAATTTAAAAAAGATAAACATTCAACGATAGGTCTTTCTAAATCAGTTAATAAAAGAAAAAAGCTTTTAAGTTATCTTAAGAGAAGAAAACCAAGCTCTTACGAAAAAATAATCAAACAATTAAATTTAAGGAAATAATGTTTAAAATACATAAAGAAGAAATTAAATTTGGAGAAAAAAAATTAGTTTTAGAAACAGGAAAAGTTGCTAGGCAAGCGGATGGAGCGATAATAGCTAAATTAGGTGAAACAGTTGTTATTGCAACCGCAGTTGGTGCAAAAAAACTTAAAGAGGGACAAGATTACTTTCCTCTATCAGTCAATTACCAAGAAAAATTTTATGCTGCTGGAAAAATTCCTGGCGGTTATTTTAAAAGAGAAGCAAGACCTACTGAAGCTGAAACTCTAATTTCCAGATTAATAGATCGACCTATTAGACCTTTGTTCCCTTCTAGCTTTATGAACGAAGTTCAACTATTACCTACTGTTTTATCTTACGATGGTGAAAATCAACCTGATATACTCTCTATCATCGCGTCGTCTGCAGCCCTATCGATTTCCGGTCTTCCTTTTCAAGGCCCAATTGCTGCTAGTAGAGTAGGATTTAAAGATGGGAAGTATTTATTAAATCCTTCTCTAGAGGAATTAAAAGACTCTGAATTAGATTTAGTGGTCGCTGGAACAAAAGATGCAGTTTTGATGGTAGAGTCAGAAACAAGAGGGCTATCAGAAAAAATAATGTTAGATGCTGTAAAATTTGGTCATGAAAACTTCATACCAATAATAGACGCAATTGAAAAGTTAGCTAAAAAAGCTGGTAAACCTAAATGGGAAATTGAACAAATTGATAATTCTGACCTTAAGAAAAAGATAACAAAAGAATTTGAAGCAGATCTTCGAAAAGCTTTTAAGGAAGTAGATAAGAAAAAAAGATCAACTGCGATTTCAGAAATTGATACTAAGTGTAAAGAG
>MDTB01039064.1_pt1 | contig 14171 bp, 8 predicted proteins | sample 811161 | NCBI WGS metagenome assembly MDTB01 (sample SAMN05326650, study PRJNA326480) | marine metagenome | isolation source: seawater | place: Mediterranean Sea | collected 2009
TTCAATAAAATTATGCAAGAAATAATCATTATTAATGTCGTGTTTAAAATTTCTAAATAGTTGAAGGTACCTGTTCCTAATCGAATAATCATTATAAACGGCGTCAGAGGAGGAATATATGAACTCATAATAGTAAAGGAAGATCCAGGATTAGTTATGAAATAAGAGGCAAATGCAACAGGCATAACCGCAACTATACTTATAATACTACTTGATTGTTGTGCCTCCTGTTCAGAAGTGAATAAAGATCCCATCGCTGCAAAAATAGATGCATAAAATAAATACCCAGTGACAAAATAAATTAAAAATAATGGTATATGAGACATATCTACAGATGCAATCTCTTTATAATATGTTGCGAGAATACCTAACATTAGATAAAACATCATTTGCATAAGACCCAGAGCTCCTAATCCCAAAACCTTGCCAATCATAAGTTCGTCTGGTGTAACAGAAGATAATAAAATTTCTATTGTACGGTTTGTACGTTCCTCCATAACAGATCGAAGTAGTAATTGGCCGCTCATAAAAATTGTCATAAATAAAATCATTACAAACAAATATGGTAATAAGATGTTAGACAGGTCATCTCCTTTTGATGCCTTTCCTAAATCATCTAATTCATAACTCTCAAATTCTATTTTTTTACTCAATTGCCCAACTAACATTAGATCAATATTTTGATTTAGCATTCTTTCTTCAATTACAATCTGATTCAAAGTTCTTCTAAGACTGCTGTATATTTTTATATTGCTTAATGATTTACTAAAATAATTTACTTGTCCTGTATCTAAAACAGAATTCGGAATAAATAAATAGCCATCTATTTCCCCATTTAAAACACTATCTAGAGCAGCACGTTCGTTATAAAATCTTTTCAAAAAGAACTGAGGTTTTCCATCCTGAAGAAGATAAGCAGAACCTAATCTATTTTTGAAACGTTCTGCTAGAGAATGGTTTTTATTATCATACACTAAACCAATTTTAGATTCATTTTCCGGTTCAAGATCCATTAAAAAAGATGGAAGATACATCACTCCCCAAATAAAAACAGGTAACACAAATGTTGTAATAATAAATAATTTTGTTTTAACCCTATTAATAAACTCCCATTTTATAATCTTCCAAATTTGGTTCATGTCGTTTTCTTTACTTCCTCAATAAATATTTGTTCGAGAGTCGGTATTTTTACTTGAAATGATTGAATATCTGATTTCATGTTAATCCAATTGATAAATTCACGTGATTTTTTTTGTAGAACCCCACTTAGCACATTATCCTTGATGCTCCATTCGCTAAAAAACTCATCAAATATACCTTTATTAAAATCTCCTGAAAACCGTACCTCAACTGCATTATTTGAATAATTGTTACGAATAGTATTAAGATCACCTTCGAGAACAATTTTACCGTTATTAATCAAACAAATATTATTACATAATTTTTCAACTTGCTCCATTTGGTGTGTTGAAAAGATGATAGTCTTTCCTTCATTTTGTTTCTCTTGGATAATTTCTTTCATCAATAATTGGTTCAATGGATCTAAACCAGTAAAGGGTTCATCTAAAATAATCAGCTCAGGGTCATGTAGTAGCGCGAGAATAAATTGAATTTTTTGCTGATTACCTTTCGAAAGTTCTTCTACCTTACGTATGCCTTGCCCCTCTAAATTAAACCTCTTTAGCCATTTACTTGTTTTATCTATTACATCTTTTTTGTTCATGCCACGAAGAAGCCCAAAATAATGCAATATTTCTTCAAGTTTTTGCTTTTGATAAAGCCCCCTATCTTCAGGAAGATATCCTAAGTTTTTTCTACCCATGGAATTTATATCATTATCGTTGAGCAATATCAATCCTGAATCAGGCTGCATAATACCCATAATCATTCTTATAGTCGTGGTTTTACCTGCTCCATTTGGACCTAGAAATCCATATATGTCACCTCGCTCAACCTTAAATGAGATCTGGTCAACTGCTTTTAAGTTGTCAAAATTTTTATCAATTTTTCGTAGAGAAAGCATTTTAGAATTCTATAGGCATACCATCTGCATAATCAGGAACTGATATATCTAGATATTTTGCAATAGTTGATGCAATGTCAACGGTTGCATGCGGAGAATTTTTCTGAACTGCTCGGAATTGTTTTCTGGAAAAAATCAATGGGACATGAGTGTCGTAATCATATGGTGTGCCATGTGAAGTTCCGTACGGCCCTCTGTATAAGTAGCCTGAATTAACAATTGGAAATATTTCTGGCGATTTATGTTTGTGAATCATATTTTTTAATCTTCTAGTGATTCTATCATTATCACTATTATTTAATATTTGTTCTTTAATGACGACACGATCTATTCCCTCAACTTCCGTGAGGTATTTAGCAACCATGTCATAAATAGTTTGAGGATCAACACCCAACTTTTTTATAGTATTCATATCAAGAAAAAAGTTAGCCTCATCTCGATGATACACCTTTCTTGAAAATCTTTCTTCACACTCTTCATCGATCCATTGCAAAGCTTCCTGTAGATGCTTTTTATTTATTCTGCCAGCTTGCCCTCCATTTTTAATAATATATTCTGGTAGCGGCAACCCTCCATGGTCAGATGTAAGAACGAATAAAACATTATTTAGCCCTACGATTTTGTCTACAAATTCAATAAAATCTTTAAGATATTTATCTAATTTTATGCAAGCATCCATTACTTCTTGAGAATATGGTCCATAATCATGTATCATCCAATCCATCGCAGAAAAACCAATCGCCAAAAAATCTGGGTTTACATCTTCTCCAAGAGATTCTTGCTCAATAGCTTTCTTTGAAAGTTCTAAAATTATCCTTTCAAACCATGGTCGCCCCATAATTTTATTTTCAGGATTAACATCCCTATCAAATCCAATTGGGAAAACCGGCGAATATACAGCATTTAAATAATCATCAGTTTCTCCCTCAAAATGATCTTCTCGTGAATATTTTTGATAAATGTCATTTTTAAGAGACTTTTTCCACAGTGAATCAGCATAAGAACTAATATTCATTTCTTCATTAAAGTTTTTGACCCATTCAGGAAGTGAATCAACATAATAATCTGATGAAATAAATTGGCCATGATAATTGTAATAAAGAGGAAGATCGGGATTTTTACCTCCTGCCATACAAGCGGACCTATCTTTTCCTGCTATGGAAATAACTTTTGACATTGGATATTTTTCTTTTAACCAATCACCCATTCCTTTTGAATTATATTGAGCAAAAGATCTGGCATAACCATGGGAAGAGCCAACTACTTTTGCACTTGGATCTTCGACACAATTAACTTTTTTCTTAAGATCTCGATCATAGAAACTATTACCGATAACTCCAATTTTTCCTGGATGTTGGCCAAAACCTATAGCCGCATGACCAGGACCAGTTGCAGTATAACTATGTTCGTGATGGGTATTTGTAAACCAGATTCCATTATCAATAAGCCAACGAAATCCACCAATATATAAATCATCAAATCGGGTTAATAGATCAGGTCTTAATTGATCAACAACTAACATTATTACTAGTTTTGGTTTTTCATGTTTTCCCGAACTGCAAGAAAAAAAAATGAGCACAAAAGTAAAACATAAACCAATGTAAAGTTTTTTCATTTTACTACCTTTAAAAAACGTCTCTTACCAATTTTTAATATTTGATCTTCATCTCTTGGCGAAATTTTTGCTTGTATATCCAACACCGTGGTATCATCAAGTTTCAGACCTCCCTGTTTTATCAACCTACGAACTTCACCCTTGCTTTTTAATATGCCTGAATCGAATACTATGTTCACAATCAATTCTTCCGAGCGAATATTAAATTCAGGTATATCTTTGGGTAATCCTTTACCCACTACTACAGTGTTAAAGTGTTTCTCGGCTTTTAAAGCAGCATCTTTATCGTAATACAATTCTATTATTTTTCGAGCTAGCTCTCTCTTAATGTCCATTGGATTATGAGATTTGTCAATAAGCTTTTGTTTGATGGACAGATATGTAGATTCATCAGAATCAGCAGCAAGAAGAAACCACTTGGGTATCATATCATCAGAAATTGATAATGCCTTACCGTACATATCCTCTGGTTTATCCATCAAGCTTATATGATTATCATATGACTTTGACATTTTCTCAACACCATCAGTACCTTCTAAAAGAGGAGTAGTTATTATACACTGGGGTTCTTGTTTATTAATTTTCTGTAAATCGCGCCCTACTAGTAGATTAAATTTTTGATCTGTACCACCGAGTTCAACATCCGCATTTAATTCTACTGAATCTTGCGCCTGAGCTAAGGGATATAAAAACTCATGAATTGAAATCGGGGTCTCTGAATTAAACCTTTTAGTGAAATCATCTCTTTCAAGCATTCGTGCTACCGTATATGAGCTAGCTAATTCAACGACATCATTAAAATTCATTTTACTTAACCAAATTGAGTTATACAATATTTTAAGATATTTTATATTAAGTATAACTTTAGCTTGATCTACGTAGCTTTTCGCGTTCTCATTCGCCTCATTTAATGTTAAAGATGGTCTTGTTTTATTTCTACCCGAAGGGTCGCCAATCATAGCGGTAAAATCTCCTATAACAAGAGTTGCAGAATGGCCAAGGTCTTGAAAATGTCTCAACTTTCTTAGAACAACTCCATGACCAATATGCAAATCCGGTCTACTTGGGTCACAGCCTAACTTTACTTTTAGAGGCTTTGATAGAGAAATCGATTTTTCAATCTTTTTTACTAGATCCTCTTCTGGAATAATCTCTTCGGTACCTCTTTGAATAAGATCCATCTGCTCATTTACTGGTGCAAATTTCATTTTCTTTTTATAGCTCTTTGCATATCTCTTTCAACATCTCGTTTCTTTTTTGTATCACGCTTGTCATATAATTTTTTACCTTTAGCAAGCCCAAATTCAAGCTTGATAAATCCACCTTTAAAATACAATTTTGTTGGAATTGCGGTTAGTCCTTTTTCTGCCAGTTTAGAACCAATTCTTTCAATTTCTTTTTTATGTAGCAACAATTTGCGATTTCTAGATGGATCATGTCCCTCAAACCCTGTATGGCTATATTGTGCAATATGCGATCCACGAAGCCAAGCTTCTCCTTTTATTATAAGTACGTAGGATTGTTTCAAGCTTGCTTTGCCTTCACGAGCACTTTTCACTTCACTTCCTTTGAGCTTAATCCCAGCCTCAAATTTTTCTAAGATATTGTACTCGTGAAATGCCTTTCGATTGGTAGCAATAACAGGATTATTCATAAAATAAAATTAACAAAAAATACATCCTTGTAAACTGTTATCAAAATTTTAAAAACAACTTTAAACTATGCTAGCTTAAAACTTTTCTCTTTAATTTAATACAGGAATTTTTGATGTACGGCAGATAAAATTGGTGAACAATCGTGTTACAGGTTCGTACGGTGATCAGGATGTACTAATCTGCAATAAGTAACAGGTACAAAATTTTCAAATTATTTAATTGTAATTTATTATTATGAAAATATTAATTCTAGAACCTTATTATAGTGGTTCACATAAACAATGGGCAGATGGATATAAAAAATATAGCAAAAACCATATCAAAATTCTCCATTTAAAAGGAAAATTTTGGAAATGGCGGATGCACGGAGGAGCTATTACTCTTGCACGAAAGTATATTGCATTAAGTTGGTGCCCTGATTTAATACTGGGGACTGATATGATTGATTTATCTATATTCCTATCATTGACTAGAGAAAATTCTCACAAAATACCATCAGCAATATATTTCCATGAAAACCAATTATCTTACCCTTGGTCTCCTTCAGATAGAGACCTTTTAAAAAATCGAGATAAACATTATGCATTTATAAACTATACTTCTGCGCTTTCTGCAAACAGGGTATTTTTTAATTCATTTTTTCATATGAATTCTTTCATAAAAGAATTAAGACCATTTTTAAATCACTTTCCTGATCATAAAGAATTAAATACTATCAACATTATCAAAAATAAATCTGAGGTGCTTCATTTAGGTATGGATTTATCTAAATTAAATGCTGGTATAATAGAAAAAAATAATTTTCCGATTGTTCTTTGGAACCACCGATGGGAATATGATAAAAATCCAGATTTATTTTTTAAAACGCTTTTAAAGGTAAAACAAGATGGATACAATTTTAAATTAGCTGTTTTAGGAGAAAATTTTAGTTCATCACCAAATATTTTTGAAAAAGCAAAAAAAGAGTTTAGATCTGAAATTATACATTGGGGATATTGTGATTCACTTGCTGATTACAAAAAATGGTTGTTTATGTCTGATATTCTTCCAGTGACATCTAAACAAGAGTTTTTTGGTGCCAGCGTAATGGAAGCAATTTATTGCGGAGTATGGCCAATTCTACCCAAGCGTTTATCTTACCCTGAACTAATACCAAAAAAATACCAGGCCAAACATTTATACAATGATGACAATGATTTATTAAAGAAAATTAATTGGGCATTAAACAATTTCCAAACAATACGAGATTTTAATCTAAATGAGATCGCCTCAAAATATGATTGGAAAAATATCGCACCCAAATATGACGAGAAATTTCAGTTGTTATGTAAAAAATAAATCCTTTTTCATGGGATACGTTTTCACATTTTTCCGTTATATTTTTCACTTTCATTATGTGAAACATGTTGTTACTTACTTAAGTAAAACCATTTTCTTTTTTAATGTTATTTTTTCAGTATTTATATAAATAAAATATATACCTGAAGGCATATAAACCCCTGATTCATTTGTACCATCCCAATAAGTATTATAATTACCCACCACTGATGTGTTTTGGCTAAGTTTTTTTACCACCTTTCCCGATAAATCAATAATTATTAATTCTAAATTAATTAAATAGGGAAAGTATAGTTTGATTTTTGTAATCGAATTAAATGGATTAGGGTAATTGGAATATAATATTGGTGACCGAATAATGGGGATGTCACCATTCTGACCAACATCAAAATTAATTAAAATATCAAAAACTAAGGGAAGATGATCGGAAGCCTCTTGTGTATCATTCCATTCTAATCCATAATAATCTAAAAGATTATTATCCATTGCAAGAGTATTAAGAATATAATTTTTCCCTGAATCTATGGTAGCATCTGAATAAAATATGTAATCTAATTTTCTAGGATTAAATGAGGAACCATCTGACCTCCAAGTATATCCCATACGCTTATGAGATTGTCGTGGATAAAGTTCAACAATTGCAGTTGAATCCCAATCAGGTAGAAAATCAGTTCCGAATTGATTTTCATCCAATATGTCTCCCTCTCTTATAGTCTCAACTTGTTGACGGTAACCTACATAATTAAAGTCTCCCACATGAATAAATGGAGTTGAATTATCTAATACAAATGGGCCTTCACCATTTTGCATCCAATCTCTCCAAGAGCTCGCAAACTCATCTACCTGCTGCTGTCTTTCTTCATTATTAGCACAACATGATAAATGAGAATTAAAAATCAGTAAATTTTTTCCTAATTCATTTTCGGTATCTAGTAACGCCACCATTGATCTATCTGAACTAATCATGGAAGCATCACTAATAATTTGGAACCTAGATAAAACGACTAAATCTCTATAAGTCCAACTTGCATACCACTGTTCACTAGGGAACCAAGACTGTATTACTTGATCAATCTCATCCCACTCAAAATGCTCTTGTAAAGCAATTACATCTGGAGATAATGTTTGAATGATACGTTTAAAATGATCCTGCCTATCTTCATCAAGTATTCCTTCGTTTAGGGTATTATATGAAACTATTCTAATATCACCTTCATGTAATCTATCTAGCATAATAGGCTGCGGAGATGGCGGCATATCATTCAAGTCAATAATAAAGGAAACTCCGCCTTCTCCATCTGGTAAATAATCAGATCCATTCTCTCCCTCATACAATACTATTTTCCCTTGCGTAATAATCTGCGAATTATTCATAGTAAGAGGAGTTGAATTTCTGGAAATAGCAATTTCAAATTCAGAAGATGTAACAGTCGGTGCTATGCGGAGTATTAAATCATTCTGCCCAATATCTAGTTGTTGATTATTTAGATATTGTGTACCTGAACGTTCACCAAAAGTCCAATCTAATTCAGCACCAATACCATGTATTTCTAAACCTGTTGATATATCATTGTCTGCATCAATGATTAGATGATACGAATTCCAATCTTGTAGAAGAAATTCACCATCATACATATTGAAATAGATAAACAGAAAATCAGCATCATAAGTTACTTTCAAAACTGAAAAATCAGCATCAACTCCATCACCTTCAGTATCAATACTTAAAATAGGTACGTCATCCCAATCGTTAAATAAACCATCGATTGAAATTGGATGGCCACTAAATATTAAAGAAAAGATGAAGGAGCTCAAAATTATTTTTTTCAGCCCCTTCAATATCCTCATATTATTTATTTAAGCAATATATTAATTACGTTTTAATAATGTATAATTAATATTATATATCCATCATATCCAAAACGAGACGAATACCCCAGCCTGTTGCACTTCCCTTAGGATGTGTACTATCTGGTTTAACACCCCAGGCTGTTCCAGCAATATCAAAATGAGCCCAAGGTATATTTTCACCAACGAACTCTTTTAAAAATGCTGCACCAGCAATTGTGCCTGCTTGCATTGGAGCACCTATGTTTTTCACATCAGCTATATCACTCTCGACCTGTTTACAATATTCTTTCCATAGAGGTAATTCCCAAACTTTCTCACCAGTATTTTTAGAGGACGTTTTAATCTTATCCATCAAACCATTATCTGTACCCATTATTCCAGTTGCTATATGTCCCAGAGCAATCAGAACTGCTCCAGTTAATGTAGCAAAGTCAAGAATATACTCAGGATCATAGTGTTTCGAGGCATACGATAATCCATCTGCTAATATAACACGGCCCTCTGCATCTGTATTTAACACTTCAATTGTTTTCCCATTATATGCAGTTAATACGTCACCTGGTTTGTACGCTTTACCGCCGCTAAGATTTTCTGTTGAAGGGATTATTCCGACAACATTTAATTTAGGCTTCAAAAGTGAAAGCGTTTTAAATACACCCAATACAACAGCTGAACCACACATATCATACTTCATTTCATCCATTTTCGCTGCTGGCTTAATAGAAATACCACCAGAATCAAAAGTCAGCCCCTTGCCAACAAGAACCTTTGGTTTAGATTCACCACCATTCATATATTCAATTACTATGAATTTGGGTGGCTCATCCGTACCGATAGAAACACCAGCGAGTCCACCCATTCCCATTTCGGTAAACTCCTCTCTTTCAAATACCTTACAACTCATACCACCATCTTCTGCAATTTTTTTCGCTACATCCGCTAGTTTTGTTGGCGTTGCTATATTGCCGGGAAAGTTACCGAGATCTCTAGCTAGACAGACTCCATTTGCAATAGAGACACCTTTAGATAATTCATCCTCTTTACAACCTAGGACGGTAGCAGTTTTTAAATGTAGATCATCCTCTTTTTTTGTTTTATAATCAGAAAATTTATAGCTTCCTAAAACCAGGCCCTCACCAATTGATCGTGGATGATCGTTTGAAATACAGTCTAGGACGAGATGATTCACTTTCTTTTCCTTAGCAATCCTTGACGCCTTACCAGCGACCATTCTTACATCATCTGCATCATATTTGTTCTTATTACCTAACCCCAATAATAGAAATCGTTTTCCACCACTGTAAAACAAGTTAGATTCCCCTTTTTTACCTTCAACATCTCCTACCTTAATGGCTTCAGAAAATATGCCATTATGCTTATTATCGATTTCAGATCCAATGGGACTAAAAGTTTTATCACTATAAACCCCAACTACAATTAACCCTGCATCTATTTGATCCCAATGGTCATTTGATACACTAACTTTAGAAATGTGTGCCATAAACTATCCTAATTATTATGATTAAATAAAAATAACAGGTGACAAATTAATAGATTGTTATGATTATTACATTTAGATAATCAATATTTTAACATCTCTTTCTTTCAGGTAACTTTAATCATAATGTCATGAATTTTTTTGTTATAAAAGTAAAAGAAAAACGTCCGATTTACATATTATTTATGATGTTTTTCTGTATAATCTCATTTAGTATTACAGCAGCTGCAGTTCGCGATGCAGTATTCTTGATAAATTTTGATAAAAACTTTTTACCCTTGATGTACGTTCTCATCGCATTAGCGATGGCAATCACGATATCCATTTATAAGAAATACACAGGATTAATTGACCAACTATTTTTGTCTACCAGTTTGAGTATTATCTTTTCGCTGGCTTTGATTTTTTTCCATTTTTCCCTCCATGGATACATGATTCCAATTTTTTACATGTGTATAGAAATCATTACCATTCTTTCTATTATGCAATTTTGGATTTTAGCAGGGGAGGTCTTTAATACACGGGAAGCAAAGATTGCATTTCCAATCATCATTTCAGGTGGATCCTTTGCTGCAATTATTGCTGGATCTAGCATTGAACCATTTGTTAACCTTTTTGGCTCAAAAAATCTAATTTTTCTTGCTATGTCATTTCTTTTGTTAAGTGCGTTCATTGGCTATTATATAAAACCATATCGAACAAAAATTAAAAAAATTGTCAACACACCAAGAGAAAAAACAAATCTGAAATCTTTGAAATTAGATCCTTATATAACATCCATTGCGCTGCTAGTTGCATGTTCAGCTTTTATATCAAAAACCATAGATTATCAATTTAAGATAATGGCTACTACTATTTACCCCATACAAGATCAACTAGTAAACTTTTTTGGTAATTATTATCTATGGACAGGATTCGCTACACTTATAATGCAATTTTTTATTACTGGAGCAATTTTGAAAAATCTAGGAATCTTATTTGGATTATTAATTTTGCCACTTTCTATTCTTATTGGATCAACTGGATTTTTGTTTAGTGCTTCCTTTATCACAATATACATTACAAAATTTTCTGATCAAGTTTTCAAGTTTTCAATTCACAGTTCTATTAGGGAGATACTTTGGCTTCCGTTATCACCCAAAAAAAGAGTTGAATCAAAACCAATTATTGATGGAACTATACGTTCATTAATCGAGGGGTTTTCTGGGTTGTTAATTTTTTTCCTAGCCACATTTAACATAATAGGTGAATCCAACTTACAAATACTGAGTTCGATAGCCATTTTAGTAATCATATTTTATATCTGGATTACAATTAAAATAAAAAATGGCTACATTAACTCAATTATGCATTCCATCGAAAACAGGAGATTAAACCTTGACGAAATAGAACATGATATTTCTGATTCAAATACTGTCAATACTATAGATCTAGCACTGAATGATAAAGATGATCTTAAAAAGCTTTTCGCTATTGATTTGTTATGGGATCTACCTCTTTATCCATGGAAAAATACATTGCAATCTTTATTTGTTAGTCAATCTTCAGCCGTAAAGAGAGGGATACTTGAATTAACATGGAATAAACCAGAAATTATGCCAGACGATTTAGTAATTGATCAGATAGAAAGACAAGATGATGTATCACCATATGCAATTATTTGCGCAAATGATAGAAAGGTGAAAAATATAGATTTACAGATTGAAAGTTTTATGGTACATAAAAATAAGCCGATCCAAATTGCATCATCGGTTGTTATTTTGAATCATGATGATAGTAATCATATGGCTTTGTCAGTAATTAAAAATATTATTGATAACGAAACAGATAGCGAAGTACTATTTTTTATTAGTTTAATAAAGACTTCACCAAATCTAATTGATGAAAAAATAATAACTAAGTTCCTTTTCTCAGAATCAAAAGAAATCAAAAATGCAATATTGATTCATCTAAAGTATAATCCAATGATAAAATATCTAGATGATATAATTTTGTTGCTAAAAGATCCGGTGACAAAACTAAATGCTCAAGAGGCATTATTAGCTATTAGAGGTGTTGATATTAGAGAGAAACTATGCCATATAGTTACTGATAAAACTAAGAATCTTCATATACGTAAATCAATTCTCGAAATTATCCATCATTTTGATAGCGACGATGTAATTGGAATTATATTATCAACTATGGATGATCCTGAGTTATCGATATTGAAAAAAATTAGTACCGGATTAATAAATTTTTCAAAACTACGATCTTTTCAAAAAATTGAACTAGCGAAAATTGATAGGGAAATACAATCACTTGCTAAAAGGGCATTCCAGTTACACATATTTTATAAATCTCTACGCACTGATAAGACATCCAATCTTATTAAAGATCACATAAAAAATGATTTGTTGATACTTATACCAATTCTATTGAGGCTAGGGACATTAAAAGAACCTAAAATTCCTATCGAGACTTACATAAGATATGTTGAAAGTAATGATCCAGATTTAATGCCTCTTGTTATAGAATTAGTTGAATCAACATTTTCACCGATTGCTGGGAAATTGACCATACCATTAATTGATTCAACGGTAAATCCTCTGGAGATTGCCAGTGATTTATTTAAAGAAAATTTTTTATCAGAAGATGAGATGTTAATATTTTGGATTAATAATTCACACTATTGGAAAACACTCATTGCAATACATTATTGTATTTTAAACGAAAATATTAACTTATTAAAACAAATTGATTGGTCACAAATACCGATTGAACTCTTTAAAAATAATATTTACACAAAATCTGAACAAGAATACTTGAATAGAAACTTTTTTAATAAGAAAATTCCTGATCAAAATAACCTTATTATGTATTCAGTACTTGAAAAAACAATTTTGCTAAAATCGGTCTCTCTATTCCAAAATATTCCTGGAAATATACTTTCAAAAATTGCACAAATATCAAGCGAGATACAATTATCTCAAAATGATTTCATCTTCAAAGAAGGTAGTGTAGGTGATTCCCTTTACATAATCATATCGGGTAACGTAAATATAATCAATAATGGTCAATTAATTACTCTTCTTAGCAATGGAGATTGTTTAGGCGAAATGGCTCTACTTGACAGAGAACCTCGTTCTGCTGATGCAGTAGCGAAAGATGAAACAATTTTATTGAAAATCGATCAAGAAGGTTTTTTTGAGCTATTGGCTGGAAATTCCGAAATAATGAGAGAAATTGTAAAGATACTGGCTCAACGTTTGCGATCTATGAATAAAGAAATTACGAAGCACTAGAGATTAAGCTATCAACAACACTTGGATCAGCAAGAGTAGATGTATCGCCCATATTATTTAAATCGCCCTCTGCTATTTTTCTAAGAATTCTGCGCATAATTTTACCAGAACGGGTTTTTGGTAGGGCAGGAGTAAAAAGAATTTTATCTGGCTTTGCATGTGGACCAATTTCTTTTTTTACAGTATCTAAGATATTATCAAAAATTTCATCACTTTTATCTACACCAGTCATCAAAGTTACAAAAGCATAAATCCCTTGTCCTTTGATATCATGAGGATAGCCTACAACAGCAGCTTCAGCAACGCCATCAGCTTTACCAATGGCACCTTCTACCTCAGCAGTTCCTATCCTGTGTCCAGAAATATTCAAAACATCATCAACTCGACCGGTAATCCAATAATAACCATCTTTATCCCTTTTTGCACCATCACCAGTAAAATAGTAACCGGGGAATTGCGAAAAATAAACTTCTATAAACCTATCATGGTCACCATAGATTGTCCGCATTTGGCCTGGCCAAGATGTTTTCAAAGCTAATAGTCCCGAAACATCATTGCCTGAAATTTCATTTCCCTCTTCAGAAAGTAACACAGGTTCAATACCAAAAAATGGTAATGTCGCTGATCCAGGTTTAGTTGGTGTAGCACCAGGAAGTGGGGAAATTAATATTCCTCCAGTTTCAGTCTGCCACCATGTATCTACAATCGGACATATACTATTTCCTACAATGTCATAATACCATTTCCACTCTGGTTCTTTGATAGGTTCACCAACTGTTCCTAGTAATCTTAAGGAAGATAGATCTTTATTGAGCACCCATTTATTTCCTTCTTTCATAAGAGCACGAAGCGCGGTTGGAGCAGTATAAAACTGGTTGACTTTATGTTTTTCAACAACGTCCCAAAA
>MDTB01127774.1_pt1 | contig 14171 bp, 23 predicted proteins | sample 811161 | NCBI WGS metagenome assembly MDTB01 (sample SAMN05326650, study PRJNA326480) | marine metagenome | isolation source: seawater | place: Mediterranean Sea | collected 2009
GACATCGTCTACAACCAGTTGGATACTGGACTGGCCTTTCGTGTTGCTGTTTTTGGTTGTGTTGCTGTACATAAATTGGGCCGCATCAATAATAACAGCAATATTCATGATTGTGATGTACAATCTTATCACATGGAAAAGGAACGTGTCCATGTCACAGGACACACAGAGCAACTTAGAAATATTTTTAAATGGCTTACAGACAATAGTAATCATGTCAGTTGGTGCAATGATGATAATAGCAGGCACATTAGATATTGGATTGCTAATTGGTTCAAACATATTGGCGGCAAGAGCATTACAAGGAACCAGCAAATATGCCAAGGCAACTGAATTTTTAAAACAACGTGATCAAGCAGTGGGAGAAATAATAAATTATGTCAAAAGCAAGTAGTAGATTCTTTTTTGCAATCACAACACTGTTTGTGATATTTTTTGTGTGGATGTGGTTTGCAAAAGTAGACATAACAACACAGGCAGTTGGCATTGTTGTTCCTGAGAAAAATATCACAAAACTAGGCACAATGGTTACAGGAGAAGTTGTGGCAGTAAATTACAAACAGGGTGATGTCGTTAAGAAAGGTGATGTTATAATAACAATCAATCCTGGAGTTGGTTACGAGCCTAGAAACATTGTTGCGAACATTGATGGACGTATACAAGAGTTGACATACAAAAACCCAGGTTCCGTTGTCAAACAGGGTGACGGACTTGCAATACTTGTACCTTTGGATCAAAAATTAATCGTAAACGGTAGGCTACTAGTCAAAGACAGAGGATATGTTACAGTTGGCATGGACGCGAAAGTAAGACTTGCCAATCAGGACCAATTGAAATTTGATTCTATCAATGCAAAAATTATATCAATATCCCCAGATGCTGTGCAGTCTGATATTTCCGCATGGTATGATATAGAACTTGAAATAGAAAAAGAATTTTTTACAAGTGGAGACACAACGTACAATCTTGTGCCTGGTATCCATGTGTATGTTTTTATATTGACCGGAGAGAGGACTGTGTTGAGTTACATCACGACACCTTTCCACAACGGCATAGGACAGGCACTACAGGAGAGATAATGTTGAGTTGGTTTTTGATAGGAATATTGATTGGACTGTGTATAAGATGCACAGTCAAACCACACAAATCAGTTGAGGACAAATTTAAAGATCCATGGAACTGGACAGGATTCGGGGGAGGTTAATGGATAAGAAACTATCTATAAAAGAAAGATGGCGAAAGGCCATGACCGCGGACAACATGGTTGATCTCAGTGTTGATATATTCCTTATTGTGTTTGATGTTTTAAGCTCTCCAATACTGATTGTTATGAGGGTGGTGCGTTGGATACTGGCAAAATTTGTAAACCAACACGTAAAGAATTTTATTAAAAGAATAGTTCATTGGTTCCTTGATCAAAGAAAAATTAGACTGGCAAGAGGACAGAACATATTCCGTTACTACTGGTACCTATGGTTACTGAGTCCTGTGATAATGCTAGGTCTTTCGCTGTTCTTTGGCGTGACCTTTGGCATACTTGAAGGACTTAAGGAATTAGGATGAAAATATTAACAAGCATATGGATGGTTGTTGCGTTTGCTATCGTTTTGCTAGGTGTAAGAATAGACAACAGCGACACAGTAAAAACTTTGAGATACAAAACGTGGGATCATTTCCAAACGGTCCAGCCAAGGGAAACATTAAGTGATTCTGTGACAGTTGTTAACATCACCGAAGATGATTTAAAAACATACGGACAATGGCCATGGCCGAGACACGTTATGGCCATGTTTCATGCCATGATAGCAGATGCTGGTGCCATACTGATCAACTATAACATACTGTTTGCTGAAGCAGATAGGATGAGTGGTGTAGAATATTTGAAATCTATGCCCATGACAAATGAAGTGCGTGAAATGTTAAGTGAAATTTTATTAGATACAGACACAGTGTTCTCAACAATTTTAAAAGCATCTGATAGAGCAGTGCTGATGATGAGTGTTAAGAATGATTCTGGGGTTGAACTGCCAAGCACCACACAGATTATAGAAAAAGGCAATGTGAAACCATGGTTGTATGAGTTTGGAGGCATAGTATCTCCACATCCAAAAGTATCTGCAGGTGCAACAGGAATGGGGGTTAATGTAACATCACCAGAACCTGATTCCGTAGTAAGGAAAATGCCAGTCTTGATAAGGATAAATGGCAAAATATATCCAAGCATGATCTTAGAAAATGTCAGGCTTTTAAATGGTTCTAAAAGGATAAAAGTAATCGCTAAAGAGCATGGCATAGACGAGGTGCTTGTCAGCAAGAAGGCAGGCATACCTGTAAATCATAACGCAGAGATGTACATTCATTATGCCAATCCGGAAATGTATGTCAATATGTCTGCCACTGATATTTTAACAGAGAAATTCAACGAAAACAAAATTAAGGGTAGAATAGTTGTTGTTGGCATGGACGCGGCAGGATTGAGTGTGTTGAAGTACACACCACATGGACTCACAACAGATCAAATGATTACTGCTCAAGCATTGGACACACTATTAACAGGCAAATATCTACTGCGTACACCACAGGCAGACACATACGAGATAGTGTTTATGGCATTTTTACTTTTATTATTAATCCTAGTCTTGCCAAGAACAAGTGTCTTGTTTGCTGTACCACTCTTATTGTTTGTGGAGATCAGTGTTGCCTATGGCGCATTCCTGGCCTATGCCAACAGAGGATTTTTGGTTGATCCATCATTTATTATGCTGTCTGTGTTCCTAATATGGGCACATAGCACATACAACAATTTTGCGATACAAAGTAGATTAAGGAAACAGATAAAAAAACAATTTGAACACTACTTAGATCCAGGTATGGTTAAGAAATTACAGAAGGATCCTAGCCTATTGAAACTGGGTGGTGAGACAAGGAACATGACTTTCTTGTTCTGTGACATCAGAGGCTTCACACCTATCAGTGAGAAATACAAAGGCAATCCTGCAGGACTTACAAAACTTATCAATAGGTTCCTGACACGCATGACAGATGTCATAATCGCAAATGGCGGAACCATAGACAAGTTCATGGGAGACTGTATCATGGCTTTCTGGAACGCACCTATAGCCAATCCTAAGCATAGACAAATGGCAATTAAGAGTGCAATTGAAATGCAGAAGGAACTGGTTAAATTGAATAAAAAATTAATTGCAGAAGAACTGCCTGAAATCAACATCGGAATAGGTATTAACTCGGGAGACGCACTGGTTGGCAACATGGGATCTGAACAGAGATTTGACTATTCAGTTATTGGTGATGCGGTGAATCTAGCATCCAGATTGGAAAGTTCAAGCAAGACACTTGGTAAGACCCTGGTCATAGGCGAGGGCACACGAGAAACAATAGAGAACAAATTCAAATTCAAATACATAGACAGCATCAAAGTCAAAGGCAAAACTGAAGAAATAAAAGTGTACACTGTCAAAGATTAAATACATACATAATGAATTTTTGGACACTAGTTGCAGATTTAGGATTACCAATAGCGGCCACGGCAGGCATGGGGGTATTCATACTGTTTATTATCAAATACATCCTTAATGGCATTGTAAGTTCTATAAAGTTCATTGAAAGTGTTATTACACAGTTGGACAACAGAGTTAAAACAATGAACAATGACATCATCAAAATCGACCAAGAAGTTTCCGAACAACTTGGTATACCAATAGACACCGACAGAGTGGCCCGTTCGGACGGCAAAACTGATGCGAGGAAAGACTAATGGACCTAGTCACAATCATAAATGATTACGGATTCCCAACAGTGGCAGTATTCTTTCTGGCCTATTTCATATACTTCCTATGGAAGTTCATCACCACAGAGATCACCCCCAAATTGGGATCAACTTCAAAGACATTAATAGCTCTCATCGACAGAGTGCGTATGCTTGACAACGACCTTATAAGGTTGAGAACAAAAGTACGTACTTTCAGAGACCAAAAGAAAAAGTAAGTAATTACAGGTCAGGAGAGTAAATGAAATTTATCATGGTAGTAATAATTTGTTTTGGTGTGGATTGTCAAGCCATCTTTGAGGAGACACCATACGACAGTTACGCCTCATGCTATGAAGTGGCCGCAAATACTTCCCAGATGATGCAACAGGTTTACCCACAGTCTTCAGGTGAGGTACACTGCTACGACGAACAGCAATTTTCAGAATTCCAAAAGATGCTAGAACAGGGTGGCAAACCCACTCTTACCAACCCAGATTCAGAGTATTCAGGCCTAGAAGTCTAGTTGACATTTACCTTTATTGTAGTATAATAACACTATGATTCATGCAATGATAGATCTGGAAACCCTTTCCACACGTCCAAACGCCACGATCCTCACAATAGGTGGGGTTAAGTTTGATCCATACTCATACGCTGAGCCAACGCAAGGAATGTATTACAGAATAGATGTTGATTCACAAACTGAGATGGGCAGAGATGTCATGGAGGAGACCGTAGAATGGTGGGGCAAACAGGCGGATGATGTAAGGGAAGAAGCACTGGGAGATCATGACAGGATTGATCTAAAGTATTTTATAAAACAGTTGAACAAGTGGTCGGTTGGCGTCGACGTTTTCTGGTGCCAAGGTCCATTGTTTGATTATGCCATCCTACAAAATTTTTATGCACAAATGAATGTGCCTGTGCCTTGGAACTACTGGCAGATCAGAGATTCGCGAACACTAGGCAGTCTAGTTCCTAGAGATAATAGTGAGAAGAGAACAGGACTGCACAATGCATTGGAAGACTGTTATTTCCAGGCGAGGACAGTTCAAAAGATATTTCACCAACTAGAAATAAAAGATCCCAGTAAATATTGATATGTACAGGCCTTTACCAGACGGAGTCACAATCAAAGAATCAAACTTGCAAGGACTAGGTCTTTTTGCCACGAAAGATTTTGATGGAGATGTTGTCCTAGGAATAACCCATATCAAGAATAAGAATTTCCCACATGGTTACATAAGGACTGCCCTGGGAGCATTCTACAATCATGATGAGACGCCTAACTGTAAGAATGTAGCAGGATTTTGGCACCAACTGCCAGTTAAATATCTAATGACAACACGAAAAATCAAAGCCGGTGAAGAACTCACTGCCAATTACAGTTTATACAATGACTTCAAACGAGACGAAAGTTAAGTGGTATTCGGTAGAGGATCTATATACCATAGAACATTACAAGATCCGACACAGCAAGAATCCAGTGACCAAATGGATACGTGTACCATGTGTGTATAAGATAAAGATTAACAACATAATAGTGGATGTAGGACGTTCAGACACCTGCAAGAAACACGGCGGTGCTGAGAAAGTTCGAAAAGCACTGGTTAACCTGTTGAATGTTCATGCACACAATCCAAGTGTTACAAAAACCAAACGTTGGGAGCAAATCAGGTTGCGACACAGGCCAAATTCTAGTAATATTAAGATAGGGATTATTAAAACAAATGCAATCAAAAAAACCTATCTACAAGAAGCCCTGGGAAAAAATTAACCACTACGGCGAGTCTACGTGGGTGGGCAACAGCACCCCTATATTTGAGAATGAACACTGCGGTGTTTTCGAAGACATGTATCCTGTGGTAAAAGGACATCTACTTTTCATCCCAAAGAAAAATGATCCAACAACCATTGCAGAAGCATACAAGCTGGCCTACTACTGTGGAGAACAATGGATCGAAGAAGGCAAAATGGACGGATTCAACATAGGACAGAACAGGGGCAAAGCGGCGGGACAGAGTATATTCTGGCCACACATACATTTTATTCCAAGAAATGAAAATGACTACAAAGGGAAAGGACACAACGGTGTAAGATTATCAGTACCCTCTGGAGATCATACTAATTACTACTAATGGGAAAACAAATCTATATATCACCGGACGGAGGAGAGACCGTATACGTGCAAAAGAAAGATGGCACCCGTGGAAGGTTAGTATCGCAAACGCAGTATGCTAAAGACATGGATACCGTAAGGGACGAGGACGACATGGTCAACGAAGAAGCAGTCAAAATGAGAAGGAAATATCCTGCACTTGGCAAGGCCTGGAAACACTACAAGACAGTGTGGCATCTAGTGTGCGGTAGTGGAAAAAATGAGTAGATTGGATATTGCGATATGTTCACTTCCATTTATTGAATATTATCTTCCACCGGCGGCACCTGCTGTATTGAAAGGCCATTTGGAGAGTAAGGGATTCACTGCAAAGTCGATAGATTTTAATATTACTGTTAAAAATAAATTTGAGAACAACAACCTACCAGACGCATCCGCATTCTTCCAAAAAAGATACGAAGGACTATTGGACAAAAATCCAAAATTGCAAAAAGAGATTGATCAATTAATTGACAGTTGGGTGGAGAAATTGCTAGAACTTGATCCAAGATTTATAGCATTGAGCGTTTTCAGTGTCGACAGCCGTGTGGCCTGTGAAGTGATAATCGAAAGGCTTTCAAAAAAGAAACACAATTCAAAAATACTTTTAGGTGGCATGGGAATACTGGAAGATGGTGCTGAAACCTGGCTAGAAACAGTACTTGACAAGATAGATTATTACATCATAGGTGAAGGAGAATTAGCACTCGAAAATCTCTTACGAGGCAACACAAAGTTCAAAGGCATAAATGGCAGAGTTGATCAAATAACTGATCTCAGCAGTCTAGGCCCTGCAACTTACGATGACTACGATCTTACTTCCTATGAAACTTTTTACAAAAGTAAAAACAACTTTAAAAAAAAGGTTGTTATGATTACAGGATCAAGAGGTTGTGTTCGTGACTGTACATTTTGTGACATCAACACCCATTGGCCAAAATTCACTTGGAGATCTAGTGAAAGTCTTATACAAGAGATCAGTAAGACATATGAGACCCATGGAATAAGGGATTTTTATTTCACCGATAGTCTAATAAATGGTAACCTAAAAGTTTATATGCAGATGGTGGAAGGCCTAGCACAATACAACTACAAAACAAATGCAAATATTACCTGGGGAGGACAATACATTGTTAGGAAAGATAAAAATTTGAGCAGAGAGTATTTCCCGTTGACCAGAGACAGCGGAGCATACAATCTTGCCCTTGGTGTAGAGAGTGGTTCAGACAAGGTACTTGCAGACATGAGAAAAGGTATAACAAGAGAAGATTTAGACATGTTCATAGAAAACTTTGACAAGCATGAAATAACTTGTATGTATTATATGCTTTTAGGATATCCAACAGAGACGGAGGAGGATTTTCAAAGGACAATCGACGTATTCTACGATCACCAGAAATATGTGGCATCTGGCACGATCAGTGGCACAACACTAAACACCACAATGGCAATACACAAAGAACAACCTTTACACACAGAAGAAGGAAAACTTTTTGTAAAGGACAAGAGCCTGGATTCCAATTGGGGTTGGACGTCGTTGGTGGTCCCGGGACTGGATTGGGAGGAGAGAGTTCGTAGAAGATTGGTTGCCCAAGACGTATGTGACATGTTAAAATGGCCTACAATTAGTTCTGACAGGGAAATGGCACAACTTAACGCAAGGCATACAGAATATTTGAAATGGAAAAGTGGAAGCAAACTGCAAAATATAGAAATGCGACCAGACCAAAGTCATTTGTCGTAAAGATACATCTAGATGGCTCTGCTGGTAGGAGGGGCTACCCGACTGCATCCATAGGTGTGAACGACAGGGAGTATGTAAGACAAACTATCGAAGGGCAATCCATATTAGAATTCCGTGTTGATTCAATTAAAAAGAGAAACTTTCTCTATATTGAAATGCTGGACAAGACATCTAAAGACACAATGGTGCAGGGACACAACGCACAAATAGTAAAGGATAAGAGGATCAAGGTAGAGAAACTTTTCATTGATGAAATAGATATGAGGAATCACATCTTCAAAGCTAGACAGAAACCAATATATCATACAGCGGATCAAGGCCCAAAAGTAGTCAAATCAGATCACATATTTTTCAGTGGAAGGTGGAAATTATATTTTGAAAATCCACCAAGATTGTTTTTTGCAAATAAAACATATTCCAAGGCCCTAGTAAGCAATCCAAAAAAACAGGAACAGGTTATTCTTTACAAGAAAAAACTTGACCAGTATTTCTTCGGAAAAAAATAGCAAATTTAAGATAATTACATATATGTCAGAAGAGCATAAAAAATTATGGTATTCACCTGTACCGTTGGCACTTGCATTTGAGCCAATCAACCTTTGTAACGCAAGATGTTTCTGTTGCCCTTACACAGAATTCGCGGATGACAAAAGTTTCATAAAACAAAGGATGTCCAAAGAACAGATAACCACATTAATAGAAGACTGGGTGGCACAACTTGACAAATACAATATAAAGCACAAAAACGCCGCAATATTGCCATGGAGATATTCAGATCCTTTGGTCAACCCTCATCTTGAAACCACGCTAGAACTGGCCAGCAAACATGAATTAAGGGTAGGACTAACAACCAATGCAATATCATTCAAAAAAAGGCAGTGCGATCTTCTACAAAAATACATACACACCCTTAACAAAATATTCGTATCAGTAATAGGTTTCTCAGAGGATGCAGTCAAAGAGCAGATGGGCATCAGCAAGAAAAACACCCTACACAGCTTGGACTTTCTAAAGGAGAACTATCCTGACATATCTAAACTACTAGATGTGCAGATCAAAGACAAAACTAACAGGATACCACATCCAAACATAGTTGCAGAATACCAAGCACGGCTAGTTGCCCCAGGTAGAGCAAGGGGACAGGCCAACTGGATCAGCAATAGGTTAGGCAAAGGGGATGACGTCTGGGTGAACAAAGTCAAATGGAAGCCCAGCGAAAAGTCCTATGTGAATGGATGTGGGTTGACACCTGGCAAAATTTTGAATCGACTTGAAGTAATGGTAAGTGGCAGGGCGGCGTTGTGTTGCGATATGTCATACGATGTGAATTTTCCAAAAGAAAAAGTAGATTATGGAAATGTTTTTGAAATAGGAGTGGAGGGTGTGTGGGCCAATCTCACAAAAGAACATCAACGTATCTATGATCAAAAATTTTCAAATGATAAAATGAATCTTATCTGTAACGACTGCAACAGGTCTGGGGTCACAAACTTTGGCTGGAATATTGGTAAAACAGTCAGTAAGCAGAGAAAGATCGGCACCAAATTCTTCCCTGATTATATAGGCCAATAAATAGGATATACAACTACTCCAGTCATGCTTTTACCATGCGTGTACGCCGCTCTAAAGCTGTTTAAAGGGGTGTTTTAAGTGTATTATGACCAAGTTTGTAAGTGTAATAGGAAACGGTGAAAGCAGGAGGGGATTTGATATTACTCCTCTAAAAAGCGTCACGACCATGGTAGGCTGTAATGCCTTGTTTAGGGATCATAACCTTGAATACGTGGTGTGTGCTGATCGTCATATGTGCCAAGAGGCCGCTAACACAGTTGGTAAAAATACTGCAATATTCACTAGGGACAGATGGTACAAGCAATTTGCATTTTGGCCAAATGTTAAGTGTGTTCCCGATTTGCCATACGAGGGAGACAAAAGGCAGGACGATCCTTTCCATTGGGGAACAGGACAGTTCGCAGGTTTGGTTGCTTTAAGTTTCAAGCCGAAGGCCATATTCCTTGTGGGCATGGACCTATATGGTCTAGGTAAAGAGAAAAAGCCTGAAAATGTTAACAACATATACAAAGGCAGTAAAGGTTACACATATATCAAACGGCCTGTAGATCCAAGCTACTGGATATACCAATTCAATAAATTATTTGAACATTCAGAATGTAGATGGATAGTGGTAAATGAAGAAGGCTGGAAAATGCCAGAAGAATGGAAAGCTAACAAGAACGTTTTTCAAGACACCTATGAAGGCCTTGCCAAGTGGGTCAACAAACAGTTGACAAAATAAAAATCACACATATAATTTTAGTATGATAAAAACAATGGTGGACAATCTAATGGTCCAAGAACAGATTCGTGGACCCCACAAAAAATGGAAACACATGGTAGCCGTGATGTGCTTGAATTTAACATATCGTAAGCATGTGAAAATAATCTTACCAAAACTTTTCAAGAGATATCCTAGCCCTAGGGCCTACCTGCGTGGCAGGCTTTCAACACAACAAAACATGCTTAAACCTTTAGGCATGTGGGAAGTAAGATCCAAGAGAATAAGGAAGATGACAGAACAGTTCCTCACATGGGACAAGAAGGATGCCAGCGACCTACACGGTATAGGCAAGTATGGCTCAGACAGTTACCAGATATTCTTTATGGACACGATACCACCTAACGTTCAGGACAAAGAATTGAAAAAACACATTGACAATCTGATAAGATAGTTTATAATAGCTGTATGTTTGAAAAATATAAAGATGGAGATCTTATCACTCTGAAATTAATGCACGGTGAGGAAGTAATCTCCACTCTGCACTCACAAACTGAGACAACAATTGAAATCAAGAGAGCATTGACACTGATGCAAGGACCTCAAGGTCTTGCGTTTGGTACTTTCTTCTCGACTGCTGATCAAGAAAAGCAAATCACAATTGCAAAGGACAAGATACAGTGCGTCTCAGTTATAAATTCAAAAATAGAAGAAGAATACAAAAGGGTCTTTAACAAAGTGGTTGTGCCGGAGAAACCAAAGATTATAGTATAATGGCACATTTTAAAAAACACAGTAAAAGTGTTACCGCGTTGATTGATGTGACCGAGGCCATGCTTAATGCCATGGAAAAGCACGGAGCAAATCCAGAGGAATTGTCAAAAAGACCTGAGTTCACCATTCTTATACACTTTCTTAAGAGTATCATAGATGGTGAGTTAAATATACCAAACGAACTTACTGACACGATAAGAAACAAATCAGAAGAATTAGGATTCGACCTTGAGGACATAAAAAAAAGGTTGCACTAATGAGAGGACTTCAAGACTTTCATCCCTCTATAAACACTCTGCAAGTCATCAAAGGAGAAAAAAGATGACTTACTACTCAACTAAAACATACGGACACAACATAGGCCTGGCCTGTGTGTTCAGACAACCCAATGCAGATCATTCACACTGCCATCTACTGCATGGATACAGCCTAGCATTCAGATTCACATTCGGTTGCAGTGATTTGGACAACAAGAACTGGGCAGTGGACTTTGGTGGACTTAAACCATTGAAGGCATGGCTTGAAGACAAGTTTGATCACAAACTGGCTTTGGATAAAAACGATCCACAGTTAGACAGGTTGAAGGAACTACAAGAACATGATCTCGCCGAAGTTAGAATATTCGATGGTGTTGGTGCCGAGATGTTTGCCAAACATGCATTTGACTTTGCGGATGATCTAATACGTAAACACACTGATGGAAGATGTTTTGTGGAAAGTGTAGAGTGCATGGAACACGGAGCCAACAGTGCAATCTATTCTAGAAAATAAGATAATAATCGACTACGATGACAAAAAAGTCAAGATTGATGTCTATGACACACCCCTTGGCGAAAGATTCATAGAAGCACTTGAAGATAATCTTGTAAAAAAAAGAATACTAGAAAAGAACTTCTGCTTCTTGGGTTGGGCCAGTTCTGACAGAAATCTATCTTTCTTGTGTCGCGAACTGAACAAGAGCATAGAACAAATAAATTCATTTTCATTCAATCCACCATATGAAAGGATTGATCCTTTCGTTGCAGATGATTTTCAGTACTCGTCTAACCTACCATTAGGACCTGGCAAGCCGGGATTGAATCTTAAACACGCCTCGTGTAATCTACTGCACAGATATTTTGAGGAATTGCAAGGCACGTCATGGAAGTTATCCCAATTCTACAAGCAGGCAGACCATGCAACAAAATATGCGATAAGACAGCTTAATAATCTTTGCCACGAGATAGAAAGTTGGGTGCTGTCATACAGGAAAAGCGTAATAGAGCCCGAATGGATACGTCCTTCACAGATAACAACGTTCCTGAATGCACCTAGACATAAATTACACGAAGAAGATTTCGAATTGTTTAAACAGAATAGATACAAAAGAGAATTGGGGGGAGTCTATCTACACTGGTCGCAGGTGGGGAAAACACTATTCGAAGTATACAGGGATGAACACGCACCTGTAATGACTGACGCATTATGTTCAGAAATTAATCATCAGAAGTACTATTCTGGTGAGTTCGATATAGAATGGGGTCAATCTGTACACGAAGGCAATGCAGAATGGCACAAAAAAGAAATGCAAGGTTTTAAGAAATGGCTTCAGGAAAATAATTACGACTGGGAAGATCCTAAACTATCTTTAGGTTATATAAAACTAGGACAAGTCGATTTACAATCATCTTTCGGAGATACATCTTTTCAAAAAATCTATGAGTCACTGAAAGATAATTTAAATATAAGCAAAATACAGGTCAAAGGAAATGATAACATTACAAGTGATTTCCCATACACTCTGGACAGTAAAGATTGGAAACAAATACAGATAGAAGGATTACGAAAAGGTTATGAATCACGTAGTGTGCGTTAAATGGGGAAACAAGTATGTCTCACAGTACGCAAATATATTGTACAACATGGTCAAGAGGCACACCACGGTTCCTTTCGAGTTTCATTGTATAACCGATAATGCCACAGGATTGGACACAAACATTAAGGCCATAATGTTTCCGAATCACCCCTGGATCAGAACTTGGTGGAGCAAGTTATGGATGTTCAGTCCAGAAATGCCATTAAAGGGCAACATACTTTTCTTCGATCTCGATGTTATTATACACAAGAACATAGACAGCCTGTTCATACACAACCCAGGCAAGTTCATGATTATCAGGGATTTCAATAGATGCAGAGTGCCGGATTGGAAGCAGTCAAACTCTAGCTGTATGCGTTGGGAGGCAGGGACAATGAATCACCTTTATACCGACTTTGTGAGCAATTATCAGAGAATCATGAAACATAACTGGGGCGACCAGGACTGGATAATGAAAGCAGGCAGTGAACAAATTACACACTGGCCTGATGAATGGATACGTTCATACAAGTGGGAGATGGTGGGATTCAAAGACACGAAGTTAAGAGACAAATCAGGAAAATGGTACTTCAGGAAAGAACCAACAGTAACAAAAGACAACAAAGTAGCAGTGTTCCACGGACAACCAAACCCAATGGAATGTGCTGATCAGTTTGTTGTCGACAACTGGAAATGAAAATAGGAATAACAGGAACGACCGCGGGTATAGGCCAAGCAGTATGTCAACTACCTTATGAATTTGTAAAATTTGACAGGACCGACGGTGACATACATGATAGTGAAGCGGTCTATGAAAAATTTAAGGACTGTGATGTTTTTATCAATAATGCTTGGGACAATGATTGTCAAACAAAACTGCTCAAATTCTTTTTTAACAAGTGGAAAGATCAAGCAAAAAAGATTGTGTCTATAGGAAGCACAGTTGCAACATATAATCCAACAGGATCCGGATACAGTGATTACGTTGACCTTAAAAGAGAATTGAGGAAAGCACACTGTGATATAGTAAATTTAAAAACAACCAATTGTAAATCATATCTTGTTAATCCTGGAGTCACAGATACAAACCTAACTGCTGAGCAAAATAGGAAAAAAATGACTGTGCAAGATGTTGTTGACATGATTAGATTTGTATTAGATCACAAATTATACATACCGGAGATATATTTCTATGTTGAATAGATATGGTTGGCAGTTGTATCACTGGCACATAGAACCCAGTTCTAAGTGTAGCTTAAGGTGTCCTAGATGTCCTAGGCAAGAACATCCTGACATAAGCTGGATGCAGAAAGAGATAACGCTTGAGGAATTCAAAAGAGTATTCACTCACGATATGCTGGACCAGACACAACGTTTCACAATGTGTGGTGATGTGGGTGATCCCATATATGCCAAGGATTATATTGCCATAATCGAGTACATAAAAGCATACAATCCCGCAATACAGATATTCACGATTACTAATGGGAGTTACAAAACAGCAAAGTGGTGGAAAAGATTTGCCGCAGTGTCCAACAAACATGATTCAATAAACTTTAGTGTGGACGGGTATGACCAGGATTCAAATGACCTATACAGGGTCAACAGTCATTGGGA
>MDTB01105264.1_pt1 | contig 14170 bp, 13 predicted proteins | sample 811161 | NCBI WGS metagenome assembly MDTB01 (sample SAMN05326650, study PRJNA326480) | marine metagenome | isolation source: seawater | place: Mediterranean Sea | collected 2009
GATCAATAAATGTTTAAAAATCTATATTTTCTAAATCAAATGTTGCTTCCTGTTTATTTCCATTACTTAAACTATAATCACCTACTCTCTTTTCAAAGAAATTTGTCTTTCCCTCTAGACTAATCATCTCCATAAAATCAAAAGGATTACTAGATTCGTATAGCTTGGGAAATCCTAACTGAATCAAAAGTCTATCCGCTACAAACTCAATGTATTGTGACATAAGCTTTGAGTTCATTCCAATCAACTTACATGGTAAAGCCTCACAAATGAACTCTTTTTCAATATCTACAGCTTCTTTAATTAATGTATGAACTTTTTTCTTTTTGCATTTTTTATTAAGTTTCGAGTATAAAAGAATAGCAAAGTCTGTATGCATACCTTCATCGCGACTAATTAGTTCATTTGAAAAAGTTAAACCAGGCATTAATCCTCGCTTTTTAAGCCAAAAAATGGAACAAAAGGATCCTGAGAAAAAGATTCCTTCAACACAGGCAAAGGCTATGAGTCTCGTGGCAAAATTTGATCGCTTATCTTGAATCCATTTTGTAGCCCAATCGGCTTTCTTTTTAATACAAGGAAAATTATCAATAGCCTTAAATAGTTTCATTTTTTCCGATTCTTCTTTTACATATGTGTCAATTAGTAAACTATATGTTTCAGAATGGATGTTTTCCATCATTAATTGAAAACCATAGGCGGCTCTCGCTTCTGGTAACTGAACTTCAGATAAAAAGCGCATTCCTAGGTTTTCTAATACAATTCCATCACTTGCGGCAAAAAATGCCAAAACCATTTTTATAAAATGTTTTTCTTTCTCTTCTAACGTTTTCCAGTGTCTTTCATCATCGGAAAAATCAATTTCTTCGGCTCGCCAGAAGCAATCCATCTGTTTTTTGTATGACTTCCAAATATCTGTGTCGGTTAATGGGAACATGACGTAACGGTCGGGGTTTTCGGTCAGTAAGGGCTCGTTTGCGTTTTTTGACATTTTAGACATCCTAAATAATAATGAGTTAGATTTAAATATTTTAAAATATTATTATAATATAAATGAGATTTTCAGAAAGGGAGCATATGTTAGACCAGATACAGTCAGAAATCAAAAATTCTGAATCAAAAATAAGCAATTTAATAAAAAAGAACGAAATGAAGAAGAATGGTTTTTTAAGCAAAGTTAATAAAAATCTAATAGATTATCAAAAAAGTATATTTGAGCAAAAAATAAAACAATTGGAGTATATTAATAATATTTACGAATATTTAGAAGAAAATATGAATACAAAAAATAAGAAAAAGCTAATTTTTCAGCAAGAAAAATTGGATAAGTTGCGTACAAAATTAAAAAAGGAAATAGAAAAATATTTAGATAATATATAATGGGAACTAGCAACGGATGTATGTGCACTGGCGGATATAGATACAACTCTAAATCCAAAAAGAGAAAGAGTAGACGTAGAAAATCATTAGCAAAAGGCGTTACAAAGAAGCGTAGATCTAAAAAAAGAAGATCTAGAACACGTAAAAATAAAAGAAAATCTAGAAGACGTCGTTAAACATTAGATCCATTTACCATAAACAGATCTATTCATTATGTTTCTAGGATTTTTATAATAATTCATTTTATTATTATAATAATTCTTATACTTTCGTTGAAAGATTTTCAACCACATAGTTTTAATAACGCATAAACAAGTATCATCTATTTCATATATTTTGATAATTTGTGGCTTCTTTATAAAATCTATCATATTTATTAATCTAAATGAAGTATTAAAATACTGTGTATAACTATTTACTAACATATCAATAATATCATAAAAATTTGTCAAATTATCTTGAAAGTTTTCAACAAGAAAATCATCGTTTTCTATCATTTCAATTGTAAACCAATGCTTGTTAAGCTCTGTTTCCCTACCATCCCATAAAAAGTTAGAATTATACGGTAAACAAAATCCCAATCCGGTCATAATATATATTTATTTATTTACTGATAATTACAATCAATTTTAAACTTTTTAATAGAAATCAATTTTTTCTATTTAAATAGTATAATGAAAGTTGGCAAATTATTAAATAACAAAAATGTCCTTTATTTAGTTGTTGCTTTAGCAATATTGTGCTCCTTAGGTTATCTTTGTGTTTCATCTTATGAATGTTTGGCAGTTTTCGCCGTTGCCTATTTTATTTGCTGTAATTACATCAAAAACAAAGTTGTTTGTGTGTTAGTCGCATTATTTGTATCTAATTTCTTATTTGGCTGCTCAATGAGTTTGAGAGGTTCTTTTGTAGAAGGATATGCTAATGGTGCATTAAGTCCTGTTGCAAATCCTAGAATTGCGGGTAAAATTGCTGAAGTAGCCGGTGAAGTTGCAGGTGAACAAGCAGCAGAAGCATCTGCCAATCAGGGTGCTAGCAGAGCTACACAGGAACAAGAAAAGGAAAAAGCAAAAGAAGAAGTTGAGAGAGCAGTCACCGAAGAGTTTAGAAACTTGTAAATTTATTCAAATAATAAAAAAAAATATTTTTTTATTATATAAAAATGATCAAAAATGTGGAAAAATTATCGAAAAATTTCTATGTAAAAAGTGCCCTAGTTTTAGTAGCAGTATTAAATATTTTAGCATATTTAAATGAAAAATCAATATTATGCCTAGGTGTGTTTTTGTTAACGCTTTGTTTAGTAAACGTATACAGTGAAAACTTAAGTTACGGTATATTGATTTCATTATTTGTATCAAATATTGTTTTTGGTGGATGCAGAATTAAAAAAGAATTATTTTAATTTATTTTATATATAATTTATATAAAATGAAACTTATGTTAAAAAAATTACTTCAAAATAAATACTTCTTATACGGTGTTTCAATCGTAGCGTTAGGTAATGTTTTAGGATATTTAGCACAAGAGCATTATAATAGTCTTACTTTCTTTTTAGCAACTGGTTTATTAGCCTCTTATTTTAGTAAAAATATGGCCGTTGTTTTGTTGGTTGCCATTTTAGCAACAGCATTATTTACAAGCCAGAAATTTATTGAGGGTTTCAAAGGTAAAGAAGGTCACGATGGTACTGTTAAGGTTGAGCACGAAGGTGATGATGGTACCAACCATGAACACGAAATTGCAGTTAAAGAAAACCCAGAAGAAAAACCAGAAGATAAAGCAGAAGAAGAAAAGCCATCCGCCGAAGAAGAAGCTGCTAATAAAGCTGAAAATTCGGAAGAAGTAGCCACCGAAGCTGCTGTTAAAGAAATGGAAATTGCACAAGAAAGTTATCGCAATTCAATGAATGCTACTTCTAAGTGTTTTGTTAGAGGAGCCGATGGTGCTTGGCAGGAAAATGGAAGTTTGAATCAGAATCAGTGCTCTGGTCCCGGAAAATGTTGGAATACAGTTGCTTCTAATTGCCCCCAGAATTTCTCTAATATGAAGAAGAAAAATAATGTTGGTGTTTCTTCTAGAGAAGCACGCGTTGATGGTGTAGATGAATCTGTCGGTGATCGCATTGACTATACTGAAACAATGAACCAAGCATATGGAAATCTCCAACAAATGCTCGGTGCTGATGGTATGAAAGGTTTGGCTGCCGAAACCAAAAAACTAGTCGCACAGCAAAAAGAATTGGTTGATTCTTTAGGACAAATGGCACCTGTATTAAACAGTGCAAAATCAACATTAGACAGTTTGAATTTACCTGATATGAAAGGAATTACAAATGTTCTTTCAACTTTAAAGGGAGGAAAATAAATGTATATAATATATAAATGCCAAGAAAGTGTCCCCCCGGAACTATATGTATTGAAAATATAACACTTATATTTTTAATAGGCGTTGTTATTTTTGGTGTATTTTTATATAATAGAATACAGTCAAATAAAATCATTGTTATGCAACAACCACAACCAAGTAACATACAACAGCAAAATAATAAAAGTTCGTTTCCCGAAAGTGTGTTTTTGGATCCACATGTAATGCCTGTGAGAGATAGAAGAGCATATACAAAAGATATGACCGATCCTAGAGGTATTCCTATTAATGTTAGAACACAAGGCGTTGATGCCGCATTTCGACAAGTTGGTATATTAACTAGAAATGGTAATGGTGAAACTATTCTTCCATTAATGGGTAGACCGTTACAAACAAATAGAGATAAGCATCAGTTTTATACTATGAATGATAAAAATAATATGATTAAACTTCCAGTCAGCAAAAACGGTAAAAGTTGCACAGGAGAATATGGTTGCGATGATTTATATAATGGTGACACTGTTTATGTAGAGGGATATAAAGATTCATTCAAAGTAACTGTATATGAAAACAATGCACTTAGATATATACCTTTTGTGTAATTTATATAAAAAAATAATATTTTTATATATAAATGGCTGCTGTTCCTGTTGTAGAAAATGTTGAGAAAAAGACTGAGGAAAAGACTGAGGAAAACATTGAAAAAAACGTAGAGGAAAAGGTTGAAGAAAAACTCGAAGAAAAAGCTGTAAAAAAATCAACAATACAAATATTGGAAGAAGAATTAGAGCAATTGAAAAAAAAAATGGAAATTTTTAAACAAATGAAAAAAGGAGATAAAATTATGAAAACAACCGATAGCTCAAATAACGTAATTTATTATACTATTGGAAATGATGATTGGCAAAGAACTAAAAGATGGTGGTACAGTGAAGATAGAAATAAAACTATTACATATTTGGATGAGGAATTTAAATCTTTTGCCAAATATTTAGATAAGGTTCTTTTCAATATGAAGCAATATAATTTATTAAAATATTTTAGTTTGGCTTTAGATGTTTCTAGGTTTATTAATGATATTTTGCCTGGATTATATAGTTTAAAAGAAACTTATGAGGATTTTGAGGAAATGAAACTTAAAGTTGATAGTATTATTACAACATTAATTGATTACAAGGATCAAGTAGAATTATATAAGAATGAAAATAAAAATAGAAGACATGTTACTAGTAATATGATAATTAGAAGAAATAATAGCAAATAAATATTAGCAAATAAAGGATAAAACAAAATTTTTATATTTTTAATTTTGTTTTATTTAGCATTTTTCAAACATTATATTTTTAAAATTCCTTTTTCTTGATTTTCTTTTCTTTTTAGTTTTGTTTTTTCTTTTGTTTTTTTTGTTTCCACCATAACTATTTTTTTGCCCACTTCCCGATCCAGAAGGAAACTCAAAAGCTAAACAACCTTCTATTCTAGGTATTGTAAAATGATGCCCTGTATATCCTTTTTTAGCAGCGCGTCTGGGCTTTTTTCTACCACTAAGAAGAGCTCTAGTATCTCCTTTTACTACACGCCAATCTAGTGGGGTACCAATGATTTGTGTCGTTCCACTTATAAAATCTACAATATCACTTATAGTAACACTTCTCAATATATTCCTATCAAATTTACCCCCTTGAAAATATTTACTAAAAATTTTACTTTTTATTCGGTCATTTAACAATACTCTTACCATTTCATTTAATATTTGAAAAAAGGTAATTTTCACTACTCCATTTTGCCCTGTAATTGCCAAATCACCAAATGTTACATTAATACGTGAACCATACTCATTGTTTTGTAAAACTAATAAAGGAACTATATCATCGGCGTGTGTGTCCATTGTTATTTTAACATAGGCATTAAATCTTAAAATCAATGCTGTGGCAAAAAACAAAATAGTTCTAATGGTATCCATAATATAATAAGCGTGATCGGCGTCTCTTTTACTATTTATATAAGCTAATATAAAATCTAAAATCCATCCTCCAGCATCTTTAAATTTATTTAAAGAATTTTCACCTACTTTTGCTTCTTCTCTTAAACGTTTAAGTCCATCAATCCAACCATTAAATTCTTGTAATCCTATTACTGATTGCGGCTGACGAGGGGGAACAATATTTTTTAAAGCTAAAATTAAATTGTCAGTATCTCTAGTTAATTCTGCACCAACACTATCGCCACCTAAATTTCCTGTTTCATAATCATAAATTCCCAATGGTGCCATTAATACATCATTATTTCTACTAGTGGGAGTTTCTGACCAAAATGATAATCTAGCACCGCTTTGTTGTAAATAAATAATAAATCTATTTTTTATTTGTTGCATCCTGTCACTTGCAGTTTTATTTCTACAAGAAGTTCCAGACACTTTTAATTTTTCACCATTTAACCATTTTTTAAGCTCAATTAATACACTTCTTACTTTTGTATCCATACTAGAAGTAAGTTGTGCCACACATCCCATATTTCCTGGTAATTCTTGTCTTGAAAACCAATCACCATCATCGTCAGATCTCAACAGGTACCCTTCCTCAGCAATAGATGTATATGCATCCCAAAAAGGTTGGTAAGCAATACGTGGTTCATCTGCTTTTGCGTTAGAATCGTACATAGATGTCTTAGATCTCATTTGTAAATGAATTATATATGCAATTATGTTTAAATGTCTAGGATTTACTCCACCTTCAACAACTGGCTCCTCCACCACTTCTTGTTTGGGAGAAGCATATACACCATTAACTACACTTTTCCTTCTTTCTTTTCTTTTACTACTACCAGAACTACCAGAACCACTAGAATCACTAGTTTGTCTTTTTAGTTCTTCGTTTTCCCGTTCTAATGATTGGTTTCGTGCTTCTAGTTGGGCTAAATATTCCAATAATTTATCGTATTGTTCTCGAAGAGATGCTAATTCAGCATGACAACGCTCTAATTCAGAATGACAGCGGGCTAATTCAGCCTGACAAGCTTCATATTGCTGTTGAATAATTGCATTTTCTCTTTGTAATTCTAGTAGTTGTCTTTGTAACGCTTCTAGTTCTCTGTTACTTTTTTCCAATCTTAATTTTATTTTAGGAATTGTACTTCCAAAATGGTCTTCTAATGACCCATTGCTCTCTATAAAACGAATTAAAGAATTTATGTCATATTCTCCATTATCGTATTTTGCAAGTGCTTCGTTTATACTTGTTATTTCTCCTGCAATATTTGAATCAGATCTACTTGATTCAAAAGCCGAACTCATTGCTCTCAAAATAGCGATCATTTTATTTAATAATATATCGCGTTGTCTTTGTATAATTCCTCTTTCTTCACCCAATTCAGCCATTTGTCTTTCTAATTCTCTTGAACGAGTTTTTGAGTTTACATTTTCTAGACCAATACTATGAATTCTCATATTAAGTTGTTCAATAATAGTGTTAAGTCTTTGATTTTCTAATCTGTGTTCTTCATTTTCTTTTGTTAACTTTTCTAGTTGTAGTGTCAATTCATATCTACTTCTTTCTGCCTCTAAGTTTTCTTGTCTTTTTCTTTTTAGTTCCTCTTGACATTCTCTTAGTTTTGTTTCTAAAACATATTTTTCTCTATTTAATCTTTCTATTGTTTCTGTGCGTCCCTTAGAACTTTCTTTAAGTTCTTTAAGTGTTCTAAGTTCTTCTTCGGCTGTCGCAATTTGGTTGCTCAAATCTCCAATACGATCGGTATGTCTACCTTTATTTTCTTCCATTTCATCATGAAATTTCTTTTGCATATGGGCAAGCCTCATTTCAAACTCACTAGTTTTTTCCCTTATTTCTATACGTAATACTCTAATTTGATTTTCCAATTGTATTATTTGTTCACTTTTTTCATCATTTTCTCTTTGTAATGCATCATTATTATTTGTCATTTCTCCTAATTGTCTTCTTAATTCATCATTTTCCTTACTTAATTCACTATTTTCACGATTTTTTTCTTCTAATTGTCTTCTTAATTCGTCAATAGTAGTTTCATATCTTCTTCTATTATCTTCTAATTGTTGACGTAATGATTCTAATTCTCTTTGCAATGCACGGTTAGCATCACTTCCATCGCTTAAATTTTTTGTTGCATCTGCTGCGCTTTTTTCTGCCGCACCTGCTCTGTCGTTTGCATCAGCTGCCCTTCTTTCTGCATCTGCTGCGTTTCTTTCTACTGCCTCTGCCCTTTCAGTAGCATCTGCTGCGTTTTTTTCTGCTGCTTCTGCCCTTCTATTAGCATTTCTTATTTGTATCACTAGTGCTGATATTCTCTCTTGAATAATTTTTATCTCACCTTTTAATCGAATCTTTTCATCATCTTTTCCTTTATTCTCACCTTCAAGTTTATTTAGCTCTATCGTTAATCTTCTCAGCTCTCCTCTTAATCCATCCAGCTCGCCTCTTAATCTTTCTACTTCACGATTAGCATCATCTCGCTCAGCAATAGCAGCATCTCGTTCTTCAGTTAATCTCGCTATATTTTCTCTTAATGTGGCAAGTACGCCATTTAATCTATCCAGCTCTTCACCACAAGCTCGTCTTTCAGCTAATAATGTTCTCCTCGTATCATCATTTTTAGTATTAGCGTTGTCTCTCTCATCTCCTATACGTCTTATTTTTATATTAAGTTCTTCTATACTTTTATTTCTTATTTCTATTTCGCGTGTTAACTCTCCAATTTCATCATCTTTTGCCTCTCCTTTACCACGTTCTTCTTCTTGTAACCTATCCAATCTATCTAGTAGTTCACCTTTTTCTTGTTGTAAAACAATAATTTGTTCATTTAATTCTACCACTCTTAATTCTGTTCTTCTTTGTATTTCTCCAAACCGCTCATTCATTGCTCTTAATTGTTCATTTAATCTACTAATCTCTCCCCTCAAATCCTCGTTTTCTATATCTTTTTGTTCAATCTTAATGTTCAAATTATAATTAATTGTAGACAATTCATTAAAACGTTGTATTAAAACTTCTATTTGTTCTAATAGACTAGTTCTTTCTCTCATTATTTCTTCTATTTTAACTTTAACATCTTTTGAAATATCAATATCTAATATATCGGCTAATTCTCCAGCTAATGCATTTGATCCAGCAGTAATAGATGATGAGGATGATGATGGTGGGCGACCTCGATCTGTTACATCCTTTACAATTTTTTCTAACTCTTTATCTAGACCATCTAATGCTTCATGTTTTTGTCGCATTTCTTTTTCAAGACTATCATAAGAACTCTGATATTTTTCAATATAACTATTTAAATGCCTGAATAATTGAATAAACTGAGCAATTTGAGTGGGATCACTTTGTTCTTGTGCTGCTCTAATTATTGCCCTAGCAATAATTTTAACATTTATTGTACTATCAACAACATCAGATAATTCTTCTGGATCTCCATCTACACTTAAAAGTAAACTACTTTTACCTTCCCAATTAGAATCCTGTTGTAAAATATGAGATAAAATATTTAATTTTATTTCTAATAAAATGGTATCAATATCTTCTTGACTTTCTACATATTTTGTATACCATTCAGTTCTACCTATTTTTTCAAATACTTCGCGAAACTGTGATTTAACTTTGTTTTTAAAACCTTCTATTTCTTTTTTTAACCTTTCTATTTCTTCTTCTAGTTCTTGTCTTATTTTTCTTTTTTCTTCCTCACAATCTTCTTTCATTTTTTTTATTTTTTCTTCGTATTCTTTTTTTGCGTCTTCTTTTTCCTTTTTTAAATTTTCTATTTCGGCATTTAATTCATCAACAATTGAGTTACCATGTTTTGCAATTTGAGAAGAAGAAGAACCGGCGGCAATATCTTTTGTATATCCTCTTTCCTGACATTTTTTATCTATTTCCTTATCCATTTGATTTATTAAATCTCTATAATACTTATAAAGTTCAACAACATCATCAGAAGTTTTGTACTTTTCTTTATACGATTTATCATCTGATTTATCTTCAAACCCATCCCTAGGTGGTTCCGCACCATTTAATGATGGGTCATAAATATGTTTTGCCCACCCCAAAGCTCTTTTATAAGTAGGTTCACCTGTTGGTAAATAATACTTTAATGTTTCAGCTTTATTTCCAAGATCATTACCTCTTTTACCTATTCTTATTCTTAAATGCTCATCGGGTATTTCATCAATTACTAAAGGTTCATTTTTCTGTTCAACTGACATAATATATATAGTATAATAATATTTAATTATACTATAAAACTAATTAATCTATCTCTTCTTCCACCGACACGGCTGGAACAAGACTATCAGAAATTGTTGTTACATTTGGATAATGACGTCTTCCTTCCACCACTTCTTCACTAGTATCATAGTTAAAATACCAGTATTTTTTATAAAAATTTAAATCCTTAGTTTCTGTTGTTATATATTCCCCCATAAGACCTTCATATTTTGATATTTGGGTATTATCGAAACTAACATCGCCAGATTTCCATAATTCTTTATGTAATTCATTATAATTTGTTTCAAAATCACCACCACCTTTTTCTTTTAACTTAACAATTTCAGCGAAAAAAACTTCTTCTCCTAATTTTTCTCTCATTTCAAATAGTTTTCTCATTTTATCTTTTTGAGTTGATTCTTTGCCTTTCTCCTCACCAGCACTTTTATCTTTGCTACCTGTATCTTTACCTTCATTATCTTTTAAAAATTTATTTATGGCTATTTCTAATTTTCCTCCACTAGCTTCGAGATATTTTTTGGCTGTTTTTCTATCAGATGCGGTAAAATTTATAAATTGATCGATTTTTTCTGATTCTTCATCCTCATCGCCTTCGCCTTCCTCCTCAGATTCGCTGTCACTACTTTCACTAGAGTCATCACTATCTGAATCATCTATAGTTTTACTACCAGATGCACTGCTTCTTTTTTTCTTATCAGGATTTAATGCTTCGTTTCTATCTTTATCATAGTTATTACTATCATTATTAATAGATGTTGATGTCACAACATCAAATTTTGTATGATAATCTATATATGGTCTATGTAATCCTTTTTTACTTAACATATTTGGATTAATATTTTCCCCTTTTTTATTTTCTTCTTTTTTACCTTTTTTTGAATCATCGTTTTGTTCTCCTGGTTCTTCATCATCACTAACTTCTTCAGGTGGAGCATCATCAACATCATCATCATCATCATCAATCGTTTTTGTACTACGTATTTTTAAAGCAGCTTCTAGTTGTGCAACTCTTTTTTCTAATTTTTCTACATTTGCATTGCTTTTTATTGTAGTAGAATTTGGATTTCTACCTGTACATTTTTTTCTCATTATGCCTGTTTTTGTTGTACATTTAAGTTTATCATTTTTCATAAATTTATAACATACATTACATTGCCAAAATCCTGGTTTTGGTCTTACTCCGGGACATTTATCAGTATTACAACTATTTTGACTAATTTCAGTAAAATCATTACAAATTGGACATTGCCAATTTGTGTTCGAATCTTCAGATCCTCCATTATTGTCTAGTGGTGGTGCCGATGGTGTTGGTGTTGGTGTTGATGTTGGTGTTGGTGGTGACAATGATGATGACCGTGGTGTGGGTGTTTTACTACCTTCATCATCCTTCGCTGTTTCTTTTGAATCACCTATTTGTGGAGTAACTGGTCGTTGTGGTCTTACTACTGGGTTATTTCGCCGGTGCCTCCCAGGCGCCGGCGGTTCTTTTTCATCACCCGAAGAAGGTGGATCTTCTTCTAGTGCTGTTGGTGGTAGTGGATCGGCACCACCTTTAGTTTTATATTCGTTTCTTATTCTTTTGAGTATTTTCTTTCTTATACGATTATATGCTTTATTCATACTTACTATTTTTTTTCTTAGTTTCATAGTAGTATTTTTGATATGCTTCTTTTTTTTATTTTTCCTATACGTTGTTCTAAACTTCCTTCTTTTTTTTCTTTTTTTTAACCGGCGATTAGACATGTTTTTTGAAGCCTTTATTTTTTTTAATTTTTTTGGTGTTCTATTTTTTAAAGATGACATTTATTATATATACAATAGAAGTAAAATTATTTTTTTTTAATTTATATATATATAATAAATGAGTAAATATAAGGTTGTTATGAATTGTACTGAGTGGGAAACTGCAGAAGATCAAAGAAGAAAAACTCAAAGTGCTAGTAATAATAATGTTGAAAATAAAAAACTTATAGAAGCACTTTTAATAGCAGCCGGTGTATTAGCCGGAACAGCAATAATTGGTGTTGCTATTATTTATTCTTTTAAAAGATCTAAAAAGAATTAAACTCTTTCAGCATCGTAGCTTGGTTCTGTAACAGGAATAAATGGAGAATCAATAATGGGTTCTTCGTTAACTAAAGGAACCATATTGTGAATCATTTCCTCTTCTAATGTTTTAGGAAAATGATTATTTAACGTTTTTTCAAAAAATTCATCCTTTTTCTTTTGGGTTGGTACAAACTGTCTAGTATCAACAGGCATAATAGTATTTGATCTAGTTAGTAACATATAAGCTGCGACAAGAGCTAAAGATCCTACTAAAGAACCCTGTGAGTAAAGTGAGACAACCAAGCCAAAAAGTGCGATTTTTCCAAAAATAGTATTCAACATTTGAGATACAAAACTAGGAGGATGAATATCAAACATTATAAATAAAAGCAAAAGACCGACTAAAATATTTTTAGAGGAAACATTAAATTTCATGTATATATTTTCAAAACATTTTATTTAAAAATTGAAAAAAATGCATCTAAAAATTAAGTAACATAAATTATAAATGCCAAAAAAGTGTCAAAAATATTTAGGTCCTAAAGGTTATTCAATAAGAAAAGACTGTTTAAATATAGATGAACAATTAGAACTACGTGAAAAGCTAACAGTAAAACCTTTTGTCCCTAAAAATTCTATTCAAAAACCATCATCTTTTCCCATTTACAGAGAATCAAAACATAAGTTTTACGTACCAAGACATTATGGTTTTGAACATTATGGAAAAACAAAAAATGTAACAATTAGTGATGGTGAGGATATAGATTTGAAATTTAAAGGTCAATTAAGACCCTACCAAAAACCAATTGTGGAAACATATTTGAAAAAAGCTGACGAAATAGGAGGTGGTTTATTGGAGGTCGCCGTAGGATTTGGTAAGTGTTTGGCAAAAGGCACACCAATTATGCTCTCAAATGGTACAATTAAAAAAGTAGAAAATATAAAAGTAGGTGATACATTAATGGGGGATGATTCAAAACAAAGAACGGTATTAAGTTTGGCAAGAGGAAGAGAAATGATGTATGAAATCAAACCTACAAAAGGTGAAAGTTATACAGTGAATGAATCACATATTTTATCATTAAGATGTAGTTTTACAAAGGGTAAGTATAAAAAGAATGAAATAGTGGATATATGTGTAAAAGATTATTTGAAATTGCCAAAATATATAAAAAAGAATATGTTAAAGGGTTATAGAGTACCTGTTGATTTTCCGGAACAAAAAGTATATTTAGATCCATATATTTTGGGATGTTGGTTGGGAGATGGAACTTCGAGATTACCTCAAATAACCTCAATAGATGAACCTATTATTAATAGTTTTAAAACATACAGTGAATCATTGGGTTTATTTGTTAGACAAGGAGAAGGTAGAGATAAAATAACTTATACAGCTAGTTATGGAAAAAAAAATCGAAAGGGTATCTCTGGATCAAAAGGTAAGAATCCATTTTTAAATTTACTGAGACAATATAATTTATTAAATAATAAACATATTCCAATGGAATATAAATGTAATTCAACAATTGTAAGGTTAAGTGTTTTGGCAGGTATAATTGATACTGATGGTTCATTAATATATAATGGTTGTTATGATATTATACAAAAAAATGAAACATTATTAGATGATATTATTTATTTGGCTCGTTCATTAGGATTTGCGGCTTATAAAACAGAATGTAAAAAAAGTTGTATGTACAAAGGAGAAAAAATAACTGGTACTTATTATAGAACAACAATTCATGGAGAAGGGTTAGAGAAAATACCAGTAAAATTGGAAAGAAAGAAAAGTAGAAAAAGAACTCAAAAAAAAAATGTATTAAATGTAGGTATTAGTGTAATAAAAAAAGAAGTCGATGATTATTATGGATTTGAAATAGATGGTAATAGAAGATTTTTACTAGGAGATTTTACTGTAACACATAACACAATTATGGGATTAAATATAATTGCTCGAACCAAAAAAAAGGCACTGGTGGTTGTACATAAGGAATTTTTGCTGCGACAATGGACAGAACGTATAGAAGAATTTTTGCCCGGTGCGCGTGTTGGTAAAATCCAAGGAGAAGTAATAGATATACAGGATAAAGACATTGTAATAGGAATGTTACAGTCACTAAGTATGA
>MDTB01147761.1_pt1 | contig 14169 bp, 16 predicted proteins | sample 811161 | NCBI WGS metagenome assembly MDTB01 (sample SAMN05326650, study PRJNA326480) | marine metagenome | isolation source: seawater | place: Mediterranean Sea | collected 2009
AACACATTATTAGCAGCAAAAGAAAGTTTAGATCAGTATGATTCTGTTGTTTCGTGTGATGTAATTCAAGAGCGGCTTTGGGAAAGAAAGGGTAGCACCATGATTGCTGTAAATCACGACCCGAATATATTGTTACCAACCCAGAATTTACAAAAGCTTTATAGAGAAAACTCTCTTTTCTATATTTTTGACGCAAAGAAATTTTTATCAACAGGACGCCGCGTAGGGGACAACCCATATTTTTATGAAATATCGTTCCCAGAATCGCTAGACATTGACTATGAATCTGACTGGAATACTTGCATGCACGTGTACAAAGCAGGACTAGATGGCTATAATAAATGAGTACAGATAATGTATTATAAGGAATTAGAATGAAAAATGAAACAACATGGGTCTTAGGGCCTTGCTCCATAGAGAATAGAGAAACATACTTTCAAGTTTCAGACGAGCTTTCACGAGTTATGACCGGAAGAGACTGGTTTCTAAAAGCATCTTTTGACAAGGCTAATAGAACATCTCTGCACGGCGGTCGCGGCCCAGGACTAGATGAAAGCTTAGAAATATTCAAAGAAGTTAAGCAAAGACACCCAGGGGTAAAGCTATGTACAGATGTACATGAAGTGTGGCAAGTTGAAAAACTAGCCGGCGTAATTGACTGCATTCAAATTCCTGCCTTTCTATGTCGACAAACTGATCTTATTGTTGAGTGTGCTAAGCATTTTGATGTTATCAACATCAAGAAGGGACAATGGCTTGGCCCAAACAACTTGGTTATTTCTGTTGACAAGGTTCGTGAAACTAACGAGAATGCTGAGGTGTGGCTTACTGAAAGAGGCACCATGCATGGTTATCATAAGCTTTTGGTAGACTTTGATATTGTTGATAGACTTCAAGAGCACTATGACAAGGTTGTTATTGACTGCACACACTCGACACAAAGAAGTAGGGATGTATACGGAATGCAAGGAAGGGGAGACTTAGCAGAGAGATTTCTTCTTGGCGCAGACGTGTTTAGATATAATGCAATATTTGCTGAGTGTCACCCAAATCCAACCTCTGCAGTCTCAGACGGTGACTGTCAAATTAACTTAAGCAGAATTGAAACGTTGGTGCAGACCCATGACAAGATTAAGGCAGCACTAGAAGGGGTTTGGGAGTGAAATCACTAGATGAAGTCGCAGTAATAATTCAAGCACGATTATGCTCTGAAAGAGTCCCTAGAAAAATGATTAGGGAGTTTTGTGGCTCGTCTTTGTTTGAGATAGGAATTGAAAAAATACTTGCTTCTAGTGTGATTCCTAAAGAAAACTTCTATGTCTCTGTGTATGAAGACGAGCTAAAAGATATTGCTGTTAAGCACGGTGTTAAAATCTTTCATAGATCAGAGACATCAGCTAAAAATGATAACAGCTTACAGACAATTTATGAGTGGCATGACAAGCTACCACCACAATTTAAGTACGTAATACTTGTCAGCGCATGCAACCCACTTCTTAAAACTGAGACAATTGATGGCTTCTTCCAGGCTTACGTAGATCAAGAAGAAAGAGGGCTAATGGCTGTTATTGACAAAAGAAACTATTTTTGGAATGACAAGGGCGAGATGGCCACTCCCTGGCCTGCAGGTCAAACCATTATGAATACAAAAGCAGTTGCACCCACTTATGAAGCTGCTCATACAATGTATGGAAGCCGCTTAGACACAATTAAGGACAATATATGGATGGGGACTTTTGGTAACGGAGACCCAACGCTATACGTGGTCCCGGAGCTTGAGGCATTTGACATTGACTATGAGTGGCAGTTTACATTAGGCGAAATCCTCTATTGGAAAACTATCGAAGGCACCGATGAAAAAAGCAGAGATCGTTGAAAATAAAGAAGACTACAAGGATCTATATGCAGGCCAAAGATGCTTCATACTGGGAAATGGTCCAAGTCTAAACAATACTGATCTAAGTTATTTAGCAGACGAGTATACTTTTGGGTGTAACAAGATTTCGATGCTGTACAAGCAGCGAGAATGGAACCCAAGCTTTTATGTAATGGTAAGCTCAGATATCTGGCGTCATGACTGGCTCTTGGCAACAAATATTAATGTTGAAATGGGAATACCGTGCTTTCTTAACGAAAGAAATCGACTGATTAACACAACAACAGAAAATTTCTACAAAGAAATAGATGACTTAAGACATGTGTATTTGATTAATGCAGAGGGTGGAAGAAAAGGGTACCCATATAAAGACAATCAGTGGTCCAATGACCCAATGAAAAAAGCTACAAAGTATGGAACAATACTAATGACCTGTATCCAGCTAGCAGTTTATATGGGATTCAAAGAGATTTACCTCTTAGGGTGTGACTTAGGATTTAGCGGTCCAAACTGTAATTTTGATCCCAATTATAACCCAGGTCAATTTGACCCCAATGGAGATGTTCATTCTTATGAAGCACATGTTTTATCAAAAAGAATGACAGAGGCACAAGGAGTCAACATTTATAATGCAACTGTTGGCGGAAGTCTAGAAGTTTATAAAAGAAAGAACTACCAGGAACTATTCATATGATTTTAACATGGCAACAAATTCCGTCGCCCATCATCAGCGAGATATTAGCATCAACTTCATGTGACGGTGTTGTATTAGATACTGAGCACGGTGCATTTAACAATTCAGATATTGTGTCGTGCATACAGGCAGTAACGTTATCCGGAAAGAAGTGTCTTGTTCGCTTAACTGAGGCAACCACGTCAGCCACCAGAATCTGTCTAGACGCAGGAGCATCAGGTCTTATATTTTCTACAGTAGAAACTCACGGTCAGGCTGATGGCATTATGAGTGTATGTCATTTCCCTTCACAGAAGAAAAGAGGTCGAAGGGGTATGGGACTAGTCCGTCAAAATGGATGGGGACAAAAAGGTCTTAAAGTAGAAAATCCAATCATGATTGCACAAATTGAAACTAAGAAAGGCGTAAGCAATATTAATCAAATTGCCAGTCATCAATTTGACTATTATCTGGTAGGACCTTATGACTTAACTTCTAGTTTAGGCTGTGAAGGAGACTTCCAAAACCCAGAGTACTTAAGCGCACTAAGCACTATTACCAAGGCAGTCGGAAAACATAAAATGGGTGTACATATCCCGTCAAATGTAAAGAGCGAGATTGACAAATATAATGGTTATGGGCTTAAAGCATTAGGGATGGATACAACTCTATTAATAGAGGCGCAGGTGGAGGCAATTAGCAATGCTTAATTTTGAGAATTTAGATGAAAAATTTGTAAAGATTGTTAACTCAAGTTCTTGGCAAGAGCTACAGAGCAAGTTTAACAAGTCTAATGATGTATACGTTTTAGGGCACGGAGGAAATCTGGCAGTTGCTGACCACGCTGCTGTTGATATCACAAGACTTTCAAACGGAACCAAAAACGCAATGTGTCCAGGCTCCGCTGTTGTTGCAACATCGCTAATTAATGATGTAGGGTTTGATCAGTGGATGGTAACATGGTTATCACAAAGATGTGGTACAAAAACAAAGACCCAGCAAAAGAAGTCTTTAGTGTTAGGTGTATCATCTTCCGGTACGTCAACTGATGTGATAAAAGCACTCCAGTGGGCAAATGCTCAAGGCATGAATACGGCAATGATCACAAGCAAACCGCTAAAAGAAAAAGTTCCTAATTTGACAGTTGTGGAATTAGGCGCAGAGTTTTATCATACCGCTGAGGTTCTTACTTTGCTTTTAACGTATGAGCTTACACATGGGTCAGGAAATGTTTGTCCTCCTATCGGGCAAAACTCACCAGAAGACTTAGAAAAGATTAATTGGAAAGGTGGAAAGATTAGAAAGCACAGCTACCCGGACGAAAAAATTAATCTTGGTATTGACTTTGACGGTGTGATTCACAAGTGCTCTAAAGGATATTATGACGGCACAATTTACGATGAGCCAATTGAAGGGTCATATGAGGCGCTACAGAGGTTAGCTAAAGACTACACCATTATAGTCAACACTTGCAAGGCCAAGCCCGATAGAGGATTAGTCAACGGCAAGACTGGAACACAACTAGTCTGGGAGTGGCTTGAAAAGTATGACATGGCAAAGTTTGTTAGCAAGGTAACCAGCGAAAAGCCCAGAGCGAAAGTCTATATCGACGACAAAGGAATTAGGTTTACTGACTGGACTGATGCTATGGAGTCGATGGAGACATTGGGGATTATTGATAAGGAGGCGCTATGACTAATAGGCCTCCCATGCCTGTAGGTATAGACAAAGACAAGATATTCGTTGACACAAGATACAAGTGGTTCGCAGAAAAGTATGCCGCCCAAGTGTCTGAAATGTTTGAAAATGAAAAGAATCAGACAGACTTTGACTCCTACACATGGAACGGACAAAAGCTAAGAAGAGAGCTTCATAGTCTCGAGTTTTGCTGGGAAGACTTTGAAAAAATAGCCGACGACTATAAGTGCATCATAACAAACGCACAGGTGTATAGGCTGTACTCCACAAATAAAGGCACAGACAGAGACAAAGGGTATTCTGATGTTGTTTCTGAAATGAAAAGCAAAAATATGTGGCTATCAGAAACATGGCACACAGACAATACACACGATCAAGACTTTAGACTATTTGTCTATCTTAATGATGTAGGTCCTAATCAAGCGCCGTTTGGAGTATGGGATCCTGTAGTTTTTGTTCCTCATAAGCTTAATGCATGCCAAACCAGCGGAAAACCATCAGGACTTCGAGGCCCTCGATACAAAGAGACTATGGGAATGCTTATGCCTATCAAGAAGGTGGGAAAAGAAAAAACATTCACCGGTCCAGCTGGGTCGACAATTGCATTTAATAACAATGTTATTCACAAAGGCAACTATTGCAAAGAGGGCTATCGAGATGCGATATGTTTACAGCTTCTCCCCATAGAGCATAAACATCTTTTTGATGCACGTGAGAAAAAAAGAATGGACGCTATTAAAGGAAGGTGGAAATGAAGTTCTACGAAATTCAGGGGCTACAATTTACAACAGCCAATATTGTCCTGGAGAGTATTCCTCAAAAAAGTATTGAGACCGGCGAGTGGGAATCATCAGAAATACAGCTAATCAAGAAGTATTTGAAACCAGAAGACACAGTGCTAGAATTAGGTGCTTGTATTGGAGTTGTAAGCTGTGTAACTAATGCCATGCTGGACAACCCAGAACATCATGTTGTAGTTGAAGCAAACCCAAAAACAGCAAAAGTGCTAGAAATAAATAAGAGAAAAAATGGTTCTGGATTCGCAATTGAAAATTGCCTTGTATTTCGAAATCACTCCGGGAAATTCTACCCAGCCTCAGGCGCCCCGCAATCCGGATCAACAATTATTCATAATGACGGTCGTACCAGCAAAAAAGGCAAAGAAAACCCCAACCAATTTGACTTCGACTTTGTGCAGCTGCCTGTTGTAACAATTGAACACTTAGAAGGAAAGCATCATCTCCGATTTAATACCCTTATTATGGATATCGAAGGAGGAGAATTCCAATTTATTCAAGAGAATATTGACTTTATAAGTAAAATTGACTTAGCTATTATAGAGTTTCACCATCGATTCGATCTTCCAGAATGCGATCAGGCAGCGTACGACAAAGCTGCTAGCACTCTAAAGAGCTGCGGTCTTGTAGAGCTAAAAAACGTAGTGACTGTGAGAGGCCGTCAAATAGAAACTGCCACTGAGTGTTGGGGAAGACCGTGATCGATCAAATAAGCTTCATGAAAGAGCTATACCCAATATGTCGCTCCATTACAGGCGACGGCTTAAGGACAACATTTGAAATAATGTCAAAGTATATGCCTTTAGAAGTTTTTGAGGTTCCAACTGGAACAGAAGTATTTGATTGGGAAGTTCCTGAGGAGTGGAATATTCGAGATGGGTACATTCTTTGTCCGGATGGTACAAAGATAGCAGACTTCAAAAAGAACAATCTACATGTGATGAGCTATAGTGAGAGAGTTGACACTCATCTTTCTTTAGACGAGCTGAAAGAGCATATACATACCTTGCCAGATCATCCGAGCTGGATACCCTATAGAACAATGTATTATGATCGTTCTTGGGCTTTCTGCCTATCACAGAATACTCTAGACAAACTGTCTGAAGGCACATATCGAGCTGTAATTGATGCAGAACATACAGCGGGGAGTTTAACCTATGCAGAGTCTGTCTTTGCTGGTAATTCCGGAAAAGAAATTTTGTTTTCAACATACGTTTGTCACCCATCAATGTGTAATGACAATCTAAGCAGCGTCTCTATTATGACAAAGTTGGCAAATACACTTTCGAAAAAGAAAGACCTTAGGCACACATATAGATTTCTTTTCATTCCAGAGACTATTGGTGCAATAACATGGCTGTCAATTAATCAAAAAAGATTGTCAAAAATAAAAGCCGGGGTCAATTTATCATGCACCGGAAATCGAGGTCGGCTGACTTTTAAGAAGAGTCGACAAGGAAACTCCATATCAGACCAAGTGATGGAGCAGTCTTTAGAAGATAATGAAATTTCATATAACAAAGTCGATTTCTCTCCTGTTGGATCCGACGAGCGCCAGTATTGTTCACCAGGAATTAATCTCCCTGTAGTTACCTTACACCGTGATCCACCTGGAAGATTCCCAGAGTATCACACCTCAGCTGATGATTTTAATACAATCAGCGCTGACTCACTTGAAGAAGTATACAATGCATGTCTAGGGTACATCGACGTCTTAGAAAAAAACTACGCGTACGTTAATATGTTTCCCAATTGTGAACCTCAGCTTGGTCGACGAGGACTTTATAGAAAAGTTGGGGGCCAAAGATCAAATCAAGTATCGCATGTCGCAATTAAGTGGATACTAAATTATAGTGATGGAAAGCATGATCTTTTGGATATTTCAAAGAAAAGCAAAATAAGAATAAAAGAACTAAACTCTGCAGCAAGTGCCTTGGAAAAACAAGGAATAATAGTAAGAATTTTGAAATAAATTAGAAGAGTACATAGTATAATAAAATCAAGGTGAAGAATAATGTCATTTAAGATAATCTCAGAGATCGGAATTAACCACAACGGTGACTTTCGACTAATTGAAGAATTAATACGCCAGTCAGCTGAAGGCGGAGCTGACTTTGCAAAGTTTCAGCTATACGATTCTGTAAGAGTTTTTGGCGATGACTCCCGCGCAAAGAATGAGTTTACATACACTCAAGTTGAAAATATTGCGGCAATTTGTGAAGCATATGATATTGAGTTTTTTGCCTCTGTTTTTGATGAAGAAAAACTAAGCTGGTGCTTAGATCTTAATGTAAGCTTTTTCAAAATTGCCAGTCGAACTGTGGTCAAAGAGCCAGAATTGTGCTTAGACATTATCAAGAAAGGGCTTCCTACATTCACGTCTTTAGGAATGTGGGGAGACAAGGTTTTGCCGTTTGATAATGCTAACGTCTTATATTTTAATTGTGTTTCTAAGTACCCAACTAGCATTCTAGACCAGAAATCAGCACAGCATAGAAAATATATGTACCCCATAGTTGGTGTAAGTGATCACTCTTATGGAATTGGTAATTGTCTACATCACATATCAAGAGGCGCATTATATGTTGAAAAACATTTCTCCCTTGACAAAAGCATGAAAGGTAATGATCACATTGGCTCAATGAACTTAGAAGAGCTTAAGAAGCTAAGAGAGGTAGGGGATCAACTTCATTACGCCCATAAAAATTCAGGAGAGTTTGTATGAAATCTTTGGCAGTAATATTAGCTAGAGGTGGTTCGAAAGGAATACCAAAGAAGAACATTGTAGATCTTAACGGTAGCCCTCTTATATACTACACAATTAAAGCAGCATTAGATAGTAATGTATTTGACGAGGTGGTCGTAAGCACTGACTGTCCTCAAATTGCAAGCGTTGCACTAGACTGTGGCGCTCAAGTTCCTTTTATGCGCCCGGACGAACTGTCTCAAGATCATGTTTGGTCTCGAGATGCTCTAAAACATGCTGTCCTCGAGAGTGAAAAAATATTTGATAAGACATACGACTATGTTGTTGAGCTTCCTTGTGTTGCACCGCTAAGAAATGCAAACCATATCAGAGAGGCACACTTAAAAATAGTGACCACTGGAGCTGATAGTGTGATATCAGTCTGTCGAATGCAAGATAAGCATCCAGTTAGAATGAAAAGAATTGTTAATGATACAATACAAGACTTTTGCAGTGAGTTCCCGGAGGGCGAAGGCTCTAGAAGGCAGGACTTAGAGCCTTGTTACATTAGAAATGGGGCGATCTACGCAATGACTCGAGACTGTATTGTTGAAAATTTCTCTAGAAACGGATCAGTTTCTAGACCGTATATTATGGAGGAGCTTGAGTCTGTCAATATTGATTCTATGATCGATTTAGTAACAGCGAAAGCTATTATGAGGGGAAACATATAATGAGAATTAGACTAGAATGCCCGGTCAATTTTTTAGGTCATCAAGAGTTGGAAAAGATATTGTCTGACAAGGGAATGACTATTGACGAAGAAGACCCAGAGGCAGTAATAGTAAATCCGGGGACTAGTCAATTCTTGGATAGAGACTACTTTAAGGAATACAAGAACTTATTTGTCATCGGCACACCATCAACAGGAACAAATCACTTAGACGTCTCTGCTCTTAAGGGTAAGAAAATTAAAGTTGTATGTCTGTTAGACAATAAGAAGACATTAGAAAATATTCATGCGTCTGCAGAGTTTACCTGGGTTCATATAATGAATCTAACTAGAAAATTCACAAATGCTGTTACAGCAACAGCAGGCTGGAGATCCAATACTAACGAGCTTTTTTTAAGATCAAACGAGCTTCACGGAAAGACTATTGGAATTGTTGGCCTCGGAAGAATTGGAAAGAAAATAGCCAAGTATGCTTCTGCATTCGGCATGAAGGTGTGCTATTATGATCCTCATGTGATAAATGGAAAATACACAGAAGTAAAAGACATTAGACTCTTGGAAAATTGTGATATCATTTCAATCAATTGTGCGCTTACAAAACAAACATATGGGATGATAAAGCCTGGGACTTGGGATAATATTAAACCAGGCACTGTAGTTGTGAATACTTCTCGAGGAGAAGTTGTTGATGAAGACTATATAGTTTGGATGGTCAAAGAAGCAGGAATTCTTTATGGCGCTGATGTATTAAAAAATGAACAGAATATAGCTCAGCTTAAAAAGTCACCAATTTTAGCACTCTCCAAAAGAACAGAAAAAGTAGTGATTACTCCTCATGTCGCTGGCGCAACAAAAGAAAGCCAGACAAAGGCACTTCTAACAACTTTAGATCTAGTAAAGGGCGCAAAGAAGAAATGAAGATAACAGTTGCTATTTGCTGTTATCAGCAGAAAGAATGGTTATATCGATGCCTCAGAAGTTTAGCTAGTCAAACTTTATCAAAAGAAAAGTTTGAAGTAGTTATTGTCAATGATGAACCTGGGACTCGGCTTGAAGATGTTTGTGATAACATGAGTGAAGAGTTAAACATAAGACTCTTAAACAATGAAAAGAACTTAGGGTTGCCTGCATCTCTAAACAAAATATTAAAAGTAGCCCGAGGCAGATACTTTGTAAGAGTTGACAGTGACGATTATGTTTCTAAGTACTTTCTAGAAACACTTTCTAGATTTTTAGATATGAATAGAAGTTATCAGGCAATTGCGTGTGATTATAGCAAAGTTAATGAAGTAGGTGTATTAGTCGAAAATTGCTCGTCTAAGAAAGATCCTATAGCATGCGCCGTAATGTTCACATATGAGTCCTTGTGCGATATTAATTTCTACGATGAAAGCTATAAGATGAGAGAAGGACATGACCTAATAAGCAGGTTTTTGAAGAAGTTCCAGCTATTTCATCTGCCCATGCCTTTATACCGCTACAGAATACACAGTAGCAATAGAACGAATAATATTGAAGAAGTAAAGAAGTACGACGAAATGCTTCAGGAGCAAAAATGACACAAAAAATTGGAATTGTAGGATACGGATACGTGGGCAAAGCCATGACTAGTTTTTTTCAAAATCACTATGATGTCTTAGTATACGACCCAGCATACGACCCGGAAGATCTCGCGTCACCAATTCACGACTTAGACCCGCACGAAAACGTATCTTTTGTTCGAAGAGATGATATCAATACATGTGACTTTGGGATTATATGTGTTCCAACCCCACCGGACGATTCTGGGGAGTGCGACTCATCCTATGTCGAAGACGCGGTTTCATGGTTAACCACACCCTTAATCTTGATTAAGTCTACTGTTTCTGTAGGCACAACATCTCGACTTAAAGAGTCGTACAACAAGAGAATTGTATTTTCTCCTGAATATTGCGGTGAGTCTTCTTACTGGACACCTTATGACTTTCATACTGATGTTAAGTGCACACCCTTCTTTACATTTGGCGGCGACCCAAAAGATACCAGCGCTTTTGTAGACCTTTATATGCCTGTTGTGGGTCCAACTAAAACTTATCGTCAAACAACATCAAATGCTGCAGAAATGGCAAAATACATGGAGAATATTTTTTATGCTTCAAAAATAGTTTTTTGCTATGAGATGAGTGAAATTTGCAGCTCAATGGGCATTGATTATAATGAAGTTAGAGAATTGTGGCTTTTAGACCCACGAATTAATCCAATGCACACAGCAGTATTTCCGCAAAATAAGGCACCATTTTCCGGAAAATGTTTACCAAAAGATACCAATGCCTTAGTAACCACAGCACAGAAACATGGTTACAGCGCAGAATTAATTAAGGAAGTGCTTAGTTCTAACGAGAGGATTAAGACACTTCGTGAACAGCGAGAAGAGTGATGAATGTAGGAATTATAGGACAAGGATTCGTAGGGTCAGCAATTAGAGAGGGCCTGAAAGACTACCATCAAGTGCTAACTTATGATATCGATGAAGACAAGTGTAATAGCACACATGAAGATGTTTGTCGAAAAGCAACCATTATTTTTGTTTGTATTCCAACGCCGATGAGAAAGTCAGGTGAGTGTGATACACGATTGCTAGAGGATGTTGTAAGAAGAATTGATTTGGAGTCTAGAAATGATCCAGAAAAAAATAGGCCGATATTAGTTCTAAAGTCTACAATTCCGCCAGGTACAACAACAAGAATCGCGGATTCCTGTTCAAAAGTGTGTCCGATAGTCTTTAGCCCCGAATTTCTAACAGAGGCAAATTCTTTCGATGATTTTAAGAATCAAACAAGAATTATAATTGGTGGTGATACAAGCGTGAATTGTGCATACGCTAAAAAAGTAAAAAGCATGTTTAGAAAGGCTTTTCCGTCAATTCCTATTGTAATTACAAAAAGAGAAACAGCAGAAATGACAAAATACTTTATCAATTGTTTCTTAGCTACGAAGGTCACTTTTGCCAACGAGCTATATCAAATTTGTGACGCTGCCGGAATTGACTACGATAAAGTTTGTGAATATGCACTGTACGACAACAGAATAGGAAAGAGCCACCTCTCAGTCCCAGGACCAGATGGTGACTTCGGCTTTGGAGGTCACTGCTTCCCAAAAGATTTATCTGCCATGGTTCATTTCGGCAGTAAGAACGGGGTAACATCAGACCTTTTAGAGTCAGTTCAAGACAAAAACAATTATTTAAGATCTGACAGAGACTGGGAAAAAATGTCAGGAAGGGCAGTAAGCGATGACTAAGATTTTAGTAACAGGCGGCTTAGGTTTTGTAGGGTCACATCTTGTTGACTCTCTAGCCGACTCAGGTTATAATGTAACTGTAATGGACAATCTGTGTTCAGAGTCTAGTAGTAAGACGTACATGAGAGAAGATGTGACGTATTGGATAGATGATGTCAGAAACATAAACACTTACAAATATGCTGACGAGTCTTTTGACTTAGTATACCACTTAGCTGCATTGGCTAGAATTCAACCCAGTTTCAAAGATCCGCTTACATACCTCTCAATTGATATTTTAGGCTCAGCCAACGTTTTAGAGTTCGCTCGCCGGTGCAGCGCCAGGGTCGTATATGCTGGTAGTAGCTCCGCGTACGGCGGTCCGATGTTAAACCCATATGCCTTTGCAAAGTTTACTGGAGAACAAACCTGTGAACTCTACAACAAAGTATATGGTATGTCTACGGTGATAGCAAGATTTTTTAATGTATACGGTGACAGACAACCGACTTCAGGCCCATACGCAACTGTAGTAGGTGTCTTTGAAAAGCAAAAAGAGGCCGGATTTAACCTGACAGTAACTGGAGACGGAGAGCAAAGAAGAGACTTTACACATGTTTCTGATATTGTAAGCGGACTTAGAAGCTTAGGAAAAGATCAGTGGAATGCAGAAGTATTTCAACTAGGGACAGGAAAAAACTGCTCTATAAATGATTTGGCAGAAATGTTCGACGGAGAAATCAAGTACATTGACAAGAGGCCTGGTGAGGCATGGATAACTTTGGCTGACATATCTGAGATAACAAAAGCCACTGGCTGGTGCCCTGATGTCGAGCTAAAAGACTATGTACAGAAAAAATTAAATGAATTCAACAATGTCAATTCTTAAAGTGCATGTTATAATAAAACTATGCAAAAGAATAACGGGGTAGTAAATACATCACCGGCATTACCCACCGGAAAATCTCATATATCTTTCTCAGAAGTCAAGATCTGGAAAGAATGCTCATGGCGCCACAAACTTCTATATGTTGACAAGATAGATGTGTTTAAGCCGTCACCTTTTTTAGACTTTGGTACTGCTGTACACGAAGGGTGCGAGTCAATTCTAGAGTCTAATACTGTAGACACAGAAAAAATTCTAAAAGACGTCACCGATGCCTGGGAAAAACATGGCTTTGGTGAGCCTGAGTGGTATGAAAAAATGCCCGGATGGTACAAGCACGCACCTGTAGAAGAATGGTGTGAGTGGGCAACTAACATGTGGAACGATGTCCCCTCATTTTTAGATAACACATTCCCGTCTTGGGAGACAGTAAAAGCTGAAGAAGAACTAAGAGAAGATATTGAAAATAGCGATGTCAAGTTCAAGGGTTTCATTGACGCAATCATTAAGGTCCCTAAGAAGAGAGGTACTGGATATGAATACTGGATTCTAGACTGGAAAACCGCACAGTCTTATGGCTGGCGACGCCAGAAAAAACAAGACATTTTAATGACAGCACAATTGATTCTATACAAGCATTTTTGGGCTAAGAAGCATAATATTGATCTAAAAGATATTCGATGTGGTTTTATCTTGCTAAAACGAGGCGGAAAGCCAGGAAATGTTTGTGAATTAGTAAAAGTTTCTGCAGGCCCTAAAAGCATTGATCGTGCCCTTAAAATAATGAGAAGCATGATCAAAGCTGTAAAGAAGCAGTTTAATCTTAAAAATAGAAACTCATGTATGTTTTGTGATTTCAAAGATACTGAACATTGCACGTAATTGAATTTGACATATCTTTTACTGCTGTCACAGAACAGTTATGATATTCATAGAGAAACCATAGCTGCGCATAATGGATTAAAAAGGCATGACCCAAAAGAAGAAGAAGATATTAATGTTAGCAGACCACGCTCTAAGTACATCAGGCGTGGGTTGTCAATCTAGATTTTTAATTGAGGGACTTTTAAGAAAGTATCCCGGGCACTGGTCGTTTAGACAGTTTGGTGCCGCTGTTAAGCACTCTGATTATAGAACAATCGCGCTTAGCGACGATTTTATCATCAAGCCAATTGACGGCTTTGGTGATCCTAATCTTATACGCCAGACTTTAGCTGCTGAAAAGCCAGACATCTTGCTTCTATTCACAGACCCAAGATTTTTTATCTGGCTTTGGGAAATGGAAGACGAGATCCATCAAGTGTGCCCAATTGCTTACTGGCATGTATGGGATAACCACCCAGTTCCGAAATACAACAGTGTTCTATATGAAAGCACTGATCTTATTAATTGTCACTCCTACCTGACCTATAAGTTTGTTAATGACATGTATCCGGACAAGACAAACTTTGTTCCGCATGCACTTCCAGATGAACTTTTCTACCCGCTCCCTGAAGAACAAAAAATTCAGTTTAAGAAGCAGGTGGTTTCCCCTGAAAGGGCAGATCACTTTATTGCTTTCT